>Ga0209342_10004419_pt1 | contig 14641 bp, 13 predicted proteins | sample RifCSP16_2_FD_184023 | JGI IMG/M metagenome (GOLD analysis project Ga0209342, IMG submission 184023) | Soil microbial communities from Rifle, Colorado - Rifle CSP2_sed 16_2 (SPAdes) (version 2) | ecosystem: Environmental > Terrestrial > Deep subsurface > Rock core/Sediment | place: Rifle... | reverse complement strand
CCCGCTCGCAGGCGACCCGCCCCCCGGGTCGGCGCAGCCCGCCGAAGGCGCCGCCGAAGCGCCTTCCGCCGACGGCGCGCCGGAGCCGAAATCCGACTAGCTGGCTCGGCCTTTCGGCCGCCCCTTCAAATTCTTATAGCAGTAGGGCATAGCCCGAAAATCCCCGAGGGGAAAAGATGGCCCGAGTCCACACGCGCGGCAAGGGGAAGTCAAGCTCGAAGCGCCCGCCGGCGAAAGCGAACCCGGACTGGGTCACCCTCACCTCCAAGGAGGTCGAAGAGCTCATCGCGAAATACCACCGGGACGGCCTAACGGCCTCGAAGATCGGGCTCAAGCTCCGCGACGCCCACGCGATCCCCTCGGTGCGCCTCGCGACCGGCAAGCGCCTCGAGGAGAGCTTGAAGGCGCAGAAGCTCACGCCCGACGTCCCCGACGACCTCATGAGCCTGCTTCGCAAGGCTGTGAACCTGGACCGGCACATCCAGAAGAACGACAAGGACCTCCACAACCAGCACGCGCTCCACAACATCGAGGCGAAAATCCGGCGCCTCGTGAACTACTACCAGCGCGAAGGGCGCATGCCCTCCACTTGGCGCTACTCGCTGTCGAGCGCCAAGCTGATCGTGGAGTAGGTCGCCTATGACGGCCCCCGCTGGGGCGGCGCCCGCCAGCCTCGAGGAGCTTGTGGGGCCCTCGATGGCGGGGCGCGTCCGCGCGTCGGCGGCCGCGCTGCGCGCAAGGGGCGGGTTCGTCCGCATCGTTGTCGACTCCGACGCCGACGGGCTCTCGGCCGGGGCGATCCTCGTCCGCGCGCTCACGCGCGAGAAGCGCCGCTTCCACCTCACGGCGCTCCGGGGGCTCGACCGCGCGGTGGCCGACGGCTTGCGCGCGGAGAAGCCGAAGATCCTCATCACCTCGGACCTCGGGTCGGGCCAGGCCGACCTCCTCGAGCCCCTCGCCGACGACGGGGCCCTCGTCGTGATCCTCGACCACCACGTCCCGGTCTCGAGGCGCGACGACGGGGGATTCTTCCAAGTGAACGGCCACCTGCACGGGGTCGACGGGACGCTCGAGCTTTGCGGGGCCTCCACGTCCTTCCTCTTCGCGCTGGCCCTCGACAGCCTGAACTTCGACCTCGTTCCGCTCGCGGTCGCCGGCGCAATCGGCGACCGCCAGCACGTCGGGGGCTTTCGAGGCGCCCTCAAGCGGATCGTCGAGGCGGGCGAGAAGGGCGGCCACTTCCGCGTCGTGAAGGGGCTCAACCTCGACGGGGAGGACGTCCTCGACGCGCTTGTGCGCGCGAACGACCCGTTCCTGCCGGGGATCACGGGCGACGAGGCCGAGGCCAGGAGGCTTCTGCGTGAGGTCGGCGTCGCCCCCGAGGCGCGCGTGTCCGAGATCCCGCCGGACCCTGCACGTGCGCTCGCCTCGAGGCTCGTCGCGCTCCTCCTTGAGCACAACGTCGCGCCGGTCTACGCCGAAGAGGTCACGACCCAGCGCGTCGTCCTTGGCGGCGGCGCCTCGACCGCGAAGGACCTCCAGGCGCTCGTGAACAGCGCGGGGCGCGCCGGCGAGCCCTCGACGGCCATCGCCGTGGCGCTCGGGGACGGCGCGGCAAGGGAGCGCGCGCGGCGCATCGCGGACGAGTACCGGCGCCAGGTCCGCGCGGGGCTCCTCAAGCTCGCCGCGAACCCGCCGCGCAAGCTCAACGCCGTCCAGTTCTTCGACATCGACAACCCGCTTGTGGCCGCCGCGGTCGCGGGGCTCGGCATCATCTACCTCTTCGACCCCGCCTTCCCGGTCGTCTCCTTCACGCCGGGCCACGACGGGGGCTGGAAGGTCTCGACGCGCGCGACGCGCGCGCAGCTCTCGCGCGGCGTGGACTTCTCCGTGGCGGCCCGCCGCGCGGCCGAGGCGGTCGGCGGGCGCGGCGGGGGCCACCCCGTCGCGTCGGGCGCGACGATACCGAAGGAAGCAAGGGAGCGGTTCCTCGAACTTATCGACGGCATCGTCGCCGAGCAGCTGAAGGCGGGGCGTCCCGTGGCGGCGCAAGATGGGTACGCGTGAGCGGCGCCCTTTACCGCCCGTAGTCGTCGCCGTACATCCGGCGCGCTTCATCGAGCTGCTCGTCGGTCATCCCCTGGGGCCCGTGGTGCGTCCCGGAGGGCGCCTGGGCGATCACGGCTTGCACTGGCTGCGTGCCCTGGCCGCCGCCGTAGATCGACGCGTAGAGGTCCTCGTCGACCTTGGGCTTTCGCACAAAGCGGTACCAGTACGCGAACCCGACGAGCCCCACGATTGACACGCCGAAGACAATGGGCACGACCGGCAGCTGCGCGGCCACCGCCGCGGGCTGGAGGATGATGCCCGGCAGGTCTTCGACGGTCACGGTCGCCTGGTTGTTCGCCGTGTCCGCCTCGTTCTTCAGCGTCACGACGAACCGCAGCACGTGGGCGTTTGCCGGCGGCGGCGGCTCGCGCCGGTGGCAGATGTCCTCGTCGAAGCAGAGGTACTCAGGCGCCGTGTAGGAGAACTCGAAGTACATGTTGCCGTCCTTGATGATGTTCAGCGAATTCGTCCAGTTGAAAACCCTGTTCGAGCCGCACGTGTCGTTCTTCGCGCCGATCGGGACGCGCGTGCACGCGAGGTCGTCATAGACGACCACCGACGCGGCATAGGCCGGGATCGCGCGGTCGCCGTGGTTCTCCAAGAGGACGCGGAAGCGCACGAGGTACCCCTCGACCTGGCTCACGACCGGCGCGGTGAGAACCGGGACGTCGGCCCCCGTGTCCTGGGGGTTCGTCACGTAGGACTGGATCGTCGGGTTGATCGCGGCATCGAGGTGGTAGCTCGAGAGGCGGAAGACCGCGTAGCACATGGCGCTTGCCCGGAAGTCCGAACGCCCCGTCACGTTGATCTCGTAGTCCCCGGCGGCAAGCCCGGGGGGTGCCGTGATCTTTACTAGCACGGCCTTCGTCCCCGTGATGTTGAGCTGGTGGTGCGAGGGCTCGAGCGTCACGTTGAAGCCCGTGGGGGCTTGCGCGGTCATCGTGACCGCGTCGCCTCCGTTCCCGAGGTTTCCAAGCGCGAGCACGTAGTTGGCCGTCGCGACGCTGTTCGGGAAGGCGAAGGGGTTGATCTCCGTGTTCGTCTCGGGCGGGTCGAGCCCGCAGGCGATCTGCGGCAGGATGATGACGGAGAGGCTCACCTCGACAAAGACCGAGAGCCCGAGGTCGAGCTGCGCGTACTCCGAGCCCACGCGGACCGTCTGGTTGTAGATGCCCACCTGGGCCTTCAGGAGCTCGCGGGGCACGATCACCGTCGCCTGGAAGGCGAAGGTCGCGCCGCTGTCGAGCAGCTTCTTGCCCTGCGGGGGCGAGAGGAACACCTTCCAGTCCGACAGGTTGAACACTTGGATCGTGAGGCTGTCGAGGTAGTTCCCGCCGTTTCCGATCGTGAAGTTGAACACGACCTCCTTGCCGATCTGACCCGTCTGCGCCGCGACCGGCGAGACCAGGGGGATGTAGACCTGCTTGACCTGGACCTGGAAGTGGCGCGACGTGATGGGCGTCCCGTTGACGACCGAGGAGATGTTCAGCGTGAACTTGTACGTGAGCACGGGCGTGTTCGTGGGGATCGTGACGAGGAACTGGGCGGTCTGGTTCGAGCCCGGGTCGCCCTTCCACGGCAGGGCGAAGTCGCTCGGGGTCACGAGGGTGTCCCAGTTCTGCCACGTGGGGAAGTCGCCGGCTACGAGCCGCGCGTAGCCCTGGTCGGGCCCGTTCCCCAGATTCTGGACGAGGAAGTCGAACCGCACCTGGTCGCCCGGCACGCCCGCGAGAAGCGAAGGCGAGCCCGACGGGATACTCCCGGTCACGAAATAGTACTGGATCACCTCGACCCGGGTGTAGGGCGGGTACACGAACAGGTTGATCTCGAGCTGCCGGGCCTTGTCGGATTCGCAGTTCAAGGAGACCGTCGAGTTCTCCCTGGCGCGGGCCTCCTTAGGGACCGTGACGTTGACCTTGATCGTGAGGTTCTGCGAGAGGTTGAGCAGGTTCGTGAAGTTCAACCCGCCCTCGTAGCGGATGCCGCTTGAGAAGCTCCAGGTCCAGTCGTCGCGGGGCACCGTCACGGTGCAGTAGAAGAAGTCCTGCGTGTTGCCCAGGTTCTGGAGCCAGAATTGGACGGTGAGGCTGCTTTCGGCGGCGGCCTCGAGCGAATCGTCCCGCGCCCCCATGTCGAAGCGCGGCTTCGGGGGGATGTGGACGCAGAGCGGGATCTTGCGCGTGACCGTCGGGGTGCCCACCCTGTGCGTCTGCGCGCTGATGTTGAAGTAGTGGTTCTTGTTCTCCGAGTCGGGCGAGGGCGTAAGGCTCAGGCTGATGTTTGTCGGGGGCGCAGGGGTCGGCAGGTGCGAGCCCGAGTAGAGGTAGACGTCGAGCCCCTGGTCGGAGGGCGAGTAGCCGGCGTCGCCGACCACGAACGCGTTCCCGCGCTGCGTGTCGTAGGAGCCGGGGTTCGAGCCGAAGTCCCCCGAGGCGCTAAGGATCGTCACCCAGCTGTCGCCCCGCATCGCCGGGGCCGTCGAGTCGTCGACCCACACGTACGTGGGCGTCGTGATGAGGCTCGTATCCGTCCCGTTCATGAGGAGCGAGAGGTTGAAGTAGGCCTGCTGGCCGGGCTGCCACTGGCGGCACGAGGTGTCTTCGCCCGCCTTGAAGGTGAAGCTAAGGTCCACGGCGGCGGCGGAGGCCGGCGAAGCAAGGAGCGCGCTGCCAAGGACGAGGGAGAGGGTGGCAAGCGTGAGGGCGATGTACGAGCGGTTCTTGTGGGCCATTTTGAAAGTCCTCCAGCCAATAGTGTTTGGAAGACCTGAAGGATGTTATTTAGCGTTTGTGGTTCCCGGCCAGACGTCTTGATTCTTGCAGGGCCGCGCGCCTTGCCCCCAAGGCGGGGCGCCCCTTGCACAACGGTAATCTGAGTGCACGTGGGTCAAGGCAGAAGGCGGGGGCAGGAGGTTTGGCAGGCGAGAAGGCGAGGCAGCTCGAGAGGCTGCGCAAAGCCCGGGAGGCTTCCCGCGCGGGCGGCGGGAAGGAGCGCGTCCTCAAGCAGCACGAAGCGGGCAAGCGGACCGCGCGCGAGAGGATCGACGGCCTCCTTGACCCCGGCTCGTTCCTCGAACTCGACCCCTTTGTCATGCACCAGGAGACAAATTTCGGGATGGCCGAGCGCCGCGTCCCCGGCGACGGCGTCGTCACGGGGCTTGGGGCGATCGCCGGGCGGCCCGTGGCCGTCTTCTCGCAGGACTTCACGGTGTTCGGGGGCTCGCTCGGCGAGATGTTCGCGGCGAAGGTCACGAAGGTGATGGACCACGCGATGAAGAACGGGTTCCCCGTCGTCGGCCTCAACGACTCCGGGGGCGCGCGGATCCAGGAGGGCGTGAAGTCGCTCGGCGGCTACGCGGAGATCTTCTTCCGAAACGTGATGGCCTCGGGCGTGGTCCCCCAGGTCTCGATTGTCCTTGGGCCCTGCGCCGGCGGGGCCGTGTATTCTCCGGCGATCACGGACTTCGTGATCATGGTGAAGGACACCTCGCACATGTTCATCACGGGGCCCGACGTGATCAAGACGGTCACGCACGAGGAGGTCAGCTTCGAGCAGCTCGGCGGCGCGATCACGCACGCCGAGAAGAGCGGTGTCGCGCACTTCGCGGTCGAGGGCGAAGAGGAGGCGTTCGCGACCGCACGGCGCCTCCTCGCGTTCCTGCCGCAGAACAACCGGGAGCGGCCCCTGCGCAGGGAGGCGAGCGACCCCCCAGACCGCGAAGACGCTGCGCTTGGCGAGGTCGTCCCCGAAAGCCCGAACAAGCCCTACGACATGGTCGACGTGGTCCGGCGCGTCGTCGACGAGGGCGACTTCCTCGAGGTCCACCAGCGCTTTGCCCCGAACATCGTCGTGGGGTTCGCGCGGCTTGCGGGGTTCTCCGTCGGCGTCGTTGGCAACCAGCCGAAGGTCCTTGCCGGGACGCTCGACATCAACGCCTCGACGAAGGCCGCGCGCTTCGTGCGCCTGTGCGACGCGTTCAACGTGCCGCTCCTCACCTTCGTCGATGTGCCGGGCTTCTTGCCCGGGACGGACCAGGAGTACGGCGGGATCATCCGGCACGGGGCCAAGCTCCTCTACGCGTACGCCGAGGCGACGGTCCCGAAACTCACGGTGATCACGCGCAAGGCCTACGGCGGCGCCTATGACGTCATGTGCTCGAAGCACATCCGCGCGGACCTGAACCTCGCGTGGCCGACCGCCGAGATTGCCGTGATGGGGCCCGAGGGCGCGGTGAACATCGTTTTTAGGCGCGAGATCGAGAAAGCCGCCGACCCCAAGGCGGAGAAGGCGCGGCTCGTGAACGAGTACATCGAGAGGTTCGCGAACCCCTACATCGCGGCCGAGCGCGGCTTCATCGACGATGTTGTCGAGCCGCAGGAGACCCGCCCGCGGCTTGCACGCGCGCTCGAGATGCTCGAGGGGAAGTCCGAGGCGCGCCCGCCGAAGAAGCACGGGAACATCCCGCTTTGAGGCGGGCGGGGGGCCCGGCGCTAGTGGGTCCACCAAGGCAGCCTTTCGCCGTAGCCGGAAAGGCGCGCGCCCGAGAGGGCCGCCGCATCGTAGCTGAGGGCGCGGAGGTTTTCGGGGCCCAGGTCGCGCGGGTCCTTGACTCCCGCGGCGGCGGCCGCGCGCTGGGCGTCCTGCCAGAGCACGCGCAGGAGCGCGCCGAGCCGGTCGCCAGTGGCCTTCCAATCCGCGTCGGTCGCCCGCTCGGCCTCGGCCGCGAGGCGGACGGGGAGCGCCGTGGCAAGCAGCCCCGCGCCGGCCGCCATCGCAACGGCAAGCGCGACGCCGTCGGTGGCGGAGTCGGTCACGAGAAACGCGGGGACGGTGGCGCGCGCGCGGACGCGCTGGGCCTCTCCTGCAAGGGCCGCGAAGGGCAGGGCGTCCGGGCCTTCGCCCTCGAGCAGGCCGACACCAAGCGCGCCGGCGGCGGCCGCGGCGCGCAGCGCGACGGCCCCGGGCGCGCGACCCGGGGGGGCAAGGAGGAGGACCGGGGCCCGGTAGCCCGTTAGCGCGCGCAGGGCCTCGACGAGGCCGGGAAGGGCCTCCTCGGAGGGCAGCGCGGGCGCTCCATAAGGCGCGCCAAGGGATGCCGCGACCGCCGCGCAGGGGGCGAGGAGCTCCGGTGTCAGCGGGTCGCCGGGCGCCGCGCAAAGGACGAGCGGGACGCCGGCCGCCTTGAGGACGGTCTCGCGCTCCTTGAGCTGCACGTGCGAGACGAGCAGGGCCGCGCCCCCCGCGGAAGCGCCGCGCCCGAGCGCGGCCCAGACCTTCGGGTCGGCCAAAGGGGTCCCTGTGGCGTCGAGCAGGACGGGCACCCGCAGTGCCGGGGCGCCCTTCCCTCCAAGCAGCGGGCGCGAGGGCAATGCGGACGGCTGGCGCCCCACGTCGGCCCCCGCCGTGGGGCCCGAGGGGGCAAGCGCGAAGGGCAGGCCGTGCGGTTCGGCGCCCGGCGCGAAGGCGGAGAGGCCTGCCCACAGGCGCGCGGCCTGGCGCGGCCCCGTCAAGGCAAAGCGCCCCCTGGCGGGTCGGCGCCCCCCTTCGATACCGTCACGCGGGGGCTGGGGGGCGACGCGCCAGCCCCGGAGACCTTCACGTGCGCCGCGGCCGTGGCGCCCTCGCCGCCAGGCGCCGGGCCCGCGTCTGCAAGCGCGGCGATTCGGACGTACTCGGAGGGTTCGATTGCGGCGACCTTGACGGCCGCGGCAAGGGCCTTGAGCCGGGCCGCGCCCTGCGGGTCGAGCTTCGACGAGTGCGCGCAGGCCGAATCGAAGGTGGTTCCAGCCCGCGCGAAGATCGCTCCGCCCGACATCCCCGCGCCCACGGTTCCCAGCGCGGCTCCGAGCACGGCGAGCTCCCCGCCCGCCATCCCCGCTCCTGCGCCCTCCTTTGCGTTGTCCTTCACGACGAGTTCGCCGCCCGCCATGCGCATCCCGGCAAAGGCGCCCGCATCCCCGAAGATGTGGAGCGCGCCTCCATGGAGGTACGCGCCCGCGCCTTCCCCTGCGCTCCCCACGACCTGCACGGCCCCCGCGGTCATCCCGTAGCCGAGGCAGCGGCCGACGGACCCCTTCGCGACGACCATGGCCCCCGCATTGAACGCGGCGAGGAAGTCGCCGGCCTCCCCGTCGACGACGACCCCGACGCGGGACGAAAGCCCCACGGCGACCGCACGGTGCCCCCTCACGTCCTCGAGCGTGAACTTCACGCCGGGCCTCGCGTGCTTGGCGATGAGGCGGTTGACCTCCTCCGAGGTCGCACCCTGGTCTCCGCCCGCCACGGCCATCCTCCCCCGCGCGCGCCCAAGAACCCCGCGAGGGGGGTTAACCGTTTGGCCCGTCAGCCCGCTCGAAGGAGCATGACGCGCCGGCCCCTTCCACGCACCGTTCAATTTCCCCGCGCAGCCCCTCATCGACCTCGAATCCCAAGGCGTCCCGCTTGAGGCGCGCGGCCTCCGCGAGCGTCGTGCCCGTGCCCACGAAGGGGTCGAGCACGAGGTCTCCCTCCACGCTGAACATCGAGATGAGCCGGCGCGGGACCTCCGGCGGGAACGCGGCGGACCGCCGCGCGCCCTCGCCTCGCGCCTGCTTCGAGCCCTTGACCTCCCAGACCTGGGAAAACCACACGTCGCGCTCGGCCTTCGTGTACACCGAGCGGGTCCGCGTCTCGTCGAGCCGCGGGAACTTGCGCAAGGCCCCCTTGCGGAAGATCAGGATGAACTCGCAGTCGAGCGTCACGTAGGCGTTTGGCGGCAGGAAACCCGACCCCAGGAAGGCGTTGGGCTTGTTCGTCGGTTTCTTCCAGAGGATGTAGGGCAGCGCGTCGAGGCCGAGGGCGAGGAAGCTCTCCATGACGCGCGCGTGGTTCGGGAAGAGCCGGAAGCGGCCGTCGACCTTGCGAAGCGCGTCGCCGACCACGACGCAAGCGAGCCCCCCGGGGACGAGGACCCGAGCGACCTCGCGCCACACCTCGTCGAGCCGCGCGTGCATCTCGTCGTAACTGCGCGCGCCCTGCGAGGCGAAGAGCCCGTCCCACATCGCGATCATCGGGTAGGGCGGCGAGGTAACCGCGAGCGCGACGGACCCGTCCTGGAGCTGCTCCATCCTGCGGGAGTTGCCAAGGACGACCCGGACGGCGGGCGCGCGGCTCAATCTGCCTGCCCCCTTGGCGGCCCCCGTTGACTCCGCGGGCGCGCTTGGCGGGGCAAAGGACCAGGTGCCTCTCGAACCCTTGCCCCGGCGCGTCAGGTAGCCTTGGCCGCTTGCCCGAGGGACCCTCCCCCGCAAGCCTTCGCGCTCCCCCCCTCGACCACCGTTTCCCGTGGAGGATGCCCACGCCTGGCTCCCGTTTTTCCTGCCAGGCGAGGCTCCGAGATTCGCCGGTGAACGTATAAATACGGGCAACACGGGTCGAGCGAAATGAGGTCGCAAGACCTCAATTGGAGGACAAAACCGAATGAAGACCGTATTTGGAACGAAGAACAAGAAGGCTGTGTCCCCCGTTATCGGAACCATCTTGATGGTTGCGATCACGGTGGTCCTTGCGGCCGTCTTGTACGTGATGGTGTCCGGGATTGGCACGAACCCGAACACAAACAACCCGAGCACCGTGCTGCAGGCCCAGAACTGGAACGCTGGGAACCTGCTGGTGAACGTCCAGTCGTCGAGTGGGGCAACCGTAAACCCGACGGACTTGACGTTCATCATCCAGGACCGCAACGGCACGACGTACTACACCGGCGTGGCTGGCCTCAACACCCTGACGAGCGGCACGAACGTGAACATCACGTACCAGGACAACATCGACCCGAGCAAGGTCGGTGCTGGTGACAGCGTGAAGATCACGGTCACGCCGACCTCGAGCACGGCGATCCAGGGCGGCCGGATCCGGCTCTTCTACCAGAGCAACGAGATCGGCGCCGTCGCCCTGCCGTAAAGCCGGCTTACGTTGTGGCGGATTCTTCTCTCTTCCGGGCCGGAAACGGCCCGACCTGTCTTTTTTTTTCGAACTCCGGCTTTCTTGCCTCTCGCGGGCTGCCGAAAGCCGCCTGGCGCCCGTGCTTCACGGGCGCTGGCTCCCACCTCGCCGACCCTGGGATAAACGTATTAATATCGCCGAAAGGTAGCGCGCTCCCGTGTCCCTCCAATGAGGCGCAAGGTTCCCCTCGTCCGCCTGAAGAGGCGCGGCGTCGCTCCCGTAGTCGGGACAATCATGATGGTCGCCGTAACCGTCGTGCTCGCCGTCGTCGTTTTCGTCCTCGTCTCGGGGATGCTCTCGCCACCTCCGCCCACGCCGGTCTCGATCACCTTCTCGAACACTCCGTGGGTGGGCGGCAGGCACTCGGCCATGATCGAATCTGCGACGGGCGTGAGCGCGTTTGCCTCAAGCGCGGTGACCTACCAGGTCCTCAGCCCCGAAGGCGACCAGTACTTCGTGGGGGCGGGCAACGCGACCCAAACAGTCGGGGGCATCGACGTGACAGTGACCTACGTGGACAACGACGGAAACGACCGGATCACCGCCGGCGACTCGGTCGTGATTCAGGTGGAGCCCGAGGCCAGCGCCGCCGCCGTCGAGGGCGGCGTCATCAAGCTCTTCTTTGAGGGCCGCCAGCTCGCGAGCCACAGCCTCTAGCTCGCGCGGGGACGCGCGGGGATCTTCCGGGTCGCTGGCTCTCGGAGGCGAAGGGTCTTTAGGCGCCCCACATCTGCGCGGGCGTGGGACTCCAAGCGCGCACGTGGCACCGGCCAAGCGCCCTTCGGCGCGGCCGGCGCCGCGCGGTTTCCGCCGTGGTCGGCGCCGTGCTCATGGTCGCGGTGACCGTTGTGCTTGCCGCCGTGCTCTACTCCATGGTCGTAAACACGGTCCCGCCGGCGCGCCAGCCCGTGTCCCTCGTCGTGACCCAGGGCCCTACGACGGCAAACGCCACAAACGCGTCGCGCAACGACACGTACCTCGAGGTCATCCGCAAGCTCGGCACCGACGACCTGCGCTGGAACGAGTCCTCGTTCGGGCTCCTCGTCCAAGGAGCCAACGGAACGAGCCTGGTCGCGCACACGTGGGCGGTCACGGACCTCGACGGCGACGGGCGCGCGGGCGCGGGCGACCGGATTCTCGTGCGCGGGATGGACGCGGCCTACCACGGCGCGCACCTCCGGGTGTATTACCAGGGCGCGATCGCAAGCGACGTCGTGCTTGCCTGAGGCGCACGCCTTCTAGCCGAGGGCCCTTGCCAGGATCGGCAGCGAGACGAACGTGCCGATCGAGCTGCCGACGTTCGTGAGCGCCGTGACGAAGAGGACGCGCCAGACGGGGTTGCGGAAGAGTTCGCGCATGGTCTCCCACGCCTGGAGGCGCTCGAAGTCCGCGACGGTCGGCGTGCGCACCTTGGCCTCGACAAGGCCCGCGAACCACCCGGCCGCGAGCGTGGGGTGGATCGCGGTGAACCCCGCGACCCCTGCGGCTGTGGCGACCGAATAGGGGTGGCCGCGCGCGAGCGCCGCGCCAAGGCCGGCGAGGACTCCGTGGATGATCCACCAGAGCGCAAGGGCCTCGCCCGCCCTGGCGAGGTTCCCCTGGAGCGTCTGGTAGAGCACGAGCCAAAAGAGCAGGAGGGGGATCGACCAGGCAAAGAGGGTCCCCCAGGGGACCTTCCTTTCCGGGACCTCGTCAAGGCGCTCGAATGGCGGGAGGGCACTGAGCCCCCGCTCGAGCGCTGCGCGCACGCCCTTCAGGTGGCCCGCGCCGACGACCGCGACGACGCGCCCCTCCTTGGCGGCGAGCAAGACCTTCTTCGCGAGGTACTCGTCGCGCTCGTCGATGAGTACGCGCTTGACCGACGGGGCGAACCGGCCAATCTCCTCCATCATCTCCGTGAGGACGTCCTCGTCCATCATCTTGGCAAGCTCGGCCTCGAGGTCGGCCTTCCCCTTGGCCTCCGTATCGGCCTGGTCGGCCATCCGGCGCAGCCCGAAGAGGACCTGCCATGCTTCCCAGGCGAAGCGCAACTTCTCGACGACCGTCATCAGGCGCCAGGCGCGCTTCAGCGTGACGCCGATGTCGCGGTCGAGGAGCGCGAGCTTGAGGCCGCGCCCGTGGGCGAGGTTCACGGCCTCGATCATCTCGGCGCCCGGCTCGACGCCGAAGCGCTCGGCCAGGCGCCGCTGGAAGCTCGCGAGGAAGAGCTGGGCCATGAAGAAGTACGCGCGCCCCGAGCGCAGGATTTCCGTGACCGGTGTGCGCCCCCACTCGCCGCGGTCGCGCAGGGCCTTGTAGCGCCCCGCGTCGAGCTCGACGCCCACGATGTCGGGCTTGAAGGCCTCGAGGGCCGCCTGGACCTCCTCGACGCTGCGCTTCGAGACGTGCGCCGTGCCGACGAGCACGACCCCTTCAGAGACCCGCTCGATCATGGCAGATGCGCACCCCCAAGGCTTCGACCCAAGGCCGTCCGGCGGGCCTTGCCTTCAAGGGGGCGCGTCAGCCCGACTCCTTCACGTCGATCGCGCTGTCGCAAACGAGCTTGAGGATGACCTCGAGGTCCTCGGGCGTCTGCTCGTGGATCGAGAGCACGAGGGTCATGACCTGGCGCACGCGGAGCGAGTTGATGAGGTAGTACGCGAACTCCGAGAGGGCCTTCTCGTCGTTGTGCATCGCGAGCGTGTTCATCGCGTCGAGGAAAAGGATCGTGCCCTTCGTGCCCACTTGCTTGAGCCACGTCTCGACCTTCAGCATGATGTTCTCAAGCATGGTCGGCGACTCGATGTAGGCCGTGTTGTCCTTCTCGCCGCCCGTCGAGCCGACGATGAAGGAGATGCAGTCGACGAAGTAGAGGTTCGAGACGGAGACCCCCTCGGCCTCGAGCTGCTGCTTGATGACCGACGAGGGGATCGTCGAGGTGACGTAGATGACCTTCTTGTTCTGCTTGTTCGCGTACTCGACGACGGCCTTCATCGTCTGGAAGTAGAAGTTCAGGTCGCACATGAGCGCGATCGCCGCGTTCGGGGCCGCCTCCTCGAGGCTCTGTTGGACGATCCGCTCGACCTCGACCGGCATAGGGGGATTCAGCCCTCCCGCATCGACGCCTTGAGCATCGGCACCATGATGAGCCCGTGGCTCGTGAGGTCGAACACGTAGCGCGCGCGCGAGTGGACGGTCCCGCGCATCTTGACGACCTGGATCGTCCGCAGGAGGTAGCCCCGCGAGTCGTGGTTGCCAAGGAGCACGATCCCGTCGGCCACGGCATCCTCGACGCCGAAGGTCGAGTAGGCCGACTCCCCCGCGCGCGTCTCGCTCGTGGCGACCGTGGTCACGCCGGCACCGGCAAGCGCGCGGCCGAGCTTCAGGGTGAAGTCCCGGATGAGCTCGGGCTTCGAGATCCGCTGGCACACGCCCGTCAGGGAATCGATCACCATGCGCGTTGCGCCTTCGTCCTTCACGGTCTTCGCGAACCACTTGAGCAGGGCGTCGACGTCCTTGTCCGAGAGGTCCGCCGAGATGTTGAGCTTCTCAAAGACCTCGGCGGAGTCGTAGAAGTGGAGCTTCTTGTTGACAAGCCCCTTCTCGAAGAAGGCGAAGGAGGCGGCGTTCTCGACGACGCGCTCGACGGTCTCCGTCGTCGAGAAGAAGATCCCCGCCTCGCCGGCGCGCGCGCCGTTCACGAGCATCTCGAGGGCGAGGGTCGTCTTGCCCGTCCCGCAGGCGCCTGAAAGGAGCACGAGGTTCCCGAGGGGGATGCCGCCGTTCAGGACCGAATCGAGGCCGCTGATGCCGGTTTTGGCGCGGGCTTCCCCCGCGCCGGGGGACTCCCCACCCCCGCTTTTCTCGGCCAAGCCAACCCTCTGGACGGGAAGTATTCCTCCACAATCCCGCGTCTGTAGGAGCGGTCTGTGCATATATATGGATTGTGGGGCAAAAAATCGCGGCCAGTCAGCGTGTCAGATGCGATCTGGAAAACGGGGAAAAAACGTGTGCGCGCACCGAGTTTTATAGAGTCGGGCGAATACTCGCGCACGAAGGGTTGCGCGCGTGGCGGAGTGGGTCGACGGCGTGCGCGTGGCATTTGCCCTTGGAGGCCTCTGCCTCGCATCGCTCACCGACCTAAAGACGCGCGAGGTCCCCAACGAGTTGTGGTACGCGCTTGGCGCGGCGGCGCTCGCCCTCATGGCGCTCGATTTCAATGGGACGTTCGGAGGGGCCGCCTGGGCCCTTGCGGTCCCCGTGGGCCTGCTCTTCGTGGTGGCCGTGACCGGCGGCGAGATCGTCTCCGTGTTCCCGGAGGGCGAGGAGCCGCCCGAGGGCTTTGAGCCGACGCCCGCCCAGCGGCGCACGATACGAATCGACATGGCGCTCACCGCGCTCCTCATCGGGAGCGCGCTCGCCCTATTCGTCCTCGCGAGCAGTTGGGACCTGGGGAGGCGGGTCGGGTCCCTTGAAGGCCCGCAGGCCCAAGCGTACTCGACTTCGATCATGTTCGGCCTCGCCATCGGCCTTTACATGGCTTCGCTCCTTGCCGGCGGCGAGGCCGAACATG
>Ga0209342_10004418_pt1 | contig 14647 bp, 12 predicted proteins | sample RifCSP16_2_FD_184023 | JGI IMG/M metagenome (GOLD analysis project Ga0209342, IMG submission 184023) | Soil microbial communities from Rifle, Colorado - Rifle CSP2_sed 16_2 (SPAdes) (version 2) | ecosystem: Environmental > Terrestrial > Deep subsurface > Rock core/Sediment | place: Rifle... | reverse complement strand
CCCCGCCGCCGCCAAGACCGGAACGACCAATGATTACCGGGATAACTGGACCCTCGGGTTTACGCCCGATATCGCTGTCGGCGTTTGGGTCGGCAATGCAGACTACACCCCGATGAAGAACACCAGCGGGTTGACGGGCGCGGCGCCGATCTGGAATCAGGTTATCCAATTCGCCGAACAGCAACTGACGGGCGGTATCCCTACGAATTTCACCAGACCCCCGGGGATCACGGAGGAAGTCATCTGCGTCGTATCCGGCGCCCGCCCTTCCGAACAATGTCCGTCGCACAAGACCGAGTTTTTCGCCTCCGATCAACCGCCTCTTGCCTCGGAGCAGGACTTGTGGAGAAAGGCCTGGGTCGACAGTTACTCACTTCTGCTTGCCTCGGCCGACTGCCCCAACTTCGCCGAGGAGAAAGTCGGCCTGCTCGTCAACGATCCCTGGGGCCGCAAGTGGATCACCGAAGATTCGGCTGGACACCAATGGGCGGAAAGCCTGGGGATCGACCCGGAGGAGGTTTTCTTCGTGCCCGACAAGCCGTGCACGAATGAAAGCCCTCACGCTATAGTCGGATTTACCGTTCCAAGCGAGGGGACTAGCGTCACAAGTGGCCCGCTGGAGATATTCGCTCGAGCCTCTGCGTCTCAAGATTTCAAAGACTGGGTGTTGGAGTACGGGGTAGGATTCAATCCCGACAGGTGGCCTGACATCGCCAACAAGCAATCCGAATTCGCTGAACCCGGCAAATTGGCGGATTGGGACATGAAGGATGTGCCGAATGGTCCGGTGACGCTGCGACTGACCGTCCACAGCCAACAAGGCGGACGGGCGGAGGCTCGCGTTCACATTGTGCTCAACTTGCCGACTCCGACCCCAACCCCGACCGCGACTTTTACCGTTACACCCACGCTAACAAAGACCTCAACCCCTACGGTCACCCCGACTGTGACGCCGACGTTGAGTCCCACACCCAGCCCGACGCTGACGCTCACGCCCTGACGAGCCCGCCCTAGACCACTGGGCGGCACCGGCGCCGGGAGCAGACCTCCATGTATCCATGCGAGCAAAGTTGAATGTCGATAAGGGCCGGCTGAGCCGCTACTTTACCGATATTCAACAGAACTGCCTCCCTGCGGCTGAGGGATTGTGAACGAATGCCAGTGACACACGATTCGGATACCGTCACCTGAAGCGCCCACGTGCGGACCTGACGGCCCCCACCCCGGTAAGAACATCCGGGGCGAACGGCCCCCTTGGTCCCCCACCCCGGCTTGTATCTCAGCTTGCCCAGGTCGGAACCTTTGCCGGGGGAGGGGGATGAGGTTTTTGGGAAGGAGGGGGGCGGCTGGGCCGTCCCCCTCCTTCCCATGAATTCTTCCCCCTCTTCGCCCTTGAGGCGTGACTTCCGCTCGGGCGATCCTCGGCGGAGAGGGGCCGCCTGCCTGCCCCGCCCGTTCGAGGCGGGGTCCGTCCCGATGATTTTGTCGGGATTCGTCCCGGATGATCTTACCGGGGGGCAGGGGGGTGAGGTGAGAGCCCCGATCGATCAAAGGACAGGTCGAACCTGAGTCATCGCCCTACCGTCAGCCAGGGCATTCAATTCGTTCTCACACCCTTAGCCCGTGCTTAGCCCGTGGGACAGTCCAGCTCACCTACAAGAGAGGCATCTGAGGATCGTGATGCTCAGGGGGATCGATCGCGAGCCGTTCCTCGAAGTTAACCTGCGTAAGAGTCGTCTCGGCTGCAAGCCGTCGCACGTGTCTGAACTTGATGACACGCACGCCGTCATCAAGCCATCGCCGCAGGATGGGATTCCGGCGTGCCTTCTCGGCCAGTAGGGAGGCGCGCCCGCCGGGGATGACGAGGCAGTATCCCACCGGGGCCTCGCCCCCGGCCTTGGCGGGAGAACCTGTGGCGATCAAGTTAAAGGCATACCGCGGCCGGCCGTTTGCATCACACCACTCGACGTGCTCCTTGTCCTGCACGTCAAACCCGAGTCGGGATCCGAGGTCCACCAGTAGATCATGAATCTCCAGAAGATCCGTAGTCCGCTGAGTAGGAGCGTCCTCGGCCCGCAACCTCCAAAGCCCCGAGTCGGCGGATTGCACGGCGTACGAGCGTAGACATGCGTACACCAACCTGCGGTCCGGGGTAAGCAGACCAGTCAGCGCGTCACACACTCGCCGGTCCACCTCCAGGGCGCTGAACTCGCGCCCCTGGAGCAGGACTTCGAGCACCAGGCGCTCACAGCTGTCGGCCAGAGGCGTCGTCTGCATCGGTTCTTCCAGCCAGTAAAGTCCGCTCTCCGGTTCGATGCCGCCGCCGATCCGGGTGAAGGCTTTTGGATTCCCGATGGCCGACTCGAAGGCTTCCGTCAGCACGGGTACCGGGTGATTCGACGGGTCATCCCAAAGCGGGGAAAGCCGCCTGTCAGCCGCCAGATCTCCCAGCGCCGCGAGGTGAAGAAGCGGGTACGCGCACGGTTCCCCCCTGGCCTGGATGACCCGGCGGACACTCTCTTCCATTGCAACGATGAGGGTTTTCTTACCCGCGCTATCCGAGGGGTTGGCGTCCACCGACCATGTCAGCACAGCCTCCGATTCATCCTGGCGCAGGCACCTCCCAGTCAGCCAAAATCCCGCTCCACTCAGCCCGGCAAGGCCAGCGCTGACGAACCCCGGTTCGGCTTCCGGCATGAATGAGAGGATCAGCGTGTCCTTCCCCAGAATAGGCGCCAGGCTGTAGACCGATGCCCGGAGCGCGCTGGCGTGCCACGACCAGTCATAGCGCCGACGTCTCAAGGCGACTTTGATCGGCGCGGCCGCCTCTCGACCCCAGAGCCACGCCGCCCAAAGGGCGGACAAAGTCCAGAATGCCTGGTTCTGCCTGGGCAGGACGGTTAGCACCTGATCGAAATGCCAATCCTCGAGGTCGGGGAGCAAATCCCGGATTGGAAGCGAGGCGACAACGACCGTTCCCGGGTTGGGGGGCTGGTCCGTCGGCCACTCCCGCACGTCCAGTTGCGGATCCGCGAACGCCCACTCCGCCACGGCCTTCTCGAGGGAGCGCCACAGGTTGGCTTCCTTATACTGAGGTGAGGCGATAAGCTGGCGCGGCCGGGCACGCCCTTCCGGGACTCCCCAAAGGGCGTTGGTTGCGTCGAGCGCAGACAGGACGAGCGCTTGTACGGCTGCCCGCCGTCGGCCGTCCAACTCGAGCTGACCGATCTTGTTGAGAACCGTGATGAGGGCATAGACGGCCCGATTGGGGTAGACGGCGATGGCTGCCAACGCATGCTCGCGGTCGGGATCACCCGCCGGGGCGACTTGCTCGATCGCCATCGCGTTCTGCAACCCTCTGCGGCTGAAGCTGCGCGCTCTCTCAACGTCAAGGCGGTTCGCAGGAGCTTCGCCGGCATGTCCGCAAGCGGTGCAGTTATAGCCTTTGAGGATGGGGGTGTCTTGCTCCCGGTCCCAGACGAAGTAGTCAGCTACCGTCCTTCGACCGCAGCTGGCGCATTCGGTCCGATACAGGTCGAGCAGGAATGGCTCGAGCCTTCCATCATCTTTCGGAGCGGAGGCGAGCGCCGCCAGCGCCGCCTGCAGCTCGGACACGGAGAATGGGGTGAGCATGTGCGACAGGACAAAACGCGTGACCGGGTTGTTGACGGCTACCAGCACGCCCCGCCCGGCACGCGCCGCGTCGACCACGAGCCGCGGTGAAGCCCCAAATGGATCCAGGAGGAGATCGCCCGGACTGGCGTAGCGGGTGAGGGTCGAGGCGACGACACCTCTGTCGATGGGGGGCAAGAATCGAGATAGCGGGCCCGGATGATCCGGCGTGATCCCGGGCGGGAAGGGCAAATCCATGTCTCGAGTATACGGCAAGAGGATCGCCTCAGACGATCAGGTGGTGCGCTTCCGCGATAGCGGACGCGCAGGAATGGCGGGAGGTGGTGTATCCCGACCTTGGGGCCTCGCTCACTACTTTGGGGGGCTGGGAATTCCAAGGGACACGGGGGCGGCCCTCTTATCACCGTCCCCCGTCCCCTGAGAGCGTGCAAATGGATCGAAAGCCCCGCCTGGCGTCAGGCCGATGACCGTGTATCGACTTGCCCTTCGACCGATCGGGGCTCTCACCTCACCCCCCTCCCTCCCATGAATCCTTCCCCCTCGCCGCCATTGAGGCGTGACTTCCGCTCGGGCGATCCTTGGCGGGGCGGGGCCGCCTGCCTGCCCCGCCCGTTCTAGGCGGGGTCCGTCCCGATGATTTTGTCAGGGTTGCGGATCGCACGTGTGTGCTTTGGCCGACGGCATACGGATCGTGTGTCGCTGAGATTCGTTCACAATCTCTGGGAGTAAAAAGACAAGGAGCCCTGGCCTCCGGCTCGGCTCACGCCAACTGAATTGGGAGCGGCCTCCTTGCGTCCGTCGCCTCTTGGTTTTATCCTGATAACCTCGCTGGATCGGCTGGGTCTACACCGCGCACATCGGGGAGTCTCTTCTGGCATGCGGGTATCGTTCCGGATCACCTATCTGATCGCGGCCTCACTTGTCACGTCCGGGTGCAATCTGCCGGTGTCGACAAAATCCGATGCGACCCCTTCGGCGTCCTCCGGCGGCCTGGTCGTGTCCCCCGGCGCTCCCGCGACGCCTTTCACAGGCCCTCCACCCACTCTCGCCCCTACAAGGATCGAAGGCTCTGAGGTCACCCCGCAGCCGATCGGCTGTCCAGTTCCATCCGGCTCGCCCGCGCCTCCGCCCTTGCAGGCGCCCTCCTCCTACGTTCAGGATGTGCTGGCCTTCCTGAACGGCGGCGGCAGCCCACACGACCTTCAAGCACAGATCCAGTCCGCCGGCCTTTCACCGCAGGTCGGGATGCCGCTCGCCCAAGGGGACTTCAACGGCGACGGACTGGATGATGTCGCCCTCACCCTCCTCGCCCCGAATGATTCTGCGATCATGGTGCCGGGTGAACTCTATGTGTTCGTATGCATCGGCCGGGCGTATGCGCTTTCGTACACCAGCCTGGCCGTCCTCGAGATTGGAGCTCCCGAGATCATCGATGCGCGCGACCTGAACGACGATGGCGCGGCCGACCTGCTTTTGGCGCGAGAAACATGCGGAGCCCACACGTGCTTCAGCTATCTCGAGGTCCTCACCTGGCGTCAGAATGTGCTAGTGAATGTCTTGCAGGGTGAGAGCGACGATCTACCCTACCCGTCTATCCGGGTTGTTGGGCCCGGCGCCGACGGTCGATTCGAGATCGCCGTCTCCGGTACGGGGATCTCCTCCGCCGGAGCCGGTCCTTACCGCGGGCTGACACGAACCTGGGCCTGGAATCAAGCAGGTGATGCGCTCATTCCCGGCCCGGATCTTGCCCTACCATCGACGTATCGCATCCATCTCCTAAACGACGCCGATCAGGCCGATCTCGATGGCAGCTATGCGACGGCGATCGCGTTGTACACGCGGGTTGTCAATGACGACTCGCTACAGGATTGGGTCGATCCCGCCAGTGAGAGAGCAAACCTGAGTGCCTATTCCATGTTCCGCCAGGTTGTGGCGCGGCTGCAATTGGGTGACGTGGCCGAAGCCCAGAGTGAGTATCTGGACCTGCAAAACGCTTACCCGCCGGCATCGGTGGGAGGGGCGTACGGGTTGATGGGGCAGGCCTTCTGGACAGCCTATCAGTCGAGCAGGAGCATCCCCCTCGCGTGCGCGCAGGCGCAGGTGTTCGCACAAGCGAACGAAGCCATGGTCCTCCAGCCGCTGTACTTCGGTTACGCCAACCATGTGTACGCGGCGGTGGATATCTGCCCGGCGGCAGGTCCCTGAACCAATGATCCGACCTCTGCCGATTTCCCACTTCGAAGCCCGCCTCCAGGACCAGCTGGATCTTCTCAGGAAAATGGTCGAGCTTGAGTCTCCGACGACGGATAAGGCGGCGGTCGATGCGTTAGGAAACTTTGTCGGAGAGTCGATGCGCCACCGAGGCGCAACCGTCCTTCGCTTCCCCCAGGAGACGGCTGGCGACCACTGGCTTGGGCAATGGGGCGATGGCACCGGTGGCATCCTCGTGCTGGCACACATCGATACCGTCCATGCCTTGGGCACGATCAGCAAAATGCCCTGGCGCGTCGGTGGAGATCGGCTGTACGGTCCAGGCGTCATGGACATGAAATCGGGCCTGGCGATCGCGCTGACGGCGATCGAGGCCGTCCAGCAGGCTTCACTCGCTCCAAGATCACGCATCAGTCTGCTGTGCACCTCCGATGAGGAGACCGGAAGTCATACATCAAGGGAACTGATCGAGGACCAGGCCCGGGAGCACGAGCTGGTGCTATGCATGGAGCCGGGACTGCCCGATGGATCGCTCAAAACTTGGCGGAAAGGGATCGGAGATTTCCGGGTTGAGGTCACCGGCCGGGCGGCGCACGCAGGTGCGAATCCGGAGGCGGGGGTCAACGCCATCGTCGAAATGGCCCATGTCATCCATCGCCTGACCAGCCTGGAGGATCCGGCGAAGGGCACGACGGTCAGCGTCGGCGTGGTCGGGGGAGGCACGCGAACGAATGTCGTACCGGCTTGGTGCTTCGCCGAGGTCGATCTGCGGGTCTTGGAGGTGTCGGAGATGGACCGGCTGAATGTGGCCTTATCGAGCCTGGAGCCGGTCCTTCCGGGGGCGACCATCTCGTTTGAAGGAAGCTGGAACCGCCCTCCAATGCCTCGGACGCCGATCCTGGCGGAAGCCTTCGGGCGTGCACTGGCGATCGGGGCGAAGCTCGGGCTCCAGCTGAGCGAAGGCGGAACGGGCGGAGGCTCGGACGCCAACTTCGTCGCACCGCTAGGCGTGCCTGTTCTCGACGGCCTGGGGGCGGTCGGGAACGGGGCGCACTCAGAGCGCGAATACATCCACTTGAGCAGCCTTCCCCCGCGGACGGCGCTGCTGGCTGCCTTGATCAGCGAGTGGGGTTAGCGCGCCGCTCGACTTCCCGCTGAAGCTCCGGCAAGGTCCGAATCCAACCGATCTCTTTAAGGAATTGCGCCGGGGAGCCGCTCCGGTCCCATAGAGCGCGAACGGCCTCCCCCACCGGATCAGCGCCGGCCGCACCGCCCGGTTCGTCAGCGTAGGCGCCGTAGAAGGCGAAGTAGGCCTGGTTCAGACGCCGGATGTGATACCCCTGATCCCAGAACACCTGGCGTCTGGCATCCATGTAGGATTCGGCCTGGTCCACCTTCCCTTGCGCAAGCAGGTCGTCGACTTCGAGCCGGGTTACGTGCATCTCTGCCCGGAAATCAAATGCCAGCGGCACATTCTCGGAGGCGGCAGGTGAGGTCGGGGCAGGTGGCAGGAGGTCAGGGTAGTAGCGCTCGAGCAGCATCTGGCTGACGGCCTTGCCGAATAAAGAGGCGGCTGTTTCGTTCATTGTGCGCACTTCGGGGCTGCTGTCGAGATTGGTCTCGTATAGAAAACCCAATGGGCGGAAGAAGAGGTAGTTGTGCGCCCATTCATGGGCGATGACTTCGGCGATCCACGGCAGGCTGGAGCTTTCCTGAATCATGGTCGGGTATGTCCCGATCCCTCCCAGAGGGACGACCAGCGCCGAAACGCCCAGTGAACTCTCGAGACGGTTCTCCAGGGACACCTGCTCGTCCAAAGTCAAATCGGGATCGAGTTGGATGCTTGCATCTTGTCGGATTGCATCGCGGGGAGAGACGATCACCGAGAGCGGCAAACGCGTGGAGTGGAAAAGGACCGGAGGCACGAGCTGGCCGCCGACGGCGAGACCCATCCCCGCCAGGATGACAGCCTCCTGCTCCTGCAGCACGGTCTCCGCTTGAGGTTGGAGGACCGCCAGGCGCAAGCGCGTCCGTTCGATCTCTTGCCTCTCATTTGAGGCGGCTTCGATGTCAGGCTGGGGCAAGGATGGATCGGCGGCCAGCTCAAGCTGGCGGGCTTCAAGCTCACCGGCCCTACGCGTCAGCCCAATGAACTCTCGGACCAGCGCTTCCCGATCGGCTGTCGGGAGATAGCTGGCGTAGCCGAGGCTCGACTGTTGGACTTTGACCCCAAAGGCCGCCAGTGTCCAGCCGGCAAAGTCGAACTCCGAGGGCTGAGTGAAGCGGCGGATCCGGGCGAGCGGATCATGGTTGCCAAGGGTGCTGCCCGTGAGCACGAGAGCCAGGATCACGATCCAGGCCAGCTGCCATGCGGTTTGGGGAATCTGCCTCACACTCGTGGGGACTCGCATGTCCGGATGATACCAGCCGGCGGGAGATTCTGGATCGATCCTACGACCCAAGCGAGTGGATCCCCTGTCGACATTGCCAGTATCCCTTTAGCCTCACCCTGTTCATTCACACCCCAGACCTGGTCAAACGACCTGGGTATGACCGTTCCCCCAGTTCTCCCCCGGCAACGCCCGGATCCTCTGTATGCAGGCCGTGGGATCTGAATTGGGGCAGAGGGGTGAGGCCTGGAAGAGGATTGATCCATAGCCGTTTTTTTCCAGGGTCAGTTCGTTTTTCGACGGTCTTAGCCTCCCCTGTGCTATAATCCCCGGACCTCGGGGGGTGGAAGGATAGCCTAGGTTTCTCATCCGCAATGAATTTCCTCGTAACCGGCGCAGCAGGATTCCTGGGGTCCGCCCTGGCCAATCGTCTAGCACGCGAAGGTCACCAAGTGCGCGGCCTGGATGATCTCTCCGCAGGCGACCCTCAGCGGCTGGTGCCCGACGTGCTCTTCACCCGAGGTGATGTTGCCGATCGACCGAAGCTTTGGACGCTCCTCCAGGATGTGGATTGTGTCTACCATCTGGCGGCCCGCGTCTCGGTACCCGAATCTGTGCTATACCCGCGCGAATACAGCTCAGTCAACGTCGGTGGCACGGTCAGCGTCATGGAAGCCATGCGCGACGTCGGCGTCAAGCGCGTCGTGCTCATCTCCTCCGGCGCGGTGTACGGCGGCCAGCAGGTCCAGCCCCTGAGCGAGAGTACCTCACCTGATCCGAAATCTCCGTACGCCGTCTCCAAGCTGGCAGCCGAGTATTACGTCCGAACTATCGGGTCATTGTGGGGGATCGAAACCGTCGCGCTGCGGGTCTTCAACGCCTATGGACCGGGCCAATCTCTGCCCGCTGCCCATCCGCCGGTTATCCCGCACTTCCTGCGGCAAACGGTGCGCAATGGCACCCTGGTGATCCACAGCCGCGGGCAACAAACGCGAGATTTCGTGTACGTCGACGACGTCGTTGAGGCGATGGTTGCGGCATCGACGGCGCCGGGGGTCGACCGGCTGATGATCAACGTGGGCAGCGGTGTTGAGACCGGGATCGCCGACTTGGCACAACTAGTCGTCGAGAGCGTCGGCCGTAGCGCCGAGTGGATATACATGGAAGAGCAGGATCCCGGGCCGGACCGAATGGCCGCCGACATCCGCCTGGCGAACGAGACCTTGGGATATGCACCGCGGATCAGTCTGCAGGACGGGATACGCAAGATGCTCGAGCGCGATCCCCGCTTCCAGATCCCACAGGAAGTTTGAGCCTGAAGAGGCGGAGCAGTCCGCGCCGGCGTTCGGGCAACACCAACCGAGACTCCCCCATCAGACAGGCACCCATCGAGCCCTACACTCGGAACGCTTCACCGCTGTTGTCTCGGAGATCAGGAGCTCCCGGATGACGCCACGCCGGCTTGCCCGCACCTTCTTCGCACGCGAAACGTTGACGGTCGCGCGCGAACTGCTCGGTCAGAGACTTGTGCGTCTTGACAGGAACGGTCAGCGTATGTCGGGCAGGGTCGTGGAGACGGAAGCCTACATTGGCGCGGATGATCTTGGATGCCATGCCAGGCATGGCCGAACCGCGAGGAATGAAACGATGTGGGGTCCGGCGGGCCATGCATATATCTACTTCACCTACGGCATGCATTGGATGCTCAACATCGTCACCGAGGACACGGAGTTCCCCGCGGCGGTGCTTATCCGGGGCATCGCACCCGAGGAAGGTCTTTACACAATGCGGCGCAGGCGACGTCCGGCCGTCGATGCCCGGTTGACGGATGGGCCGGCAAAGCTGTGCCAGGCGTTGGGGATCGACCGTAGCATTGACGGCGAGGATCTCTGTCGACGCGGGGCGAATCTCTACTTCGAAGCCCTCCGGGGAGTGGACGATGCCAGCGTCACCAGCGGCCCCCGTGTGGGTTTAAACAACGTACCAGAACCCTGGCACAGTATCCCCTGGCGTTTTCGCGTAAGCCCGGATCTCATCCCAACCCTCTTCGAGGAGGAGCCATCATGAGCCTTCTGGCAGGCAAGACTGCGCTGGTATTCGGAGTTGCCAACGACCACTCGATCGCGTGGGGAATTGCCAAGGCCATGCACGATCAAGGCGCTCGGGTCGGATTTTCCTACGCCGTCGAGAGCCTGGAGCGCCGTGTCCGTCCGCTGGCCGAGTCCATCGGATCGACCTTCGTCGAAAAGTGTGACGTCGGAGATGACGCTCAGATCAAGGAGGTATTTGACAAGGCCGCCGATGCATACGGAACGATCGACATCCTGGTGCACGCGATCGCGTACGCCGGACGCGAAGAGCTTTCCCGGCCGTATAGCGAGACGAGCCGCGACGGCTTTCGGGTCACAATGGACATCAGTGTGTACTCCTTCACCGCGTTGGCCCGTGCGGCGGCCCCGCTGATGAAGAACGGCGGGGCGATGCTCACTATGACCTACTACGGCGCACAGAAGGTGACGACCAACTACAACGTCATGGGTGTGGCCAAGGCCGCGTTGGAAGCGTCGGTCCGCTACCTGGCGGCCGATCTCGGGTCACGCGGAATTCGAGTGAACGCCATTTCGGCCGGTCCCGTACGGACCCTTTCGGCGGCGGGTGTCGCAGGCTTCAAGCGCCTGTATCGGCAATTTGCCGACATGGCCCCCTTGCGCCGCAATATCAGTCTCGAGGATGTCGGTGGCGCGGCCGTATGGCTGGCTTCGGATCTGGCCCAGGCTGTGACCGGAGACATTGTATATGTCGACTCCGGATACAATATCATGGGCGTGCCCACAATTGGCGAAAACGACGGTTAAAGACACACTTGAGCCAGACCGGTGTTTGAGAGAATCCGCAACCTATTCTCCCTGGACGAATCCAAGGAACGTAGCGACTATCGGATAAGCCTCGCCCGGGCGATGATCCTCATCGCCTGGTTGTTGCTGGTCGTGTACATCGTGGGAGATCTGGCCTACCTCAGATCGCTCATCGTCCCCAATCCCTTCAGCTTCGTGGTCGAACTGCTATCCATCCTGGCCCTGGCCGCCATGGGGTTGGTCGCCTGGCTGCTCGTTCGGGCGGGCAAGGTCGTGACCGGCGGCTATGTGCTCTCGGTCGGACTCTTTCTCACCAGTGCATTGAGCCTGGGGCTGTTCCCCGGGGACTTGTTTGTGCAAATCACGGGGTTCCTGTTCTCGATCCTCACCGCCGGTTCGATCATCGGGGGAGCTTCCGGTTACCTTTTCGCCATTGGCGCCATAGTCGTCTTGGTGTTGGATTGGGTCACATCCGGAGCAGTGATCGTCTTCACCGACGCGGGCGAGGCGTCCCTGGCGAGCCTGTCCTTCCTCGCCGGACAGTCGGCCGCCTACCTCGGCCTGGCGGTCGTGCTCGATCTGCTCTCGAGGAACTTCGCCGGGATTATCCAGCAGCTCAGAATTCACGCCGAGCGGCTAACCGAGCTGGCCAACACTGACCCACTGACAAACCTGGCCAACCGCCGGCAGATGTCGGAGAAGCTGCAGCAGGAGTTCGCCCGCTCGCGACGCTATAACCACCCATTGTCGCTCCTCTACCTCGACCTGGACGGCTTCAAGACCATCAACGACCGCTTCGGCCACCTCTTCGGGGATGATGTTCTGATAGGCGCCTCCAAGGCCATGCAGGGCGTCCTGCGCGCGACGGACTTGCTGGTTCGGGTCGGCGGAGATGAGTTCGCCGTCCTGCTGCCCGAGACCAATCTCGAAGGCGGGCGCGAGGTCGCGGTGAAGCTGCGCGATGCCCTGGCCGCCTACGCCAGGAGCCTCGGACCGACAGTCCCGGAGCTCAGTTTCTGCGCCGGTGTTAGCCAGTTGCTCGATGAAGACCTATCCGGGGATGAGATCATCACCCGGGCCGACATGGCCCAGTATCTGGCCAAGTCGGCCGGGCAAGCTCACATTCGCACTCAGCGCGGACTGGCCGAACCGATCTCCGCCAGTCGCGGCTAGGCCCCTTTGGCCGCCTTCCCCCCACGACTCCGGTAAGACCACCCGCGGCGACCCCCGACAAGCGCCTCGGGATGGACCCCGCCCAGAACGGGCGGGGCAGGCAGGCGGCCCCCTTTTTTCACCGAGTGGATCTACGGCCTCAACATTGAGTGACAGAGAATCATCGCGCGGGAGATGTGGTAAAACCTGTGCAGATCGGACGATGCGGAGCGGGAGTCATCATGATTCACAACGGGAACATCACACTCAAGACTCGTGGCAACAGCGACATGCACGACCTGACTCGCCCCGTGCAGGCCATCCTCAACGAGAGCGGGATCGCATCAGGCATCGTTTCGCTGTTTACACCGTCCTCGACAAGTGCCCTGACAACCATTGAATTCGAATCGGGCGCCCTGGATGATCTGCGGGGGGCACTGGACAAGATCGCGCCGGCGGAGGCCGACTATAAACACAACCTGCGTTGGGGCGACGGGAACGGACACTCTCATCTAAGGGCGGCTTTGGTCGGTCCCTCGCTGACTGTCCCCGTCCTGGACGGGCGGCTCAGCCTGGGGACGTGGCAACAGATCCTGTTCATCGATTTCGACGTGCGCCCCCGACAGCGCGAGATTGTGGTTCAGATCATGGGTGAAACCGGCATGCGAGCTAACATCAGCGAATGAGGACTCAATCGCATCCCACCTCTGAAGGCACACCAGAGAGGAATCTGCTCGCGGTCTTTGCCCACCCGGACGACGAAACGTTCGGAGTCGGAGGCACACTGGCGCTGTACTCCCGCAGAGGCGTTGCCGTGCATCTGGTATGCGCCACATTGGGGGAGGCCGGCACCGTTTCGGATGAGGAGATGCAGGGGTATTTGACCGTGGCCGAGCTGCGCGAGGCTGAGCTGCGTTGCGCGGCGGCCAGCCTGGGGCTTACAAGCGTGTACCTGCTCGGATACCGCGACTCAGGCATGCCGGGGGCTGAAGACAATCGACACCCGAGCGCCCTGATGGCCAAGCCTTTGGACGAAGTCGCCGCCCGGATCACGCACCTCATTCGCGGTCTCAGACCCCAGGTCGTTTTGACATTCGACCCAATCGGCGGCTATCGGCACCCCGATCACATCGCCATCCACCGGGCGACGGTCGAAGCATTCAATGCTGCCCACGACCCAGAACGATTCCCCGACGATCTTCCGGTGTTCCAACCTGATCGGCTTTACTTCGCCACATTCTCACGTCCCTTCATGCGCGTCTTCGTGAAAGGGCTTGAGCTCCTTGGGCAAGATATCCATCACTTCGGAAGGAACGCCGACATCGATCTGGCCGACATAGCCAGTGTGAGCTTCCCGGTGCATGCCCGTGTGAACGTGCGCTCGGTAGCGAAAACCAAAGCCCTGGCAAGCGCGTGTCACTCCAGCCAGATGGATCCCTCCACGAGTCGGCTACTAGGCTTGCTCTCACGCGTCGGGGGCGGCACCGAGACCTACACCCGAAGCTACCCACCGCCATCGCCCGATCTGCGGGAAACCGACCTCTTCCAAGGGCTGGACCCAAGTTCTCAGGAGGCTGAGGAATGAAGCGGGGCTTCAACTCTCCAGGCAGGGTGTCTTTCTAGGATACGGAGTCGGCGCAACGAGGGATAACTTCAGCTCACCGATCGCGTAACCCTGGCTCAGTCGTAGCAGACGACAATGACTTCCCCCGGGCCGTGCACGCCTCGGGTCAGGGTCATCTCGATGTCGGCGGTGCGCGAAGGGCCTGAGATCAGGACGATGCTCGAGGCTCCATCAATCTGCTCACGACCCTCTCCAGTGAGCCACGCCTTCAGATCGGGGAAGAGACGCGAGGCTGAGAGGAGACAGATGTGAACCCAGGGCAGCAGAGAGGCCGCCATCGGCTTCCCCTCCCCGCTGGGCAGGATCACCGTGCCCGTATCCGCCAGACCGGCTTGCGCCCCTGTCAGACCGGCTTCGATCCCGTCCAGGATTTCCAGATCGGCGTTTCGCTGTTCGCCCCCGTCGATCCTGCCATCGACTAGCTCGATCCCGTCCTGCTCGAGCCGCCGTCGGACCACATTCATCACCTCGGCCGGATCGCGCCAGGCGATCGCCTTCGAAATCTTGTGCAGGCGGAACACATCCGCCACCGCCTCCGGTAACTGCGCAGTGGCACAACGAATGAAAGTCCCGCCGAGAACTTCGAGCTCCTGCTCGAATCGCAACACCGGGTCCGCCGGAACGGAGGCAGTCGCCAGGGGGTTCTCAGTTGCGCTCTCGACGCCTCGCCGGGGCGGGGCAGTGGGGGCGATAGGCCCGAACTCGAGATCCCTGTCCCTCAACATCCGCCGCGCGAACGGCGGAAAGTCACGGGCGCCGGTCCAGGCCGAGAGCGGCGGGGG
>Ga0209342_10004416_pt1 | contig 14650 bp, 23 predicted proteins | sample RifCSP16_2_FD_184023 | JGI IMG/M metagenome (GOLD analysis project Ga0209342, IMG submission 184023) | Soil microbial communities from Rifle, Colorado - Rifle CSP2_sed 16_2 (SPAdes) (version 2) | ecosystem: Environmental > Terrestrial > Deep subsurface > Rock core/Sediment | place: Rifle... | reverse complement strand
AACGAGCGTCTGGTATACTGTCACCAGATTGCAAAGGAGTCTGCCACCGAGATGGACATCAGGATCTACAACGCAACAGTGGGCGGCGCCCTGGAGGTTTATCCTCGGGTGGACATCGACGAGGTGCTAGCGTGAGCAGGCGGCACCGCCGCAAGAATGACAAGGCACCGGCGTCATCTCCGGTGGGGGTTGAGCGGATAAGCCAGGCGCTGGAAGAAATGCGGCAGCGCGGCGAGATGCCCGATACCCGGATGGACGCTCGCAACGAGGGCATAGACCGGACGGACATTCGCATGTTGCGGGTGAACCCCATCTGCTGGGGGATCCCGTTCGACGAGGTGGTGTTTGCGAAGTGGGTCAAGCACATGCTGGGGCGCATCCGAATTCAACCCTGGGACGATTCTAACTTCGCCGGCTCAACCTACTTGCCGGATGCGCGCAACCTGATCCACTCTAGATTTCTGGAGGAGAGCAAGTGTGAGTTCTTGATGATGCTCGACTCGGATGTGTTGCCTCCGCCTGGTTTCGAGCATGTCCTGATGAAGCACATGGAAGCCAACCCCGAAGTGCGCATGGTTGGCGGGTGGTATCGCAAGAAGGACCATCCCTATCCGCCAGTGGTCTACCACTGGGACAAGGTCGACGAGAACCACATCGAGCTGTGGATGCAGTATCGGGAAGACGAGATCGGACAGGGGCTGGCTCAAGTAGACGGCGCCGGGGCGGGCTGTTGGCTCATGCACCGCTCCGTGGCTGAGGCGATCGGGCCGAAACCCTACAACATGAACCAAGGCGGCGAGGACCTCCATCTTTGCACGAAGGTGACTGCGGCCGGGTTCAAGATGTGGATCGACTGGGACATTCGATGCGCCCATGCGGGCGTAGCAGTGGCATAAGGAGAACAAGATGAACCCTGGTGAACCCAAATTCAGGCTAGTTGTCAAGGCCGCGGACGCAATTGTCTGCGCGACCCCGGCAAGATTGATGGCCGTCCTTGTCGACGCCGAGCATGCCGACTGGGAGATAGAGCTCACGGATGACGCAGATGGCAGCGGAACCAATGTCCTTGAACTCGGCGGCGAGGCGGAGGGAGGGCAAACTTTCTTCGACTTCAGCCACATTGGCGGGATCCTGTTCCCGACAACCGGCATCTACGCCGACGTGACAACCACCGGCGGGGCCTTTCACTTCTGGATTGATGGATGAGCGGTCTGCCGAAGTGGAATCTGCGCCGGCGCACATCGACGGGATCAGTTTGCGATACATCCTGCAGACTGATGGCGGTTCTGGTCGACTCTGAACACAGCGACTGGGAACTCGAGTTCCAGAACAGCACTGATGGATCAGGAACCAACGTCTTTGAGTTGGGCGGAGAGGCCGAGGACAGCAGTAATCGGTACTTTGACTTCAGGAACCTCGGGGGGGTCTATTTCTCGACCGCCTGTTTCGCCAAGCTGACCGGCACTGGAGCCACGGTCCACCTGTGGATCGACGGCACGCCGACCACAAGTGCCAACATCCTGGTATCCGATACATTCACCGGCGCCGACACAACGACCCTCCCGAATCACGACCCCGACGTGGATGTGGTTGGCGGAGGCTGGACGGATGCAGATGCCGGCATAACCATCGAGAGCAACAAGGCCAGCGACAATGACGTAACAGCACTGTCCGTCATTGATTCGGGTGAGGCCGATGTTGTGATTACTGCCACCATGGTCATCCAAGGTGGTGGCAGTGGCTTCAATGGGCTGGTCTTCCGTTACCAAGATTCAACCCACTACTTCATTGCTGGCTGTGACCTTCTGAATGACGTTACCGCTGTATGGATCAACAATGCTGGGTTTTCCCAGATCGCCAATCCGGCTCATAACTACACGGCAGGCGAGACCGTCAATCTCAGGGTCACGCTCAGCGGCTCAAGCATCAAGGTCGACATAGACGGCGTGAATGAGGTGGACATTACAAACACGAACTTTGCCACGGCTACCTCTCATGGCCTCTACAACGATGCGGCAGGAGGCGGCACAGATGCGACCTGGGACAACTTCCTGGTCGTGCCGAACTGGTAATGCCCACCTACCCCTTCATCTGCCCCTCCTGCGGCCATAGCGAGGACATCGTGCTGCGCATGGACAAGAGGGATTCGTTGCGCGATTGTGCCAACTGCGGCAACATGATGCAACGGAAGATGGCCACGGGCATGATGGTGCAGTGGAAGGGCCGCTGGCGGGACGGATGGCGGAACAAGGAAGGTCACCAGGACGGCCTGGGTCCTTATGGCGAGTAGCGCACGTTTTCCTAAACGAGGCGACACATGGGCGTAGGCAGAGACAAGGACGAACAACTCAACCGCTACAGGCAGGAACTCAAGGATTGGCTCGATGAGCGCAAGGGAGAGGTCGCCAACTGGCAGCTCGATGCCTTTCTTACCGCCTTGGACGGGGAGCAGATTAGAGAGCGCCTGAGCAGGATGATCATTGTTCTTGAGGAGTTTGACAGGCTATGAGCGCTTCCGCCCCCAACCTCTTTGACATTCTGCTCCACACCTACGATGAGTTAGGACAACTCGTCAACGGCGTGGCTACGGGCGGGTCCAGCACAACCCTTGTCGACAGTGGGCTTGCCGGCAAGGACGGCGACTGGAAGCAGGGCACGCTGTTCATCAAGTACGATGGAGCCGGAGCAGGCGCCGCCCCCGAGGGCGAGTTCGCTGAGGTCACAGCCTACACGCGTACGGCGGGGACCGTCACGTTCGCCTCCAGCGCTCTCAGTGCCAGTCCCGCCTCGACTGACGAGTACGCCCTGGCTTCCAAACAGTGGACCCTAGACGACATGAAGCGCATCGTCAATCGGGCGCTGGTGCGCATGGGCGACATTCAGGCTGTGGATACCTCACTCACCACCGCAGCGGGGCAGACTGAGTACACCATTCCGGCGGCCGCCAGGCGCAATCTGCGGCGGGTCTACATGGACCAATACTCAGACTCGGACGATGCGCGGCCTCGAGAGCTGGTCAATTGGCGGGTGGAAGGGAACAGTCTCATCTTCCGGGACCAACCCGAATCGGGCAAGACGCTGACCCTGCTGTACATGGGTCCGCATGCAGTGTTGCAGGACTACAACGACACGCTCTCCACCTACGTCCATCTCAACCGGATTGTAGCAGAGGCGGCCTACATGGCGCTCAAGAGCAAGGTGCGGGCGACGGAAGGTACCGACAGACAGGCAGTACGGGACATCAACGATGCCGCTGCCGACCTGGAGATTGCCCGCAGGCAGTATCCCATCTGGGATCCTGGCACTCCGTTCAAGCCCATCCTGTCCGGCAAGCGCGATGAGGACAGGCGATCGGGCAAGTACGGGCCCTACTACCAGGGGTAGCAGATGCCCAAAGTTGGCAGCGACATCCCGGACAGCAGCCACGATCTCTCCCTCAGCGATGGGGCGAGGACGTGGTACTTCAACATCGACGGAGATCCGCCCCAGCTGGACGAACAGCCGCAGACGCCGTCGACCGTCATTGTAGACCAACGCGGCAAGGAGTACGGCAACTGGAGCCCGGGTCACGCCCACATTCAGCAGTCTACCTGGGACGGGGGGCGGGGGCAGAACGACTTCCACGAGGACGAGAGCAAGTTCTTCGACAGCCAGATGCTATGGAACTTCACCCCCGGGCATCTGCATCCAGTGCCGCAATGGCGCTTCGGGGAAGGCTACGGCTCGACCGACAATAGGTTGATGGGGGCAATCAAGGCCGCGGTTGGAACAAATGTTCTATGGAAGCCGCTGACCACCGTAGCCTACTACTCTCGTTCCTTTGCGGCATCGGCATCCTACACCGCAGCCGTCGGCCAGCTGTGGGTCCGCAAGCGCGGCAGCCCTCCGGGCGACTTGACCTTCGCCATCTACTCCAATTCGGGCGGCGACCCCGGCACCCTTGTCACCAACGGCAGCGCCACGATTGACAAGGACGATCTCTCTGACGAGATCAGCACACTCGTCGAGTTCACCGGCATGGCGGCCTCGCTCACCAGTGGCACAACCTACCACGTTCTGGTGTACAACACCTCTGCGGGTGACGATCGGAACCACTTCGAGTTTGCCTACAGTGACGGCGGTGCTGCCGGCAACTACCGCACCTCCGCGGACGGATTGGCCTGGTCCACCGAGAACACCGTGCAGCTCATGTTCCGTACCACGGCGACCAGGATCCCGGGGATGTGGCGGACATTCTATTTGGAAGGCGCCCTGTACATGGTGGGCGACCGCCGTGACGGTACGGCCACGTCCCTCTACATCAATGGCGACCGGGGCATAGCGACGGCCGGCGGCGCCTCCACGCTCACAGACTCTACCAAGAGTTGGACAACCAACGTCTGGGCCGGTGCCCGGGTGCGCATCACCAAGGGCACAGGCAAGGGGCAACACCGCGCCATCTCCTCGAATACCAGCACGGTGCTGACCGTCAGTGCGGCATGGGACCAGAACCCCTCTACTGATAGTGAGTTCATCATATACGCAACGGACATCTTCACCGTTGTCTCCCTCACGGGTGACGCCGTAGACAAGCCGGTCAAGACCATTGCGGTGTTCAACGATCAAGCCGCATTCGGATATGGGGCATCGCAAGCCATTCTTAGAGTGCGATGGGATTCCTCAACTCCTGACCATGATGGGCGGGACGAGAGCGGCGCCGCAAAGGCCGACTTCCTGGTTGTGGACTATGATGCCGTTGATGGGGCTGTGGTATGGCGAGCAGAGAACGACACCGTAGACGCCTCGCGATCAGATGTGAAAGCCTGGGCTACGGATTTGGCGTGGGGAACCGCCATTCCTTGCGGAGATCAGAGCTGGGAGATCACTGGACTCCGGCCCTACGAAGGCAACATAGAGGTTTTCAAAGAAGACTCAATCGGCTACATTGCCAATGATCGCTTTCGCAAGTTGAACATCGGTCTTGACACCATGGCAGAGTCGACCAATGGGATTGCCAGCGCGGTGTGGAATCTGTTCCTGTACTTCAACTGGGCCTTCTCGATGGAGCAGTTGTACAGCGGCAACCTCGATGATGTGGGGCCCTGGCTACATGCGGGCCTCCCGGCCGCCAGGCGCGGGCACATCTCTCACTTGACTCCCACGAATGCTGTCATGTACGGCGCAATCAACGCCGGCACTGACCGCACGTCTTCGGTTCTGGCCTGGAACCGGATAGGCTTTGGCGAGATCATGCGAGCCTGGACCTCCGGCCTGAGGGCAGAGCAGGTGACGTGGCAGTCCTGCCCTGGAACACAGGATAGACTGTGGATGTCCATCGGTGGAGAGCTAGTTGTGATGGAGTTCCCCGATGAGGCACTGAACTTCCTGCAGGACAGCGACATCAACTACCATCACGAGTCTGTTCTAGTCACATCCACCATCAACATGAACGCGGCCAACATCAAGAAGCTGTTCAAGCAGCTCTCCCTGACGACCCGCAATCTGGACAACCAGACCTACATCCTCGCCGAGTACCAGATTGATGACGAGATTGATGGTACTGTGTGGCACGAGATCGGCGAGTTCAAGCTGTCCGACTATCAGGAGCTCGAGGTAGGCGAGGGCAACAAGCGGCGCATTCGCATGCGCCTGCGGTTCATGACCGAGGACTCTGATAGCCCTGCCGTATTGAGGGCCTGGGTTCTGGAGGCATTTGCCCGCACCCCGGTCAAGTATCAGTGGACCATGAGGGCTCTGTCCAAGGGGCTGACCAGGGACAGTGGCGGCGAGCTAGACGTGGATCCCAGCGACTTCATCAAGTGGTTGAAGTCCATGGGCAAGGACGCCAGCTACCTTGTGATGCGCTCCAAGTGGAGCGAGCTGGACAACAAGGCTGTTTTGATCGAGCCGCCCGGGGTGTTCCGTACCTTCCAGAACAGGCTCACCAAGCGGAAGGGCGTGCTGCTGACGCTGGCGATCCGTGAGGCCTAGTGAAGATCTACCGCTATCCGGAGCCTACCCGGCCACCGGTAGACGATCGGCTGCAGCGGGTAGAGCCGCAGCCCGAGGAAGAGGAAGCGCTTACTGGTCTGGTTCAGGGCAAGGATGCCTCAGACCTCGAGGAGATGTACGCCCGGTCACTGTCGAAGGATGAGCGGGTCTTGTCCTTCAGGTTCCGAGAGGTGTACGGGGCGCCGACCCGCAGCCAATCGGGCGCCATTGAGCTGGACTTCTACGTGGTAACTGGGCCGGCATGGCCAGTGCAGATAGATGCGGAGTTCACGCACAAGGATGCCGACACCAGGGCGCATGACGCATTGCAGGATCAGTTGCTCGATGAGATCCTGCTTCCGGAGGGGGCCCGACCAGTGCAACGGGTACGGCTGACGGGCAGAGAGACGCAAGAAGAGATCGACACGATCGAGGAAAGGATGTTCTGATGAAGAGAGCGCCGATCATCTGGAGGTTACGTAACACGCTACAGTACCCCTATATACGGGGGTGGTTCGCTGAGAAACTCCTACCCGTGGCGGGTACTGCCGGTCTCATGAGCGCCATTGGCAGGACCAGCGCCGTGCTTATCAAGAAGGATGGGACACGGGTCAACTACGGGATCCTCGGGCGCCGGGTGGTGACGACTGCCTTTGTCAGCTTCGTGGTCGACCAGCTGCAGACCGAGACCTCCGTCTTCGGGGATTTCAAGTTCCATGACTCAGGCGTGGGGACAACCGCAGAGAATGCCGGCGACACCATCATTGAGACTACGGACGGGGAGTCCCGGGCCACTGGGACACAGACCGAAGCCTCAGCCACAGTCTACAAGAGCGTGGGTACGATCGCCTACACTACATCCAAAGCCATCACGGAACATGGGCTGTTCAATGACGCCACTGCCGGCACCCTGATGGATCGGACGGTATTCTCCGCCATCAACGTGGTATCAGGAGATAGTGTGGAATTCACGTACCAGCTCACGGTGAGCGCAGGCGGCTAATGGCAGCCACATTTGACGCGGCAACTTCTTTTACGGATGGTGATACGAGCATATCGTTCACGCATACACCAGTTGGCACCCCAACGCTTGCCATCCTGATGTACCACTATGATGTTCTGTCTGGCCCATCTGCCGCTCCCACTTATGGCGGTCAGGCAATGACGCTTGCCGCCCAGGCCTTGGGCGCAACTACCTTTGCTGCCATTTACTACAAGGCCAATCCGCTAAGCGGTGCGCAGACTGTTGCAATGACCCAGCCCTTTGCGTCCGCCACGGTGGGAGGCGCCCTAACATTCACTAAGACAACCGGGGTGCCGGACAATGGGACGGGCACCTACGAGGCTGACGGAGACGTGACCCTAACCGTCTCAAATACCACGGCGTTTGATCTGGTGGTTCAAGTTGCCGGGAATACGGTCGATTCGAATCATGCTCCTCAATCGGGGCAAACCGAGATCTGGGATCAAGAGCATAGTACGTCCACGCTATGGGGCGCCGGGTATAGAATGACCGCAGGTGCTGGGTCGACGGCGCTTAGGGTGACAGCCTCGTCTAATCTCGCAACTGCAGCCTGTCGTATCTATGGCATCAAGGACCAGGCAGCTGCCGGCACTCTGACATCATCTGGTGCTATCAGCAAGACAACCAAGAAGGCACTTGCCGGGACGTTGACGAGCGCAGGCACGGCCGCCAAGAAAATGTTCTTGTCGTTGGCCGGAGCACTTACCTTAGCTGGCGCAAACTTTCAAAACGCCCTCCGCCATCCGGCAGACAACATTCCGAGGGCACTTGTATCCAACAGGATCGCCATCACCAGGGATCTGACGGAGAAGTTCCAGCAGGTCAGCCTCTACGGCACGGGCTCCCTCTTGAAGAAAGCAGATGGGGACTATCTCATCAAGGCAGACAATGATAACATTGAGCTACGCGGTGACTTCACGGCCTCCGTTGCACAGGCGATCGTGAACAACCGCATAGCCAAAGCGGAGATTGATTGACATGGCAGACCAAGACCTTACCGAGTTGACTGCACTGTCCTCATTGGCGACAGGCGACATCCTCCATGTGATGGACGATCCTGCCGGCACGCCACTGGACAAGAAGATCACTATCGATAACCTGCTCAAGGCGGTCAATATCCTGACTGCCGACACTGCGCCAGCTTCGGGTGATGAGTTCCTGATGGTTGTGGATCCCTCTGGAACGCCCGCTGCCCGCAAGGTCACGATTGACAACCTGCTCAAGGCGGTCAACATACTGGCCGACATCAGCACGGTTGCTCAACTGGACAGGGTCCTGGTGATCGACGACCCGTCCGGAACCCCCGCCGCCAAGTACGTGACCAGACAGGAGCTGGTTGGGCGCCGCTATACAGAGGTTGAGATCTTCAGCATGCGGGACAGCGAGACCTGCGGCACCGGTGACGGCAAGGGCTGGTTCCATGTGCCGTCAGAGCTCAACGGCTTCAATCTGGTCGAGGTACACGGAGAGTTGAGGACGGCCGGAACCACTGGAACAATGGACATCCAGGTCCACAACGCCACTGACGGCGTGGACATGCTATCAACCAAGCTGACCCTGGACTCGACAGAGACCGGGTCGGACACCGCCGCAGCCCCTGCCGTCATCGATACAGGCGCCGATGATGTAGCAACCAATGATGTGCTCCGGATCGACGTGGATGCAGTACACACCACGCCCGGGGCCGGCTGCATTGTGACACTGGGGTTTGAGTGATGCCGACGTTTCTGCAGTTCGATTCCACCGCAGCCATGACGCCTCCCGCGGGAGCAACCAGGTTGGTGGTTGGCTTCGCTAGCACTGGAGGACAGGGCGAGAACTCACGTTCCCCCGTGTGGGGTGGAAGTGGCTTGACCTACATTCCGGGAACATGGACCATCAGTGGCGGCACTCGGAACACGGAGATCTACTCTTTGGCTAACCCGTCATTGGCTGCGGGTACTCTGACCTGGAACGGCGGCGGTTTCATGGGTGCCTGGTGGATGCGAGGGGCAAGTCTGGTGTCTGTTTTCTATACTGGCGTAGACACCAGCGTCGTCTCTACAACCGACGAAATAGAATGTGACGTGTCGAGCACCGGGAACGATTTGGTGCTCTATGTGTTTCAAGTCAGCGCTGCCCCTTCTAGCTGGACAGGAGGCGTGACTAGCGACTCCTTAGGCGTTTCCTCTTGGGGACACGAAGCGGGGGTGGCACCGACGCAAAGCGGCGGGCTATTTCGAGCTGCTGAATTTAGCGGCTGTGGATCGGCCGTCTCCGTCAAGTCTATGTCGCCGCTCGGTGTGAAAGGAATCATCTGATGGAAGCTAATGAAGCCTGGGCTGTTCCTGATACAGTCTACGCCTACGACAATGAGACCAGAGTGCTGGCCCTTCAGTGGCCCGGAACAGATGCGCTCACTACGCCGACCACCACGATCTGGCACAACGGAACGAACGAGAGCTCGACGCTCCAGTCTGGTGACTCCTCCCTGGCTGGCAGGGTGCAGTCGAGTGGATCGCTCTCGAGCTGGGTGGGGGGCGAGGACTACGTGCTTGCCTTCACTGTCACCAAGGGCGGACAGGTCATCACAAGGCAGCAGATGGTGAAGGTCATTCAAAGAGGTGCGGTGCGCTGATGCTGGGGGCCCTGTTCCACAAGATTGCCAGAGGCGAGATACTCTCCAAGGCGGAGGCGTCCAGGCTCAAGCAGCTTGGCGACAACCTGGAGCGGCTCGAGTATCTTGTGCGGGGCTGGACTTCGGCAGGTGAGGCAACGCCCAACTTCGACCAGTTCCTTGCGGCCTTCGGGAAGGTGGTCATGCTGTCCATGGTTGAGGGGCGGATCCCCAAGGTGGACTACAACCCTGCCTATCGGGAAGACGAGTGCATCATCTACTTCTACTCGGACGGCGCCGGTGCCGATGAGCTGCGGGCCCGGGGGAAGATCGGCGCCACTGAGACCCAGGTCATGATAGGAAACATAACGCCATGAGGTACGACCTCTGCGCGGACATCTCGGTCCACCAGGCGGGCGACCCCCCCAAGCCGATCGACTTCTTCAGGATGCGGGACGCCGGTGCCAAGTGCGTGTGGATCCGGAAGCACATTGGGTACTACCGGGACGTCGCCTTCGAGCTAAATTGGGAGGGTGCCGGTTCCGTGCCCGGGCTGGAGCGGTCCTTCTACTCCGTGCCCTACGTCGGCTACAACTTCGGCCGGCAGTGGGAGGCGCTGACCACCAGGAAGCTGGTCAACGGGTCCATCGTGCCATTTGACCCAGCCGAGGCGGACCGGGCCGCTTGGTGCGACGTCGAGTACAAGCACCCGCTGCCTTTGAGTACCGCTGTCGGATTACTGCTGCAATGGCTGAATGCAATGGTAGGGTGGGGCGGGCGGCCGGACATCTACACGGCCAAGTACGTGTGGCAGGACTACTACAGCAAGGCCAAGGGCTGGGGTGAGGATTGGGCCCTGGTGGCCGCCAACTACCGTGAGGGGTGGTACGGCCTCCCGGTTCCCGACCTTGTGCGGCGGGCCATCGACGCGGGCGATCCCCTGACCCCGACCGGGTGGGAGTACACCAAGCAGGGTGTCCTGGTGCCGGTCCGCGATAGGTGGCAGGGCTGGCAGTTCGCCGCCGACCGCAACCAGCTCGGGGCGACCTTTGGAGTGCGGAGCCGGGACATCGACCTGTCCATCCAGGGGGTGGAGGACGACCCCACTCCGGGGCCACCGACTGAGCCGCCGACCGACATCACCACATGGTTGGAGGAACTGAGGGCGGCACACGCCAACTCGGGGCGCGTTATTGCTGAATTCCCGGGATAGTGTCAATAACGTTTCCCGTATTGACAATCCCAGGACAACGTGCTTGCTTGACATAAGTCACTTGACGTGGTAGACTACAAGCGGAAGTCATGACATGCCAACCCAACGCCAAACCCCGAAGCAGATGCAAGAAGAGATCTTGACCTCGTTCAAAGATAGGTTGAGCTCTCATGAGGATCGGGAGATGGCGGCATGGGAAAAGGTAACTGGATTCCAGACAGCTGTCGGCCAGTCGATCATCACTCTCAATCATGAAATGGGGGAGGTGCAGGCAGAGCTGCGAATCATCCGGTGGTTGATGGGGGGGTCGGTTCTGGTTATGTTGACTCAGTTGGTTCTGAACCTATTTGGCAAGTAGCCGTGGTACACTAGCGGCAGGAGGAAACACATGGAAGTCAAGAAGTTCTACGAAAGCAAGACGTTCTGGTTCGCCGTTCTCTTTGGTGTGGTTCAGCTCGCTGGGCTGTTCGGCTTCGCCAGCTACGAACCATCCTCGGACGTGGCACAGGTCGTGTCGCTAGTCGGCGCCGCGGTCATGCTGGTGCTGCGCTTCGTCACCAACAAGCGCATCGAACTCTAGTCCATACGAAGGGTCTGTTCCTCCGGCAAGAGGGGCCCACTTCGGTGGGCTCTTCTGTTTGACCTACAAGAACGACAAAGCCCGCCGCAACGAAAGCCCGGCGGGCTCTATCGGAAAGGAGGAGCGCCTCTATTATACCACGATTGGGGGCTCCGATTCAACTGCCCACAGAATCTCCTCCAGCAGCAGCGGCTTCTTGAGCGGCGCCTGCTCCAGGTAGAACTGGATCGCCGCATCCCCGTACAGGGTGCACAGGTACTCAGCCGCCTTCTGCCTCAGCCACTTCGAGTTACCGTAACGCTCATGGAACCAGCGGCACAAGAGCAAGGAGTTGTGCTCATCGAAGGCATAGGCCTGCTTCGACTTGGGCAGATCGGCCCGGGAGTAGAGCGCCTCATGCAGGTCGAACACATGCGGCGGGTCGCACTTGTGGGCCTTGAAGACCTTGCCGTCACAATGGAAAAGGCGCTCCTGTAACAGGCGCGCCTTGAGGACTTGCCTTGGGTCTCTCACGCCTTCCAGTAGTAGACTGTGCTCCCGTTCCTGCCGGACGCCCATCTGCCGCCCTTGATCTCTTCCTTCAGCCATGGGCCGAGGCGATGACGGTTCACTCCCAATGCCTCAACGAGCTCCACTGTGGTCATGGCGTGTTCAGGAATCGAGACGACAGACAGCGCCTCCCGGATCTCATCGAGCATGGCGTTCTGCAGGGTGTCCTTGCTACTCATGTGCCAACCTCACCATGTTGTCGAAGTGTTCGTACATCGGGATGGTAGAGTGCTTGTTGCCCACGATCTCCATGCCCAATGTCCCAATGTCCGAGAGCACCAGCTTCTTGACATTCCGGATGGTCAGCTTGTCGGCAGCGCACAGCGCCGGCGTGAAGTAGGCATGGACGGTGCGCTTGCCCTGCATTGTCGGCACGTCGATCGCCTCATGGTAGTACTGATGCCAGTGGGCGAACACGCTGATGTCGGGGGGCTGGCGCCTGTCGGCAAGGGCTTCGATGGCGATGTCCCTTAGGTACTCCCTGACGGGGTTGCCCCTGGTCTGCGGGCGCATTCCCAAGGTGGGCCCGTGATGTGCGATCCCGATCGTGAGGTCCTCGAACTTGACCTCGATCTTGGGGTAGGCCTGTCTCCCAACCGCTCCCAGTTCCTGCGCCACGTACTGCATGGCGAAGCGCCCATCGTCGACATGGAAGCGGCTGAGGTCGTCGATGACATAGACTGCATCAGCCCTTGCTGCGAGGGGTTTCACTGCCTCAATGAAGGCATCGGCCTGCCCCTTCACGTCGCCGATCTCGATCTGCCTTTGGTACATATCCTTGTCACCATGAACGGCGTCGCCCATGATGACGAGGGCGGAGATCCGACTCCCCGCCCACTCCTCGGCCTCCTGCACCTGATGCCAGATAAAGCGCTGTGCTTTACCCAGCCCGTACTTCTTGCCGTACTCATCCTGCAGCCCGGGCGGGAGAAGTCCAACCTTCAGGCCACAGTGTGCGTCTCCCAACAACAGGAGTCTCTTCATCACCTCTCCTTGGTCAACTGTTTCGTCAACTGTCCCACTGCCGCCTTGGCGCGCATCTCTCGGTACTTGCCGGCGAAGGCGAAGTGAGCCCGTTCAACACCGAGCTCGGATAGGTACTCCCATCCTCCGGTGGCGTTGACGGCTCTCTCCAGGACCTGCTCCACCTTCCAGTGGCCCACGACAATTGCATCCCGCACTGCTTCCCATGCCTTCTCCTCAGATGGCCACGTGTCAACCACGCCACTGCGTCGCATGAGTCCGGCGTGGGCCCGGGCCTCTTTCACCAGAGAGCCCGGACCCTCCACCGTGTAGGCCTTTCCTTGGTGCAACTTGGTATTCCAGTCGGCGAAGATGGCACGGAGGACTAGCCTTGGCTGCCACTGCCCACATGCCTCAGCGACGCGTCGGGAGGACTCGATCCAATAGGCCTTGTCCTTCTTGTTGGACGGAGGCTTGAGCATCCACAGCTCACAGACTGCAGCCACTGTGTCCCGTACGTCCTCCGGGTAGGCTGAGACATCGACGGGATCCCTTAGCGGGATGTCGGCAGGACTGAAGTCAGTCACGTTTCCCTTCCAGGTACTCAAACAGTCTCTTAGTCTGCCACTTCCGCTCGGCGTCCCTGGCGGCGTCCCTGGCGGCCCAGGCGTCGGCCCCGGCGGCGGCCCCGGCGGCCCTGGCGGCGTCAAAGGCGGCCCAGGCGTCGGCCCAGGCGTCAAAGGCGGCGTCAAAGGCGGCGTCAAAGGCGGCGGACAGGTCATCTTGGGTAGCCTCGCCGTTGGCGAACCGTCTTGCCACCCGAATGGCGTTGATGCTCCGCTCGTCTCCGTTGCCGTACTTCTTCATCGCTCTCTCCGCGCAGTCGCAGGCGAAGAGGCGGGCGGTGCGTTCGTTCCAGGTCTTGAGTTCGGAGAGCAACCGCGCTTGAGCACCAACGTACTTGCTCAATCCGTCGGTCACGGGTTCGTCCTTGAACTCCAAGACGAAGATGCGGGCGTTCAACCATTCGACAAGGTGCTCCCGGTCCACCGCGTGGTAGCCCTTCTTACACATCTCCAGCTCGCCCTTGATGGGCGGCATCCACTTGCCGGGCTTCTTGCCCTTGGGGAGGAACCACTTGCCAGTTCCGTAGACGGCGGAACCGTCGGACTTGAGCACTTTGTAATAGGTCGTCATTTCTTCCCCTCGATCCTCTCCCAGTTCGCCCCAATCTCCATCACGACAGCCATTGCATCAGCGTAGTCAAGGCGCATATGTTCCATGACGGAGAGCACCGCGGTCTGCACTTCGCCCCCTTGGGAGGGAGGCAAGGAGGACATCGCCTTCTGCATGATGTGGGCCCGCTCTGACTTCTGGAGCTTGAGGTACTTGATCATGAGAGTCCCACCTCGAGCAGGTCCTTGTAGAATCCGCCCTTGCTGGTTGGCTTGCCGTACTTGAACGTAGCCCACCATTTGCAGGGAGAGACGAGGGGCAGCTTGGTCAGGTCGAACTCGCCCGCCACCCCACTGATCATGGCCCACATGCGTTCCCTCTCGGCGATGTACTTGACCTCTGGATAGCGGCTGACGGTCTGGTTGCTCAGCATGATGAACAGACCGAGCTCGAGCTTTCCGTCGGGCCGGCGGCTCAACTGGAACTGCGGCACGTCGATCATCACAACGTCACCCTGCTTGATTTCGGGGGCGTCTTTCCGTGGAGCGGATGGTTCAGGTTGTGGCTTGATGAGTGCTA
>Ga0209342_10004415_pt1 | contig 14650 bp, 16 predicted proteins | sample RifCSP16_2_FD_184023 | JGI IMG/M metagenome (GOLD analysis project Ga0209342, IMG submission 184023) | Soil microbial communities from Rifle, Colorado - Rifle CSP2_sed 16_2 (SPAdes) (version 2) | ecosystem: Environmental > Terrestrial > Deep subsurface > Rock core/Sediment | place: Rifle... | reverse complement strand
CCGTTTTCTCCATTCCTAATGAGTTTGGAGAGATGGAGAGGGGGGTACCCACCCTTTTTGTTTCTGGCCCTATAAGGGATGACAGATACAAGGTCATTGGGGTGGTAAGCCTGAGGGTGGATGTAGCGGCCATTTCCAAGGAGATGCGGAGGGTAAAGCTTGGTGAGACAGGGGAGACCTATCTGGCAGATGAAAATGGATACATGATTACCGAGTCACGTTTTGTCTCAACCCTCAGGGAAAAGGGTATGATAAAGAAGCGGACTGCCCTGGAATTAAGACTTGTAGACCCCACCACTGGTCAACTTACCAGGGGGGTGCAGGCCTGCCTGAAGGGGGAGAACGGGTACGATATCAAAGGTTATCCAGACTATCGGGGCGTGAAGGTCATAGGCTTCTGGCACTGGATTCCTGAATACCGCTGGGGACTAATGTCTGAAATTGATGTAGATGAGGCCTTTAGAGACCTGTGTGAAGTAGAGAAGACCCGTGTGGCCCTCACCCTTACCTTAAGCACATTACTGGTGGTGGCGGCGGTCTACCTTGGACGGAGACTTACGGGGGGGGATTTGTACAAATTCCCCTAACTCCCCCTTTTTCAAAGGGGAATACTAGTCATGCCAAAGGTCGTGCCAGAGGCAGATTTGCCTTCGGCGGAAAAGGGCATTTTGGACTTTTGCAGAGTACTCAATATATTTCACGAGAGGATATTATATGCCCGGAGATAAAATCTTCCTGAGGGATGGTTCTCGTATAGCCATAATAGGTGGTGGCCCAGCGGGTTGCTTTTTTGCCAATTTTGCCCTGCGGCAGGCCAGGCTCAGGGGGATAAAGGTTCATGTAACCATATTTGAGGGCAGGGATTTTACCAGGGCAGACCACCAGGCCTGTAACATGAGCGTAGGGGTGTTGGCCGAACGCCTCAGGGAAAAACTGGACTGGCAGGGTATAACCATACCCCAGCGCTGTATCCAGGCAGAGATACAGGGCTACCAGTTTTTTACCCAGGATGATTACATGTCCCTGGAGCATCCCGTACCTGGACACAGACCCAGGATTGTGTCGGTCTTCAGGGGTGGCGGCCCCGTACACTCGCATATGAAGGAGGACGTCAGCTTTGACCACTTTCTCCTGAGGTTTGTAGAAGGGCAGGGCGCCCAGGTAATAAAAGGGGGTGTAAAGGACATAGTTTTACCTGGTCATCCGGAGGGAAAAGTAAGCCTTATGTTTGGTAATGGAGAAGAACTAGAGGCAGACCTGGTGGTAGGGGCCTTCGGAGTAAACACACCTACTGGAGACATTTTTGCCAGGATGCACTTCGGCTACGTCCCACCAAAGACCTTGAAGACCTGTATAGTAGATGCACGCCTGGGCCGGGACTTCATCAAGGAACACTACAGGGATAACATTTATGTATTTGCCCTTGGGACGGACGAGGTAGAGTTCGCCTCTTTTACCCCTAAAGGGGATTATCTCACTATTGGGTTAGTAGGCAAGAGGGACATTAGCACGCCGGAGCTAAGGGGTTTTCTTAACCATCCGGTGGTAAAAAAGGCCTTGCCACAGGGGACGGAGGTGCTTAAAGACTGTTGTGTCTGTTTCCCGAGGATACCGGTAGGCCCTGCCCACCAGCCCTATTGGGACAGGTTAGTAGTAGTGGGGGATGCTGGTATCTCCCGTTCTTATAAAAACGGGGTAGAGTCTGCCTTTATGACCTCTTACCTGGCCACCAACACTGTCTTTGAACGGGGATTGTCCAGGGAGGCATTAAAGGGTGGATACTATGAACCTGCTATCAAATTGATAGCCAGGGATAATTTCTATGGCAGACTCGTCTTCAAGGCGTTCAGTCTAATTACCTCTCAGAGGCAGATACTCTCAGAGAGGCTATACTATGCCTATGCCCATAGGGAGAAGTGGATAGCCGACCGTCTAAACGCCGCCCTCTGGAATTTGGTCACTGGAGACGCCGCCTACAAGGAGGTGTTTAAGGAGCTATTCCACCCCAGGCTCCAGTTTGCACTACTCCCTGTTACCCTGGAAGGACTGGTACGGCAGATACTGGGGATGAAAAAGAAGAGAAACCTCTGAGTAGCCAGTAGCTGGTAGTCAGCATACAGGGGCAGAGGTTTTCCCTAGCTACTAGCTACTGACTACTAGCTACCAGTCTAGCCCTTCTTTATCAAGAGCTTGTAGGCCTTGCCCATGTTTTCCACCTGGACTACCTTGTGCCCTTCTTCTTTTACGCTCCTGGGCACGCTCCGCATAGGTTCGCCATCGTCCAGGAATACCTCCAGTACCTGCCCTGTCTCCATCTCTTCCAGTTTCAACTTGGTCTTAACGAAGTTCATGGGACAGAGTACCCCACGGAGGTCTATGCTTTGGTCTGGTTTTTCTTCGGTCATCTTAAACCACCTCTATTTTTTGTTCAAACTCGTAAACGCAGGCTAAAGCCTGCGGCTACATTATTATGCTAAACTACCTCTATCTCCTCTTTCTCAAAGCCCCCCTGGGCAGGGTTGAAGACCCAGGAGGCTAGTTGGAACTCCTTCCCCTTGTCCACCGAGACAATGAGCCAGGAGAGGCCTGGCCAGATGGTGCTCAGGCCCTCCGCCCGTTCCCTGTCAAAGGCAGAAGGGGTTGTCTTCAGTGGCGAGTCAGGATGTGTGTGGTAAAATACCAGTAGCTGGAGGCCGTCTTTGGTAGCCTCTGCCTCCAGTCTCTGGAACTCCTTGGGGTCTATCTCAAAGCGGATACGGGGCTGGTGGGAGTTCAGGTTCTTCATGGGATAGACTGCCGTAATCTCTTTGCCAGAGGTATTGAGACCTCTGCAAAAGTAAGAAAAACAACTCTTCAGTGTCATTGCGAGCGAAGCGAAGCAATCTCGTACTCGTATCGCCATGTAAACAAAAGCCTTAAGAACGAGAGATTGCTTCGGGGCTTTGCCCCTCGCAATGACACGTTGGGACTTTTTCAGAACTCTCCTATTTTTCCCTGCCAGGAATCCCCCACATTCCAGGGGATAGCCCTCTCTGGCCTGCCTTTTAATCTCCTCTATGGATTCTTTTGTCAACCTCAGCGGCATGTTGGCGAATTAAACTTTTAAACCCTTGAACTGTTGAACTCTTATTTTATGCCTCAAGCCAGAAACTGGTACTTAGGTAGTGATGCCCGCTGTCGGGGAAAATGAGGACGACGCATCCTTCCTTTAATTCCTTTACCACCTGCAAGGCGGCCCACATAGCCGCCCCGGCGGAGTAGCCCACCAGTAACCCCTCCTTCATTCCCAGGGCCTTTACTGTCTTATAAGCCTCCTCAGTGTCTACCTTTATCTTACGGTCAGGAAAGGTGGGGTCGTAGATACCCGGGACTATGGCCGTGTCCATGTGTTTCAGGCCCTCAAGGCCGTGGATGGGGGTAGCTGGCTCAACGGCAATGACCTGGATATTGGGGTTAAACTCCTTAAGCCTCCTTCCGGTACCCATAAGGGTACCGCTTGTACCCAGTCCAGCAATGAAGTGTGTAACCTTTCCCCTGGTCTGTTCCCAGATCTCTACCCCGGTGGTGTGGTAGTGTGCGGCTGGGTTGGAGGGGTTATTATACTGGTCGGCAAAGAAGTATTTATCGGGTTCCATCTCCACGAGCCTTCTCACCTCCAGGATGGCCCCGTCGGAACCCTTCAGGGGGTCGGTATAGATTATATCTACCCCGTAAGACTTTACTATGACCTTCCTTTCCTCGCTGACGTTGGAGGGCATGACCAGGGACACCTTGTAGCCCTTTACGGAGCCTATCATGGCATAGGCAATGCCGGTATTCCCGGAGGTTGAGTCAATAATAATCTTATCTTTGGTGAGACGGCCGGAACTCTCCGCGTCCTCTATAATCCTCAGGGCCGGGCGATCCTTTACGGAGCCGCCAGGATTATACCACTCCGCCTTGGCGTAGAGCTTTAGCCCCCTTGGCAGGTTAGCCATCCTGGAGAGCCTGATGAGGGGGGTATTGCCTATACCCTGCAGTATGGAGTCTTTGAATACCGGGGGCTTTGGGCCCGGCCTCCTTTTTAACTCCTTTGCCACTCTTTTCATCAATGGTTTCTGTGGGGCTTAAAAACGGGTTTTTCCGGTTGTTTAAGGAGAAGACTGTATAAAGGGATACGTCAGGACTGCAGTACAGGCCCTGCTACCTCTGTAATGAACCTATAGAGTCCTACCCTGTCAATGGTAGTGCCGATCCTCTCCCTGGGGCGTCCATTATCCTTATACCACTGGATGGTCTTCTCTATAAATGGGATTACCTTCTCGTCGGGGAGGAAACGGGCTACCTCTTCCGCCTGGCGGGGATGTCTGCCGTGCTTGCCTCCTACCCTCACAATCCACCCCTGCCGCTTTATCCTCCAGGAGTTGGTAGGACAGGCACGGATACAGTCCGCACAGTAGATGCACTTGCCTGGGTCAAAGATGGGTTTGCCGTCCTTGTCTGGGACTATGGCCCCTTCCATGCAGGCCTTGGCACAGAGGGTACATCCTGTACACAGCGGCTCATCCCATTGAGGCTCCACTGCACCCTGGAAGCCCAGGTCGTTCTCCGTCGTCCTGGCACAGTCTATGGGACAGCCCGAGAAGGACGTCTTAAACTTGTGATGGCAGGGGGTGCCGAAGAGTTTCTCGTCCACCTCCAGGGCCTTATGCTGGGTCTCCATGAGACCATTGGGGTTGTACTCACATCCGCCACAGGCAGTGGGCACCCTGACCCTGGGGCCACAGGAGGCCACCTTTACCCCCGCCGTGGCCAGCTCCTTTGCCACCTTGTCAAAGTCATCTATATGGACACCGATGAGTTCTATGGACTGCCTGAAGCTCAGGTGACAAAAACCCATACGACTGTACTTCTTTGCCACCTCAGCAATCTTGGCCATCTTTTCCGGGGTAATCCTACCACCAGGCATCCTCAGACGTACAGTAAAGAGATCCTTTTGCGTCTGTTTAATGAACCCGCCCGACTTAAGTTTCTGTATATCAACCCTTTCCGGGGTTACTGTCTGTTCTGTCACTGCCTGCTCCTCTTGAGGTTGGGAAGGATAACATAACAAAGCATAACATTTTTTACACACCCTTTCAATAGGTGAATTGTTGGGTCTTGTGGTGGGAGCTAGGGGACTGAGGGACGAGGGGCTAGGGAGTGGGAGGAGACTGTATTGCAAATTGGAAATTAGAAATTTTAAATTTAAAATTTTCAATTTCCATTTTACAATTCCCCCTACCCCCTATCCCCTGGTTTTTGGGGCCCTTTCTCATTTACCCAAGGTAGATATCCCCCTATGTCTATGGACATTACAATATTTAAAGTAAATTTTACTTGACAATCATGGGAGGGACTAATAAAATACCTCAACTTTAGGGGTGAGCTGTAATTTTTGTAAGCATAAATAAATAGGTTTTTTGAGTGGTGGATTTTGTGTTTTTACGTCTGGCGCTGGTTTAAAAAGGCAGGAAATGGCAAATCCAAAAAGGAAGTTTTCAAATTCCAGGACCAGGAAAAGGAGGTCTCATGATTTTCTTACACCTCCAGGGATCCCGAGTTTCCAAAGGCTGGAAAGGACCTCAGGCGGTCTTTCCAAACGTTTTGTGTGTCCCCAGTGTAAGCACATAAAGCTTCCCCATACTATATGTCACAACTGTGGCTACTATCGTGACCGTCAGGTGGTGGCGGTGGAGAGGGTATAAAGGATGAGAATTGTAGTAGATGCTATGGGTGGTGATAAGGCCCCGTATGAGATAGTAAAAGGGTCACTACTTGCGGCCAACCAATTTAGAAACGTAGAGATAATCCTTGCAGGAGAACAGAAGGAACTGGAAAATCTCCTTGTCAGCTCCTTCAGGCCAATCCCAAAGAATATTGGTATATTGCACGCCTCTCAGGTGGTAGGAATGGAGGAGCCTGGGGTTGCGGCCATGAGACAGAAGACGGACTCTTCCATCACTAAGGCGATACAGTTGGTAGCTAAAGGAGAGGCAGTAGCAGTGGTGAGCGCAGGGAACACGGGGGCCGCGGTAGCCGCCAGTACTATGCATCTAAAAATGCTTAAGGGGGTTACCAGACCAGGCATAGTGGCTGCCCTCCCAACACGTCGCGGGTACTGCATTGTGGCGGACGTGGGCGCAAATCTTAAGTGTAAACCTATCCATCTGCTACAGTATGCCGTGATGAGTTCGGTCTTTTGCAAGTATATCCAGGGGATCAAAAAACCAAGGGTGGGCCTCTTAAACATTGGTGAAGAGTCTGGAAAGGGGAACGACCTGGTAAAAGAGTCCTATAATCTTTTAAAGGAGTCCAACCTGAATTTTGTCGGTAATGTGGAGGGTATGGACCTCTTTGAAGGCAAATGTGACATAGTAATCTGTGAAGGTTTTGTGGGGAACGTGCTTATAAAGTTCGCCGAAGGCATTGCGGATGGGCTTTTAGGTGCCCTGGGCGATGCGGCCTCCAGGAGGCCGTGGTCCAGGATTGGTCTCAGGCTTCTCAGACCTGCCGTCAGGAGGTTACGTGCCCGTATGGATTACTCCGAATACGGTGGAGTGCCCCTTTTGGGCGTGGATGGTATTTGTATCATATGTCACGGGAGGTCCGACTTTAAGTCCATACAGAACGCCATAAAGGCGGCAATACAGCTCGCAAAGCATAATGTAAATGATCATATAGTTAAAGAACTGGAGGCAAATCATGTAGAGCAGGAGAATATGGCAGGGGCGGCAGCTGGCAAAGGGGTATGTTAAGCACGTGGGTTCCAATTAAAAAGGAGCGTTATGACTCAAAATAACCACAAGGCTTCCATTACTGGAACAGGTGCCTTTCTCCCTCCTAAGAGACTTACCAATCAGGACCTGGAGAGGATGGTTGATACTACTGATGAGTGGATCATCAAAAGGACAGGAATAAGAGAAAGACGAATAGTAGAGAACGGCGTAGCCACCTCGGACCTCGCCGCTCAAGCAGCCATCAAAGCCCTTGAAGACGCCAAGCTGTCACCAAAGGAAGTAGACCTGATTATCACCTCCACCATTACCCCAGACAGCCTCTTTCCTTCTACCTCTTGCTACGTACAGCAAAAGATAGGGGCCAAGAAGGCCGGGGCTTTTGACGTGCTAGCGGCGTGTGCAGGTTTTATATATGCCCTTTCCATTGGCCAAAACTTTATAAACGCAGGGGCGGCCAGCAACGTGCTGGTAATAGGGGCAGAATGTCTTTCTAAGGTCACTGACTACACGGACAGGGCTACCTGCATCCTATTTGGGGACGGGGCAGGGGCCGTAGTCCTTCAAAAGGGTAATGGACACTGCGAGGTACTCACTACCCTCCTGGGTGCAGACGGTTCTCATACAGAGGTGTTGACCCTGCCAGCAGGCGGGTCAAAGATGCCGTCTTCCCTTCAGACCCTTGAGGACCGCCTCCATTACATAAAGTTCCGTGGTAGAGAGGTGTTCAGACTGGCCATTACTAGCCTTACCGAACTAATAGGTAAGACGATAACCTCTTCTAACCTGAAAATGGACGACATAGACCTCTTCATCCTCCATCAAAGCAATTACCGTATAATAGAAGCTACTATGGGACGTCTGGGTGTGCCCATGGAAAAGGTCTTCTATAATATAGACAGATACGGTAATACCTCTTCCGCATCCATCCCCATAGCTTTAGACGAGGCAAAACGGGAAGGTAGGTTAAAGTCGGGTGACCTGGTACTCCTTGCCGCCTTTGGAGGCGGGCTCACCTGGAGTTCTTCCATAATTAGGTGGTAGTAATGCCTCGCCGGGCCTTCCTATTTCCGGGCCAGGGTGCCCACCGCCCCGGCATGGGAAAAGATTTCTATGCAGGGTACCAAGAGGCGAGGAAGGTCTACCAGAAAGCCAATGACATACTGGGGTTTGATCTCGCCCAACTCTGCTTCAGCGGTAGTGAACAAGAACTAGAGAAGACCGTCCACAACCAGCCTGCCATACTTGTCACAAGCATTGCCATCCTGGAGGTATTTCGTTCCCTAAAGGCTAAATCCGCCTCATGCGGACCCGAGGCCCATGCCACGGCCGGATTAAGCCTGGGGGAATACACCGCCCTGGTCTTCGCAGGGGCTATTGCCTTTGAAGACGCCGTGGGACTGGTATACAAGAGGGGGAAGTTCATGCAAGAGGCCTCGGAAGAACGTCCAGGGGGGATGGTCTCCATCATTGGCCTCTCTGATGGGGAAGTAGAGGCCCTCTGTAAAGAGGCCTCTCAATATGGCATAGTCTGCGCCGCCAACTACAACTGCCCTGGCCAGGTGGTAATCTCGGGGGAAACTAGACCCCTGGAAGTGGTCTCTCAGGAGGCAAAGAAGCGGGGGGCCAAGAGGGTAATCCCTCTTAAGGTAAGCGGTGCCTTTCACTCGCCTCTTATGGCCTCGGCACAGGCGAAGATGGCCTCAGAGCTCCAAAGGGTGGGGATTCAGAGGGCACACACCCCAGTGGTGTCCAATATCCACGCCCGTTATGTTCAGGAGCCAGAAGAAATAAGGAGTGCCCTCCTGGCCCAACTCACCGGGCCCGTCCGCTGGACAGAGTCCATGCACAACCTACTCAAGGACGGTGTGGAAGAGTTTTACGAGGTGGGGCCTGGAAAGGTCATTGCAGGACTCATACGCCGTATAGACCCCAATAAGACCGTTAAGAGTCTAGAGACGGTTACGTCTCTAGAGGCCGTACTGCCCTAGTCCGCCTGAGGCGGATTGTCATCCTGACGACTGCAAATCCCCTTGACTTGACACTCCTTCTCTGATGTAATCCGTAGAGTTATCTTGTTGTGGTCAAATCTCTTAGAAGTAAGGAAATACGATGGAGTTTGTGCCGTTTGAGACCGTTGCCTATCCTGCCCTCCTTGTCCCTGAGAAACCCTCTCCCGAGACGAGCGTGGGCATTACCTCTACGGTACCTATAGAGATAATCTTTGCCTCAGGGCACATACCCGTGGATTTGAATAACATATTCATTACAGATGAAGACCCGACACACCTTGTGGAGAGGGCCGAGACCTCGGGCCTGCCCAGGAATAACTGCGCCTGGATAAAGGGTATCTATTCTTCGGTCAAGAAATTGGGGATGAAGAAGGTGATAGGGGTAGCGGAAGGCGATTGTAGTAATACCTTTGCCCTGATGGAGGTGCTGGCCTCGGAGGGTGTGGAGGTCATCCCATTCAAATATCCTCACTCGCCCAGGGCAGAACGGGAGGAGCTTTTACTAAAGTCTTTTCAAGACCTAGTCTCTGCGTTAATAACGTGCGAGACAAGCTCGCACGCTACATTGGGCGGACAGTCCGCCTCAGGTGGCCTCCATGAGGCCGAGAAGGTCAAGAAGGAATTGGACCGCATCAGGTCTCTAGTGTACGAGATAGACCGCCTCACCTGGCAGGAGGGTAAGGTCACAGGGGAGGAGAATCACATCTGGAACGTCTCCACCAGTGATATGATGGGCAACCCGTCCCTCTTTGAGAAGAAGGCCAGGGCCTTTCTTGAAGAGGTAAAGGAGCGGGCACCGCTGCCTGGTGGGATAAGAATGGGCTTCATCGGGGTGCCTCCGATATGCGGAGGTCTGTACGGCTTTCTTGAAGAACTGGGCGCCCGGGTGGTCTTTAACGAGATACAGAGGCAGTTCAGTATGCCTTATCCCACAAGCACCCTGCTGGAGCAGTATCTCCTATACACCTATCCTTATGGTATCCAGGGCAGGGTAGAGGACATAAGGCACGAGATAAAGAGGCGTGGAATCCAGGGCCTAATCCACTACGTACAGAGTTTCTGCTACCGCAACATGTACGACACTATCTTCAGAAAGACCCTGGGGGTACCCATCCTGACGCTGGAATGCGACCGTCCGGGTGGGATAGACGGACAGCTAAGGACCAGGATAGAGGCCTTCGTGGAGATGCTGAGGAAGAAGGGTGTGTAGGATAGGTGCGTAACAGCCCTTTGGGTCTGTCCAGAGGCCAGAGGAATAATGAACGCCAGCATTAAGCGTATCCTTGTATTGGTCGCTGGATGGATTTTCATCCTCCTGGGCATAGCAGGTCTCTTTCTGCCCTTCCTTCAGGGAATCCTCTGCCTCCTTATCGGGCTTTATCTGCTTTCCCACGAATATGCATGGGCTGGGAGACTGCTCAGCAAGGTCAGGGAGCGATACCCCAAGATGGCACAGAGTTTTGACGGTATCAAGGCGAGGGCCAAGAATTGGCTGAAACGTAAATAATGCAGAAACGGTAGGCAATGAAGATGCCAGGAAGAGGGATGGCAGGCTTATGGAAGGTTTTAAAAAGATATTTAAGCGCCGCTCTATTCGTCTGAAAGGATATGATTATTCACAGCCAGGGGCATATTTCGTGACAATTTGTTCACAAAACAAAAAATGTATTTTTGGAGATGTCGTAGATGGTGAAATGATATTGAATAAATATGGGTATATTGTTAAGAATGAATGGCTAGGGACTACAAATGTCAGGGATAATGTAAAATTGGACATGTTTGTTGTGATGCCTAACCATTTTCATGGAATTATTTCAATTATCAATGATGGTAGGGGCGTATTGCAATACGCCCCTACAACCAGCGTGTTCAGGTCGCCATCACAGACCATTGGGGCAATCGCCCGTGGTTTCAAATCTGCCGTTACCAAACGTCTCAACGGAATGCAAGGTGTAGCAGGCAGACCCGTTTGGCAACGAAATTACTACGAACATGTCATCAGGAATGAAGATGAATTGAACCACATCCGTGAATACGTCCTAGATAATCCCCTGCAATGGCAATTTGATAGGGAGAATTCTATACATACTGTGGATAAAATTTATGATAAACAGTGGGGTCCCATTGAAGAAGTTATATATGGTAAGAAGGGTAGCCCTGCGGGGGTCTCCAGGCCAAATTATAAAGAGATGGTAGGGGCGTATTGCAATACGCCCCTACAACTTACAAAGGTCTAACCCTTATCGCACAGGCATTATTCACCGTCAGGCAGGCGTTTTCGCAGATGCCACAGCCCGTGCAGAGTTCTTCATGGATGACAGGTCTGCCCTCTACCATCTCTACGGCCCCTACGATGGGGCAGGCGATGACGCAGGACTGGCAGTTGATGAAGCCACCGGCAATACATTTCTCTTTATCTATGGTGGCCAGGCCCATCCTTACCTCTTCCCTCTTTGCTGGCATTATCAGGGCGCCCTCCTTACATGCCTTTATGCAGGGAAAATCCTCACAGAGGTAACAGGGTTTTTCTCTGGGGACGATGATGGGGGAGCCCAGGGCCAGGCCCATGTCGGGTCCTGCACCCCTGATGGCCATGTGGGGACAGACCTTTATACACTCATCACAGCGGGTACAGAGGGTGTTAAACGTCAATTCCTCCACCGCCCCGGGGGGCCTGAGGTATTTCCTGGTGCCTACCTTCTCCTTGGCCAGTTCCTTTACCAGGTCAGTAGCAGAGTGGAAGACCTCCCTGAAGAACTGTCTGCGTTCAACGTCTGGTTCCTCCGGGAGGGGCCTTTCGGCCAGGAATAATCCTTTAAGAAGGTTCAACATGGGAAAGAGATTACAGGAAACAGGTTACAGGAAACAGGCAACAGGGAATTATTTTCTTTCCCCGCCTCCCGTTCCCTGTCTCCTGTTCCCTGTTTTTTGTTACTTAGGCCCAAAATTCCTCACCTTGGGTACAAAAATGCTTACGTCTACACTTACCCCCAACAGCTCCTCAATCATGTCCTTTGTTGGCCTGTAGTTGGGGTTATCCGTTCCCTTGACCATGGACTGTAACAGTTGGTCATCGGTCTTGGAATTTTGCCAGTTGGCGTCTGTAAAATCAGGGGAACCAAACTGCTTCCCTTGTTTAGTGGGTTGCCCATCTGCACCGTGGCAGAGGGCGCAGAGCATACCATAGACTTGATCAGGGTTCACATCTGCCTTACTTTCTGCCACAAAACCAAATACGACACCAAAGAAAAAAACTCCCACAAGCAACGTCCTTTTCATCTTCCCTCCTCTAAGTGAAGATATTATTAGAAATTGAAAGAAACCCTGCCTTTATCTACAGGACATGCGAGGCAGGCCGCACGGTACAACTCTAGCTCTTAGTCAAGGCCTTGATTACGTCCTCCACCCTGGAATATTCCTGCCAGTCTGCATAGAAGGCAGGGGTGGTATTGATTTTGGAGATGTGCAGGGCGAACTCTGCCCGTCCCTCTACCGTATCTATATTTATCTCTTTATAGGGCAGACCTGCCTGTTCCAGTTTCTTCTTTGCTTCCACGCATTTGGGACAACACTCTTGGGTAAAGACAAGGAGTTCGGCGTTCATTGGCTGTTTCCTCGGGTTATTTCCTAGCAGCGGCCTTAAGTTCTAACTCTTCTATCTCGGCACTGTATGGAGAGATTTCTTTTAGTCTGCGTATGATGGGTGGTATGTGTTCAACTATGTAGTCAACCTCTTCCTCCGTGTTGTAGCGGCTGAGGCTGAAACGGATGGAGCCGTGGGCCGCCGTGAAGGGCACACCCATGGCCCTGAGTACGTGTGAGGGCTCCAGGCTGCCAGAGGTGCAGGCGGAACCAGAGGAGGCGCAGATACCCACCTCGTTCAGTAACAGCAGGATGGCCTCTCCTTCTACGTATTCAAAACTGATGTTGGTGGTGTTGGGCAGGCGGAGTATATTATGTCCATTCAGCCTGGAGTTGAGCATCTGGTATAAGATAAGGTTCTCCAGTTTATCCCGGAGTTTCCTTACCTTTGTCTGCTCCTCAGGGAGATATTTCCTGGCCAGCTCACAGGCCATACCAAGCCCTATTATAGAGGGGACGTTTTCAGTGCCCGCCCTGCGGTTATTCTCGTGGTGGCCTCCCAGCATAAAGGGTTTGAACCTGACCCCTTTTCTTATGTATAAGGCCCCCACCCCCTTCGGGGCATGGAGCTTGTGTCCGGATAGAGAGATCATGTCCATAGTACTCTTATCCATGTCCAGGGGGAGCTTCCCCGCCGCCTGGATTGCATCGCAGTGGAAGGTGATGCCTTTTTCTCTCGCTATCTGGCCTATCTCCTCTACGGGGAAGAGTACGCCCGTCTCGTTGTTGGCATACATGATGGTAATTAAGACGGTGTCGTCTCTGATGGCCCCATGCAGTTCATCCAGGTCCAGAAGCCCCTGGCTGTCCACGCCCAGCTCGGTGACCTCGTAGCCATTTTGGGCCAGGTACTGGCAGAGGTTCAGTACGGCAGGGTGTTCCACACGGGTAGTGATGATGTGCTTTTTGTCAGGGTTAGCCTCCAGGGTGCCGCGGATAGCGGCATTATCGCTTTCAGTCCCGCCGCTTGTGAAGATTATCTCCTGAGGAGATGCCCCAATGAGGTTCGCCACCTGTTCCCTAGCCTGATTTATCTTTTTATAAAGTTGGCCCCCAAAGGTATGCATACTGGAGGGATTGCCGTAGAGTTCGGTAAAATACGGCAACATGGCCTCAAGTACTTCCGGGGCAACTCTGGTGGTGGCATTGTTGTCAACGTATACTAATCTCTTCATTTTAGACGCTAGGCGGTGCTACCGCCTTGATTAACTTCTTCTACTACTAGTTCCTCCATCACAAACTCCCTGAGTTTTGCCTCCACCGTGGATTTAAGCGTCACCCTGGAGCCAGCACATTCGGCACAACTCCCCCTGAAGGAGACGTAGACTGTATTACCGTCCACGTCTATCAAATCCATATCCCCCCCGTCCATCATGAGCACAGGGCGTATGTCCCGCTCTATGGTCTCTTGTATCAACTGCATCTTGCGGAGGTTGCTCATCTTCTTGGATTTGGCGGGGACGGCTACGGGTTTTACCTCTTTCTCACATACCGTATCAATAATCCCCTGGATGTCTGGATGGCATGACTTGCATCCCCCCCCAGCCTTACAATAATTGGTAACCTGCTCAACGGTAGTAAGCCTGTTTTCCCTGACTACTCTTTCTATCTTTACGTCCGTTACGCCGAAGCACTTGCATACGATGACCCCCTCTTCTGTGGGGGCGGCCTTGTAGCCCCTGTAGTTGGCGATGGCGGACTCCAGGGCCTCTTTACCCATAACCGAGCAATGCATCTTTTCTGGCGGCAGGCCCCCCAGGAAATCGGCAATGTCCTGGTTGGTTATCTTTTCGGCCTCTTCCAGGGTCTTACCCATTACCATCTCCGTAAGGGCACTGGCAGAGGCTATGGCGCTACCGCATCCAAAGGTCTTGAACTTGGCGTCTGCAATGCGGTTCCCGTTCTTCTTGTCCAGTTTGAGGTAGAGTCTCAGGGCATCCCCGCAGGCGATGGCGCCCACTTCGCCTATGGCATCGGCATCCTTTATTTCGCCTACGTTCCTTGGGTGAAGGAAGTAGTCTTTTACTTTATCAGTATAATCCCACATTGAATTTATCCAGGGGGTTTAATCATTTTATTATATACAGGATTCCTTGTATCGTCAAGGATTAGACTGGAGAGGCAAGACTACGAGTGGACATATTTCCTGGCCAGGAGTGCCGCCCCTATGGCCCCGACTATCTGAGGCTCCTCGGGAAGGTTGACCTTCCTGTGAGACAGTTCCTGCTGAAGTTTCTCAAC
>Ga0209342_10004413_pt1 | contig 14653 bp, 12 predicted proteins | sample RifCSP16_2_FD_184023 | JGI IMG/M metagenome (GOLD analysis project Ga0209342, IMG submission 184023) | Soil microbial communities from Rifle, Colorado - Rifle CSP2_sed 16_2 (SPAdes) (version 2) | ecosystem: Environmental > Terrestrial > Deep subsurface > Rock core/Sediment | place: Rifle... | reverse complement strand
CTCATCCCGGCTGGGGAAATGACGCCGCTTTTGCAGGAGTTCCGCCGCGTGCTGTGCGCCGGCGGCCGGATGGTGCTGGTCAACTTCAGCAAGAATGGCGGCGGGCTGACCTGGTGGGAGCGCGCTTACCGGGTGACGCCGACCCCGCTGGTGCCGTATCTTTTCGGCGGCTGCCGCCCGGTCGAGGCGGAGCCCTTCGTGCGCGCTGCCGGCTTCGCCGAAGTCGAGCGCGAGTTCATTCCTGGCGGCTTGGATTCCGAAATCATCACGGCCAAAAAGGATTGAAACCACAGATGCACACTGATACACACTGATACACACTGATAACTGGTCGCCGGCCACCAGTTACCAGTCACGAGTTACGAGTCATCGGAGAGCCAACATGCCGATACGGACGATCATCGAGCCGTTCAAGATCAAGAGTGTGGAGCCCATCCGCTGGACGACGCGGGCGGAGCGCGAGCGGTTCCTGAAGGAAGCGCACTACAACCTCTTCTTGCTGCCCGCCGAGGATGTGTTGATTGACCTCCTGACCGACTCCGGCACCGGCGCCATGTCCACCCGCCAGTGGGCGGCGATGATGATGGGCGATGAAAGCTACGCCGGCAGCCCCAGCTTCGAGCGCTTCCGGCAGTCGGTCCAGGGCATTTTCGGCTACAAGCACGTCATCCCCACCCACCAGGGCCGCGCCGCCGAACGGATCCTTTTCAGCGTGATGTGCAAGAAGGGCGACGTGGTGCCCAACAACACCCACTTCGACACCACGCGCGCCAACGTGGAGTTTGTCGGCGCCGAGGCGGTTGACCTGCTCATCCCCGAAGGGCACGAGCCCGCGAATCCGCACCCCTTCAAGGGGAACATGGACGTCGGGGCGCTCGAGCAGCTCATCGCGCGGGTCGGCCGCGAGCGGGTGCCGCTCGTGATGCTCACCATCACCAACAACAGCGGGGGCGGCCAGCCGGTTTCGCTGGAGAACGCCCGCGGCGTCTCGGCCGTCTGCAAGAAGCATCGCATCCCGCTCTATTTCGACGCCTGCCGCTTTGCCGAGAACGCCTACTTCATCAAGACCCGCGAGAAAGGCTGCGAGTCGAAGACCCCCAAGCAGATCGCCCGGGAAATGTTCGCCCTGGGCGACGGCTGCACGATGAGCGCCAAGAAGGACGGGATGGCGAACATCGGTGGGTTCCTCTGCACGAACGACGACGCGCTGGCCCAGCAGGAAAAGAACCTGCTCATTCTGACCGAGGGTTATCCAACCTACGGGGGCCTGGCCGGGCGCGACCTCGAAGCCATCGCCGTGGGACTAGAGGAGGCGCTCGAAGAAGACTACTTGAAGTACCGCATCGTCTCGACCGCCTATCTCGGCCGGCATATCGCCGAGGCGGGCGTGCCGATTGTGCAGCCGCCCGGCGGCCACGCGATTTATCTCGATGCCCGCGCTTGCCTGCCGCACGTTCCGCCGGCCGAGTTCCCCGGGGTGGCGCTGGCCGCCGAGCTTTATCTCGAGGGCGGCATCCGGTCGGTCGAAATCGGCACGCTGATGTTCGGGGCGCACGCGGAGATGGACCTGGTGCGCCTCGCCATCCCGCGCCGGGTCTACACCCAGAGCCACATTGATTATGTGGTCGAAGTGATTCTCGAAGTCTGGAAGCGCCGCCAGCAGATCCGCGGCCTGAAGCTTGTCTACGAAGCGCCGTTTCTCAGACACTTCACGGCGCACCTCGCGCTGGCGTGAAGTGTCTGACCCTGAGCGAGCCCGCAGGGCGAGTCGAACGGGCCAGGCATTTCACGGCCAGGTTTGAACGACTGTAGGCGCTGCGCTTGACTTGAGCGTCGGCGGCTGGTAGAAAGTTAAGTATTGGCGGGGGCCATCTGGCGTCTCCCTTGAGGCGCGCCGGGGGGCGAAGTTTCGGGCCCTCCGGGGGTGGCGGATGTCTAGAAGCAATCCCTTCTTGCTGATTGCGGCTGTGTGTGTCCTGCCGCTCGGGGCGGCGGCCGGCGTGAAGTTGACGCTGACGCCGACCGCAGCCCCGGTGCGGATTACCGAGATGGGGAACTTTACCGCCGTCGTCACCGGCACCAGCCAGAAGACAGTCAAGTTCAAGGTCTGCGACGGCGCCGGGCTGAATTGCGTGAACGGGGGCAACGTCACCCTGGGCACCCTCGTGCAGATCGGCACGGACGCGAGCAACAACCCCATCGCGCGCTACACCGCCCCGGCCGTGCTGCCGCCGACCTTGAGCTGCCAGTCGGTGGTGCTGGGCTGCCAGGTGAAGCTCCAGGCGATCATCAAGGTGGGGCTGAAGAAGAAGAAGTCTTTCAGCACCGTGGTGCTGGCCGCCCCGGGGGTGATCCGTCGAGTGAGCGTAGCCGTCGACGGCAGCGAAGCCAACGCCGGCAGCGCCCACAACCAACCTTCCGTCGGTGCCGACGGCCGCTTCATCGCCTTTGGTTCCCAATCCACAAACCTTGTGGGAGATGACGCCAATCTCGCCAACGACATTTTTGTGCGGGACACCTGCACGGGCGCGCCCGCGGGCTGTGTGCCCACGACGCTGCGGGTTTCGCTGGCTGACGACCGCAGCGAGGCGAATGGCGGCAGCGCCCAGCCGGCGATGACTCCCGACGGGCGCTTTGTGGCCTTTCAATCGTCAGCCACCAACCTGACGGCCGAGGCCACGGGCGGCCTCGCCCACATCTATGTGCGGGACACCTGCCTGGGGGCCGGGTCGGGCTGCACCACTTCGACGAAGATGGTTTCCCTGGCCACGGATGGCACCGTGGGCAATCTTGACAACCGGTTCCCCGCCATCGGCACCGACGGGCGCACCGTGGCCTTCCTGTCAGAGGCGAGCAACCTGGTCGGCAGCGACACCAACGGCGCTTTCGACGCCTTTGTGCGCGACACCTGCGCGGGCGTGCCCACGGGGTGCTCGCCTTCGACGACGCGGGTGTCGCTCGCCGACGACGGCAGCGAGGGCAACGGCGTTAGCAATCGGGTTGGGCTTAGCGCCGATGGGCGCCTGGTGGTCTTTGCTTCCGCGGCGAGCAATCTGGTCAGCAGCGACATTAACGGAGTGGCCGACGTCTTCGTGCGGGATACTTGTTTCGGCGCGAGCGGCCCCTGCACGCCTTCAACCACGCGGGTGTCAGTGGCGACGGACGGCACGGAAGCCAACCTGGCGGGCAGCGAGCCGTCCATCAGCGCCGACGGGCGCTTCGTCACCTTCGCGTCGAGCGCGGACAACTTTGTGGGCGCGGGCAACGATACGAACGGGGCCTTCGATGTGTTTGTGCGGGACACCTGCTTCGGCGTGGGTGGCTGCACGCCGGCGACGGCACGGGTGTCGGTGGCGAGCGACGGCACCGAAGGCGACTTCGGCAGCGGCGTGGGCTTCAGCGGCCAAGCCATCAGCGCCGACGGGCGTTTCGTCACCTTCCACTCTTTCGCCGGCAACCTGGTGGCGGGCGACTTCAACTCCGAGACGGACATTTTCGTGCGCGACACCTGCCAGGGAACTCCCGGCTGCACCCCTTCGACGGTGCGGGTGTCAGTGGCGACGGACGGCGCGGAGGGAGACGGCACCAGCATCTTCCCCCACATCAGCCCCGACGGGCGCTTTGTGGTCTTCCAATCGTTCGCCACGAATCTGTTGGGCGGGGGCAACGACACCAACAACGCCGAGGACACCATCGTCAGCCGCACCAGCTTCGTCCGGCCCCCGCTGGCCTACGTGGCCAACGGGGTCGATCCCGGCGGCCAAGTGACAGTGATTGATACCGGCAGCAACACGGTGCTGGCCACCCTGAACGTGGGCGGTGAGCCGGTCGGGGTTGTCTTCAGCCCGGATGGCACCCGTGCCTATCTGACGAATAGCGTGACGTCAGGCAGCGTTACGGTTCTCAACACACTTAGCAACACGGTGAGCGCGACCGTTCCGGTGGGCAATGAGCCGATCCTCCCGGCCATCACCCCGGACGGGACCCGCGTCTATGTCCCCAACCAGTTTTCCAACAACGTGATGGTGATCGACACGGGGACAAACACGGTGACCGACACCATTGCCATGGGAACGACGCCGGTGATGGTGGCCATCACCGCCGACGGCAAGAAGGCCTACGTGAGCAACATTGACTCGAACGAAATCAAGATCATTGACACCGACCCGGCCAGCGGCGCCTTCCACACCGTCATCGGCACGATTGCGGTGAGCGGCGGGCCCGCGGTGATGGCGTTTTCCCCTGACGGGAGCCACCTCTACGTGACCAACAACATCTCCAACCGTCTCACGATCATCAACACCGGCACCAACACGGTGAGCACGAGCGTGGCGGTAGGGACGGGGCCGCAGGGGGTGGCGGTGACGCCGGACGGTTCGAAGCTCTACGTGGCGAACAACGGGTCCGACAACGTTTCGGTTATCAATACCTCGACCAACAACGTGTTGGCCACCATCCCCGTGGCCGACAAGCCCGGCATTCTGGCGATGGCGCCGGACGGCCCCACTCTCTACCTCACCCACGACAGCATGGCGGTGGGGGCGGTGACAGTGATTGACGTGGCTTCGAACACTGTCAAGACGACGATCCCCATCGGAGCCTCCGCCGGGGCGGGGATTGCCTTGCGGTTTGTGCGGTGAGCTAGAGGGCAGGCGTTAGCTGGATTCGGAGCCGTCGCCGCCTTCGGAGTCGCCGCCGGCCTTACGACGCTCGTCCTCTTCGAACTTTTTCAGCTCTTCCTCGTCGTAGGAGTAGTCGTCGCGGTCGGCGAACATGGCGGCTTCGCCTTCCTTTTTGCGGTGGCGGGCGTCCTGGAGGTGGGGTTTGGGAGCGACGGGACCGCCGTCGCGCAGGCCGTGGAGCGGCCCGGTAATGGCGCCGGTCTCCCGCAGCAGGTCGGCCACGTTCTCCAGGAAATCGTGCAGGTGGAGCGGCTTGGTGGCGTAGGGCAGCTTCATCTGCTCCAGCACCTCCCGGGCGCGCGATTCGACCACCGCCGGCACCAGGAACAGCACCCGCAGGGAGCCCTTGGCCTCGGCCAGCTCCTTGAGCAGAGCGAAGAGCGGCCCGGAGAGGCTGCTCATGGAGACGTTGGCGATGACCAGGTTCCAGCCGCCGCCGGCGAGCTTGGCCAGGGCGTCGTCGGGCAGCGCGACCATCTCGATGAGCCAGCCGTCGGAGTCGAGGATGAGCTGCAGGGCGCGCTGGCTGGCTTCGTCGTCGTCAATGACCAGGATGCGGACGTCGGGCACGCTAACCTCGTGGGGCCGAGTATACCCCTGCGGGCGGCAGGGCTAGGCCGTTTTCTTATTGGCGAAAATAAGGCGAAAGATAGTCCTTGACAAAGCGAAGAAAAAGCGAATACAGTCATCCCCGTAATGAGCCACCCTGCATCACAGGTCAGGCGCGCAACTTCCCACCCGCCTCCGGCCCCGTCCCGAGGTATCGGGACAGGCTGGCTGAGCGGCCTTGTTGAGCTGGCCCCGATGGCGTCGGGGCAGGCATCATCCCCTGAAACCCCTACCGTGGGAATTGCGCGCCTGGCCGCTTCTGCTCCGCTCGAGCAGGAAGGCAAGGAGGTGGACTACTACCGCCTGCCGGTGCGCTCGCTGCTGAACCGGGTGGACTCGCGCCGCGTGGGCTTCGCCTGGTCCATCAACCCCTACCGCGGCTGCGAGTTCGGCTGCCAGTACTGCTACGCCCGCTACACCCACGAGTTCATGGAGCTCGACCCGACCGAGTTTGAGAACAAGATCTACGTCAAGGCGGAGGCGGCGCGGCTGCTGGCGCGCGAGCTCACGCCCGAAAAAGTCCTCGGCGAGCACATTGCCATCGGAGCCGCCACCGATCCCTACCAGCCCGCCGAGCGGCGCTTCGGGGTGACGCGGGCGGTGCTCGAAACCCTGCTCGCCTTCTCGCAGACGCTCCCCGGCGGGGGCGGTTTGAGCCTCTCCATCACCACCAAGTCGAACCTGGTGGTGCGCGACGTGGAGCTCCTGAAACGGATCTCCGAGCGCAACCGGCTGTTCGTCAACCTCTCGGTCACCACGCTCCACCCGCGCCTGGCGCGGGCGCTGGAGCCGCGCGCCCCCCGGCCCGACCTGCGCCTGGAAGCTGTCCGCGAGCTGAACGAAGCCGGAGTCGCCGCCGGCGTTTTCGCCTGCCCTATCCTGCCGGGCCTCACCGACCGCGAGCGCGACCTGGAAGCTCTGGTGGCCGCGGCGGCGCAGGCGCGTGCCCGTTACCTTTGCGCGAACGTCGTCTTCCTGATGCCAAGCGCGCAGAAGAAGTTCTTTCCGTTCCTCGAAGAGAAATTCCCGCGCCTGGTGAAGCAGTACCGCAAGTGGTACGGGCGGCGGGCCTACGCGCCCGAAGCCTACCGGAAGGAAATCAGCGCCCGCATGCGCCGCCTGCGGGCCAAGTACGGCTTGAGCGGCCGCTGGCCCGACGACGAGCTCTCCGCCCCCGACTACTCCGCGCTTGTGGCCGCCGCCCGCCCCCAGCTCGCCCTGGCGTTTGCCTGCTAAGGATTGGCTGGACAGACAAGTAATGTCTGTCCTACCGGATGTTTGCACTTGCCCCTGGTGGGGCAGACATTCTTGCCTGCCCTGAGCGGAGTCGAAGGGTCTGCCTCCTGCGCGTTAGCGCGCCCGGCGGAGGCGCTGGGGGACGGCGCCGCGGAGGCGGCGCAGGGTGCCGCGCTTCTCCAAATCAAGCTGCACGACTTTCGCGTACCACATCACCGAGCCGGTCGTCGGAAACAGCTTCCGGCTCAGGCGCGGCCGGAGCTTCCGCACCAGGCGGGAGAAGGTGATGCCGTCGCCGCCGCGCGGCACCGCGGCCAGCAGCGCCCGCCGCACCGGGGCGTACTTCTCCCGGGTGACGTTGAACCCGCCCCGGCGGTTGATGTTCCGCGTCTTGAACGAGCCCTTCTTGCTGCGCTTGGCCATAGCGGCGCCTCGAGAGTCAGGAGTACCGGCAGCATAGAGAGTAAGCCGCTGGAAAGCAAGCGCACCGGCCGCCAACTTGACTCTCCCTCGCTGCGGGTGTAAGGTTTTCGACGGCCGTTCTTGAACCCTGGGGGGCGGGTGAGGAGCCGAACCTTCGGTTTCCGCTCAGGCGTCAACCAACTGCCCTAAGTTTGTGACCCAGAGGAACACTTTCATGCGAACCCTCTCCCGGATGGTTGTGGTGTTGGGACTTTTCTTGCTGCCCGTGGCGGCGCAGGCGAAAGCGAAGGTGACGCTGACGCCGAGCCAGACGACGGTGGCCACCACGCAGACGCAGGAGTTGACGGCGGTGGTGACCGGCACGACCAACAAGAACGTCAAGTTCCACGTGTGCGACAGCAACGGCCAGAACTGCGTGCTGGGCGGCAACGGCACGCTGGGGACAATCGCGGAATCCAGCCGCGACGCCAACAACAACCCGATCGCGACCTACATCGCCCCGGCCGCGCTGCCCTCGGCCACGGTGTGCCAGTCGGTGGATACCGGCTGCCGACTCAAGGTGCGCGCGCTCCTCAAGGTGGGCCTGACGAAAATAAAGAAGTTCGCCACGGTCACGCTGACGGCGCCGGGGGTGACCAGCTCGCCCACCAGCGGCAGCGACGGCAATAGCCGCGCGCCGGCGCGCAGCGCCGACGGGCGCTTCCTCGCTTTCGCCTCGGTGGCCACCACCCTGCTCGGGCCGGGCAACGACACGAACGGCGCCATCCAGGACGTCTTCCTCTTCGACACCTGCATCGGAGCGACCGGCTGCACGCCGGGGATGACGATCGTTTCGGTGGCCGACGACGGCACTCAGGGAGACGGTGCCAGCAACCAGCCCGCCATCAGCGACAACGGCCGCTACGTCGTTTTCGGCTCCGCGGCCACCAACCTGATCGGCGTGGGCAACGACACCAACGGCGCCGCCGACATTTTCATGCGCGACACCTGCGCCGGGGCAGAACCGTCCTGCATCTCCTCGACAATCCGGGTTTCGGAAGGCAGCGCCCCCGATGCGCCCAGCTCCTTCCCCGCCGTCGGCGGCAACGGGCGCTACGTCGCCTTCATGTCCTCCGCCACGAACCTCATCGGGGCCGGAAACGACACCAACGGCTTAGCCGACATCTTCCTGCGCGACACCTGCATCGGCGCGCCTTTGACCCCGGCTTGCACCCCCACTACCACGCGCGTTTCCGAGGCCACCGGCGGGACCGAGGTCATCGGGTCCAGCCGCGAGCCCGCGGTCAGCGCCGACGGCCGCTTCGTCGTCTTTACCTCTAACGCCCCCACACTGGTGGGGAGCGACGGCAACGGCGCCGATGACATATTCCTGCGCGACACCTGCCAGGGCGCGGGCGTCGGCTGCACGCCTACCACGGAGCGGGTTTCGGTCGACACCGTCGAGGGCGACCCCAGCGCCCGCTCCGAGCGGCCGGTCATCAGCGGCAACGGCCGCTACGTCGTCTTCCGCTCCTTCGCCACTGACTTGATCGTCAGCGACACCAACGGCATCACCGACATTTTCCTGCGCGACACCTGCACGGGCGTTCCTTCCGGCTGCACGCCCGCGACCACCCGCGTCTCGGTGAGGAACGACGGCGGCGAGGCCTCGGCGGGCGGGGATAGTCTGGAGCCGGTGGTGAGCCGCGACGGTCGCTTCGTTGCCTTCCGCTCCTTCGCCACCGACCTGGTCAGCGGCGACACCAACGTCCGCTCCGACATCTTCGTCCGCGACACCTGCGGCGGGGAGCCCGGCTGCACGCCCTCGACACGGCGCATCTCGGTGACGAGCAGCGGCGGCGAGGCGGCCGACAACGTTATCGAGCCCTCGCTTAGCGGCGACGGGCGCTTTGCCGCCTTTGTCACCACCGCCGACCTCACGGGCGGCGGGGGCGCCGGGGCCATTGAGAACGTTTTCCTGGCGCGCACCGGCGTGGTGATTGTGCCGCTGGCCTGGGTGACGAACACCACCTCCGACACGGTCTCGGTGATTGACACCGAGACCAACACCGTTATTGCCACCATTCCGGTAGGCGACGGGCCCATGGGCGTGGCCCTCACCCCGGACGGCACCCGCGCCTACGTCACCAATTCCAACGACGACACAGTTTCAGTCATCGACACGGCCAGCAGGACCGTCATCACGACCATCCCGGTAGGCGACGGCCCCCGTGGCGTCGCCATCACCAGCGACGGGCAGCGGGTGTATGTGACCAACAGCCTGGCCGACAGCGTCTCGGCCATTTCCGTCACCAGCAACACCGTCTTCGACACCATTGCCCTTCCGGCGGGTGCCAGGCCGCTGGGCATCCTCATTCCGCGCGACCAAGGACAAGACGAGGGTGCCGGGACCACGAGCTTCGGCCTGGATGAGATCACGACCTTCGGCACTAATCCCGGTGACATTGACTTCCACGTGCTGGACAACAGCATCCCTATCGGGGATGGCCCCAAGGGCGGGGCCGACAAATCGGAAGGAGGGGTGTTTACCCGAGCCTACATAACCCTCGAGAACGTGGACAAGGTGGCCGTTCTGGACGTCACGGTTGAACCCAATGTCGTCATCAAGAACATTGCGGTCGGGGACCAGCCCGCCGGGGTGGCGATTACTCCCGACGGCAGCCGGCTCTATGTGGCCAACGGCGGCGCGAACACCGTGTCGGTGATCAACACCAGCACGAATGCCGTCATCAAGACGATCACCGTGGGCAGCAACCCCAAGAGCGTGGCCGTCACGCCGGACGGGGCACGGGTCTATGTGACCAACCAGGGGTCGAACACGGTCTCGGTCATCGACACGGCGACGAACGCCGTGGTCGCCACCATCGCCGTGGGCACGCTACCCTGCTGCGAGATGGGCATCGCCATCCAGCTCGGCAGTTCGCTCTAGGCTTTCGCCCGGGCCCGCCGGCGGACAGTGAACCAGTAGATAGGAACACCGGCGGCGACGGTGGCGAGCGCCACCAGCGACGGCCCGGGGCGGTTCCAGAAGGCTACGGCGAGGATCGCCGCCATCGCCGCCAGATAAAACAGCGGCACCAGCGGGTAGCCCCAGACCCGATAGGCCGCTTCGCTCCTGGCCTCTCCACGTGCTTCGCGCCGCCGCAGCAGGAACAGCCCCGCCACCGCCAGCCAGGGAAAAATCCCCAGCGCAAAGCCGATGTAAGTGAGCAGCTGCTCGAAGGTTCCGCTCACCACCATCACCGCCGCGCAGGCGCCCTGGGCGAGGATGGCGAGCGATGGCGTCTCGAAGCGCGGATGGAGGCGGGCGGCGAAGCGGAAGAACAGCCCGTCGCGGGCCATGGCGAAGTAGACGCGCGGGCCGGTGAGGAGGTAGGCGCTCAAGGACGACACCAGCGCCAGGCTGATGAGCCCGGCGAGCCAGGCGGCCACGCCCGGGCCGAACAAATGCTCGGCCGCCACTTCTCCCACCGGCACCACTCCGGCGAGCGCCGCCGCCGGCGCCGCGTAAAAGAAAAGCAGGTTCACGCCGAGATAGACCACGAGCACGATGAGCGTGCCTCCCGCCAGCGCCCGCGGGAGCGTGCGCGCCGGCTGCTCGATCTCTTCGGCGAGATAGGCGGCGGCGTTCCAGCCGCTGTAGGCGAACATCACCCAGAGCAGCGCCAGTCCGAGCCGCTCCGGCCGGCCCTCCTGCCAGAGCGCGCTCGACGCCGTGAGCGCGGTCCCGCTCCCCTGCCCGAAGGCGAACCCGGCGACGACGAAGCCCACGAGCAAAGCCAGGTTCAGCCCGGTGAGCGCGTTCTGCACGCGCGCGCCCAGGCGCACGCCGCGGTAATGCACGCCGGTGAGAATCAACACCACGGCCAGCGCCGCCCCTTTTTGCGCCAGCCAGCTCGCGGGGAGCAGCCCGGCGGCGGCGAGGTAGGCCGCGCCGGCCACGGCCGAGGCGGCGATGGGCGCGGAGAAGCCGACGAAGAAGCTGGTCCAGCCGGTGAGGAAAGCCGGCAGCGGGCCGTAGATTTCGCGCAGGTAGGCGTACTCGGCGCCGGCCCGGGGCAGGCGGGTCGAGAGCTCGGCGTAGGAGAGCGCGCCGGCGAGCGCCACCAGGCCGCCGACGAGCCAGCAGGCGAGTACGAGGGCGGGGCTGGCGAGCTCGGCCAGCATCAGCCCGGTGGTGGTGAAGATGCCGGTGCCGATGGTGTTCGCCACGACGACGAGAGTGGCCGTGCCGGTTCCCAGGCGGCGCGGGAGCTCGGCCATCGCCTAGCGGCCCGGGACGATGAGAGGCGGCGCGGACGGGGTCGTCGCCTGCGCCTCGGCCGGCAGCTGCGCGCGGAGGAAGTTCAGAAAAGTGCGGGTGAGCGGCCGGCCGTTCGACTCCCGCTGGCCGAGCCGGCGGAGAAAGACGAGGGCGCGCAGGACTTCGCCGGGCCGGAGGCTCGAGCCGCGCTCCTGCTGGTGCTGCTGGGAATACTGCTCGAGGAAGTCGCGGGCGGCGGCGTAGAGGGCGCGGGCGGCGACGGCGTCGGGCGGCTGCTCGTAGTAGAGGCCGGATTCGAGCGTCTGGTAGCCGCGGGCCAGGGAGTCGAGGGCGGCGAGGAGGTCGGCGTCGCGGACGTCTTTTTGTTCGGCCGCGAAGCGGCAGAAAAACAGCGCGAGGGCAGCGATGAAGCGCTGCTGCTCGTCGAGGAAGTCGCGGTCGAGCGCGACCTGGGGGAAGGCCAGCTCGGCGGGCGCCGCTGTGGGCCGCTCGGCTTCGTAGCGGTGCGCGGCGAGGAGGTAAGGGCAATCCAGTGGGCAATCAATGGCGGCTTCGCGCTGCTTGCCGCAGCATTGGGCGCAGATGGTTTCGGTCTTCCCGGCCCAGCGGCTGCGGGCGAGTCCCGGGCAGTGGCGCTTGCCGCGGCGCTTCGCGCAGATAGGACAACTCTTAGTCGGCATTCAGCGATTATGCGATGCAGGGAAGCAAAGAGGCAAGGAGACAAGGAGGCAAGGAACGTCAGGCGGGGGCGTCGGAGTCGAGCTGGGCGCGCAGGCGTTGGAGGGCGTCGGCCTGGCAGCGCGCGAGGTCCTGCTTGACCAGGTTCAGGCCGTAGACGCAGAGCTCGAAGCTGTCTGAGAGGCGGCGGAAGAGCGGGGCCTCTTCGCGGTATTCGAACTGGTCGAAGCTCGAGACGATGAAGTAAGACTCCTTGCCGGCCTGGAGGTAGTCCCCGAGCAAATCGAGCCGCGGGAAGGCGCGGCGGCGGCGCTGGGCGGCCACGCTTTCCGGGAACATCCCGATGAAGAAAAGCGTGTAGTCGCCGATGTGTTTGCGCACGGCGCGCTCGCGCTCGAAGGAGCCCCGGGGGCCGAGCGGGTCGGATTCGCCGAGCATCTCGCCCACATCGTCGAGCGGGCGGCCGCGGGCCGAGCGCAGGCGGTAGAGGTTGTCGACGTGGGTGAAATCGGCGAGCAAATCGGAGACGTAGCCGGCCAGGTGCCGGTCGTGCAGATGGAGGTCGTTGGAGAAATGTCTCTCCACCAGCTCCGTGAAGAGCCGCCGCAAGGGATGGCTGCGCTCGATCCGCATGCGTCGCCTCGCATTGTAATTAGATGCCTGCCCGCTTGCAAGCGGGGGCGCGGGCAGGGAGAATGGTTCCTCGGCGCCGGCGGCGGCGTCTAATCAAGGGCGAGGGGACGCCCCGGCACTCATGAAGAAGAAAACCGTCTCTGCGCTGGCTGTGCTCCTGGTCGCGGCCCTCGGGGCGTCCAGCCAGGCGCCCGCGCCCGCGCTGCCGAGTCTGGAGAAAGAATTCGCGCCGCTGCGCGCCGACTTCAACCGCGACGCCGGCCGGGTGCGCCTCGTGCTTCTGCTCGACCCGACTTGACCCGTCTGCCTTCGGGGGGCCTCCGAAGTCGAGCGCGATGTCCTGGAAGCCCTGCCCGAGGCCGAGCTGCGCGTCTACGTCGTCTGGCTGCCGGTGTTGAGCCGGATGAGCATGGAGGCGCTCGAGGGCGGAGCGCGCTCGGGAGCGAAGCGCCTGCCGGATGCGCGGGTGCGGCACTACCTGGACGCCGAAGCGCGCCTGGGGGAGCACTACACGCGCGCACTCGAGCTGCCGATGGACGACCCGGCCTGGGACGTCTACCTGGTCTTCGGCCCCGCGGCGCGCTGGGAGAAAGCGCCGCCGGCCCCCGCGGCCTGGATGCATCAACTGGGCGCCGGGCCGCGCGAGAAGCATCTGGATGCCAAGAAGCTGGCCGAGACCTTGCGGGGACTCTTGCCGGCCGGGAAAGCCCCCGGCGGGCTATAATCGCTTTTTTCCCGACGGCGGCCAGGCCGCGCCGGAAGAGGAGTGCCCGGCATCTAAAGGACTACGATGGCTGAGCTGAACCTGGTGCACGCGGGCGTGGCGTTCCTGGGCGGGGTGTTTTCGTTCCTGTCGCCCTGCGTGTTGCCGCTCGTCCCCGGGTATCTTTCGCTGATGAGCGGGGTGAGCATCGAGAAGCTGAAGCAGGGGGAGTCGCAGGCCGCGCGCGCCGTGGCCTTGAACGCGGTCATCTTCATCCTGGGCTTCTCGGTGGTCTTCACCGCCATGGGAGCGTCCGCCAGCGTGGTGGGGGCGTTCCTCAACCAGTACCGGTCGGTGCTCCTGAAAATCGCCGGAGCCATCATTATCTTGTTCGGCGTCTTCCTGCTCGGCCTGCTGAAGGTCCCGGCGCTCTACCGCGACCAGCGCTACCACGGCGAGGTGGGCCGCGGGAAGCTCGGCACGTTCCTGCTCGGGTTTTCCTTCGCCTTCGGCTGGACGCCGTGCATCGGGCCCATTCTCGGGGCGCTGCTGGCGCTGGCGGCGACCAAAGACACGGTGGGACAGGGCGTCGTTCTGCTGGCGATTTATTCGCTGGGGCTGGGCGTGCCGTTTTTCCTGACGGCGCTCGGGCTGAACAAGTTCCTGGCGTTTTACCAGGGCTTCCGGCGTTACCTGCTGTGGGTCGAGCGCGGGGCCGGCGTGCTGCTGGTGGCCATCGGGCTGCTGGTGTTCACGAATCAGCTCACCTGGCTCTCGAGCTATTTCGCGTTTCTGAACCGCTTTAGCCCCGAGGGCGCGCTGGCGGGCTCGGTGGAAAAGCTCCCGAGCGCAGCCGGCCAGCTCGGCGCCGACGAAGCGCAGGCGGCGCCCGACCCGGTCTTGCAGCGGGCCGACGGCCGCGCGTTCCGCTTGAGCGAGCTGCGCGGGCAGGTGGTGGTGGTGAACTTCTGGGCCACCTGGTGCCTGCCGTGTCGCCTCGAGATCCCGCACTTCAACCGGACGTACCAACAGTACCGCGGGCGCGGGGTTGTGTTCGTGGGCGTTTCGGTGGACGATGGCGGCTGGAAGGACATCGAGGCGTTTCTCAAAGAGACGCCCATCGAGTACCCGGTCGCGCTCGACGCGGAGAAGAAGGCGAGCGAGGCCTTCGAGGCCACGATCGGGCTGCCGATTACGGTTTTCATTGACCGCGCGGGGCGCGTCCGTCACAAGCACATCGGCATCACCGACGTGGACGCGCTCCGGGCGAACCTCGAGGCGCTGCTATGAAGCGAGTCTTGCTGGCGGTTGCGGCCGGGAGCCTGTTGCTGGTCCCGCCCTGCGGGACGGCGCAGATGGTCAAACCCGAGACTGTGGTGCAGGTGCGCCTAGAGCCGGCGCGGGTCGAGCTGGCGACGGGCGCGG
>Ga0209342_10004412_pt1 | contig 14654 bp, 13 predicted proteins | sample RifCSP16_2_FD_184023 | JGI IMG/M metagenome (GOLD analysis project Ga0209342, IMG submission 184023) | Soil microbial communities from Rifle, Colorado - Rifle CSP2_sed 16_2 (SPAdes) (version 2) | ecosystem: Environmental > Terrestrial > Deep subsurface > Rock core/Sediment | place: Rifle... | reverse complement strand
CTCGATCCGTCGCACCATCGCATCCAGGCTGAAACGCTGCTCGACCGTGGCGCGGCCGGCCTCGCCCATCCGCGCGCGCAGCTCGGGGGAGCGGGCGAGGCGGATACAGGCATCGGCCAGCGCGCCAGGATCGGCGGGTGGGACGAGGATGCCGTCGAGGCCATCGGTCAGGACTTCGGGGATGCCGCCGACCGCGGAGGCGACGACGGGTCGCCGGCGAGCCATCGCCTCAAGGATGGAGATCCCCTGCGCCTCGCGGAGCGAGGGCATGACCGCGACGTCAAGCTCACCGGTGATGGCGGCGACGTCCTCGCGGCGGCCGGTGAACACGATCCGGTCCGCCGCGGACCGCGGCAGTGCGGCGGCCTGCGCGCGGAGCTCCTCCTCCAGCGACCCCTCGCCGACGAACACCAGCCACGCCTCCGGCGCGCCGCGCAGGATGGCCGGGATGGCCTCGACCAGGTATCGGTGCCCCTTCTCCGGCTCGAGCCGCGCCACCACCCCGAACAGTGGCGCCCCGCCCGGGATGTTGAACTCGCGTCGCAGCGAGCTGGAGTCGAGCGGCAGGTCGAATCGGGCCAGGTCAACCCCGTTCGGGATAACACTGAATGCCGCTCCACCGCGGCCCTCGTGACGCACCTTGGCCTCGATCGCGTCCGAGGGCACGATCAGCCGATCCATGGCCGGCGTCAGGGCGGCCAGAACTGCCACGTCCTCGGCCGATCGGACGCGCGACGAGTGCACGGTGGCCATCACCACCGGTGTCTCCGCCGCGATGGCCGCACGCGTCCCGATCACCTCGGCGCGGTACATGTGGGCGTGCAGTAGGTCCACCTCGTGGCGTCGCAGGTGGGCGGTCAACTCGTGGATGGCTGCGTCGTCATCGGTCTCCTCGATAACGTCCACCTCCAGGCCCAGCCTTCGGAGGCGTTGCACGGCCGAGCCGCGGGAGAGCGAGAGAGCGCGGACCTCGTAGGCGCTGCGGTCGAGGTGGAGCAGCAGGCCGGAGTAGCTCTCCTGCGCCCCGCCGCTGCCCCCGGTGGCGAGGAGCTGCAGAACACGCGGACGCGGATGGCTGCTGGACCGATGAATCCGCCGGTCGCGGCGATACGGAGCCGAAGCGATGGCTCCCTCGTGGTCGGGATCGTAGGTCGCGCGGAGGGGCCTCACGGATTCGATGCTAGGGACGGACGTTGCTTCGGTCAAAGCGAGGCCTCTGCCGCGTCCGGCGGTCGCCCCGCTCAGTGCTCGTCTGCTCGGTTGCTCGGCTGCTCGGCTGCTCGGCATCGGAGCCTACCGACAGGGATTCGCCGATTCGGGTCTGATATCCAGGCTGTCCTGCTCGGATGCGGGGTATTCGGCCGAGATTCAAGGGTATCTCGGTCCGTACGCTCGGATGCCGAGCGGGCCGCGGTGAACCTCAGGCTGGACCGCGCTAGAGCAGCAGGACGCCGCTGGCGCCCGGATCCCGGCCCTCGCGAAGCGCGCGACGCAGCGCCCGGCCATCGAGGGGCAGCGCCGTTCGGAGCATTTCGCCGGCCTCGCGAATGGCGCGCCGATTTGCGTGCGTGTCCGCCACCACCAGGAGCAGGCGCTCGACGCCCCCGTCGCGGGCCTTCAACTGCTCCCGCCGGAGGAGCGCCTGCCAGTCGCGCAGACGTGTCTCGACCGCCACGCCGGCCCGCGCCACCCCGAAATCCAGCAACACATCCCAGGCGCGTTGATCCCTGGGCAGCGGGATTGGCGCCTCGAGCTGCCGCGACAGGCGGGGGTGGACCAGCGCAAGGAACCGATGCAGGAGCTTGAGATGGGCACCGTCTCGCAGCGGTCCGCCGGCGGGGTAGATGCTCACCACCAGGTCATGACCCAGGATCCGCATCAGGCGAGCGGCCTGTCGTACATCGAGTAGCGGGGGTTCACCGCGCTCGTACCGGCCGATCTGCGCCCTCGAGACGCCCAGCGCGTCGCCGACGTCGCGCTGGCTGAGGCCTGCCGCCTCGCGCGCGCCACGGACCGACGTGCTCATCTCGCGCACGAGCCGATCCCCGCGGCGCGTGCCCAAGTCGACGAGGCGTTCCCGGGTCGGCACCGCCCAATGGTGTATCGCCGGCCCTTATCGAGCCGTTACCGGGCGCTTGTCTCCCGCTCAGTGCTCGGCATCGGATCCTACCGACAGGGACCGACAGGGGACTGACAGGGTCCGGCTCAGTGCTCGGCATCGGAGCCTACCGACAGGGGACTCGCCGATTCGGACCTCGAATCCAGCCCGTTCTGCTTGGATGCGGGGTATTCGGCCAAGATCCGAGCGTATCTCAGCCCATACGCTCGGATGGCGAGCACCGCGAGCGCACCGCGAGCGCACCGCACGCGCACCGCACGCGCACGAGCACTGCGAGCGCACGCAGGCACCGAGGCACGGGTCAGTGGCACTCCCCGGTGCCGGAATCGACGAGCGTGCTGCCGGGGGCGGGCACGAAGCGCCACTCGTAGGCGGACTCGCCCAGGGTGAGCATCAGCAGGCCGTACGAGTCGTTGACGCGCAGCTCGGAGTGCGGGCCGATGGGACGGGTCAACTCGTAGAGGCTCCTCCCGCCGGTGCCGACGACGAACGAGCGGATCCCGTCAATGGGCGCGAGACGCTCGTAGTCGTGGTCGTGGGCGGTCAGCACCAGGTCGGTGCCCGCAGTGGCGAGGACGTTCCACAGCGGCGCTGTCCGGTCGTCGTCGCCGTGACGGCCCGATGCGTACCGCGGGTGGTGCCAGTAGGCGAGCGTGCAGGCGGCGGGCTTCGCGGCGCCCGATGCGGCGAGATCGGCCTCCAGCCAGGCGAGCTGCGGCGAGCCGGCATCGCAGCCGCCCACCGCGTCGCAGTTCGAGTTCAGCACGATCACGTGCCACGCACCGAGGTCGTAGGAGTACCAGCCCTCCCCGGGCGTGCCGGCCGAAACCTTGAAGTAGGAGAAGTAGCCGGAGGCATCGGTCGTCTGGTACTCGTGGTTGCCGGGAGCCGGGCGAATCCGGGCGCGCAGGGAACCCCAGGCGGGGTCGAAGCAGTCGGCGAAGTCGGCGGGCGAGCCGTCCGGATAGGCGAGATCACCCAAGACGGCAATTGTGCCGGGCAGGCGCGCGGCCAGGCCGGCTACGGCTTCGTCATCGGTGCCGTCGCAGGAGCCGATATCCCCCACCGCCAGCAGCACAGTGGCTCCCGGGGCGACGCTCGGCAGCGGAATCGCGGGGGCCAGCGGCGGGCCGACGTGCCAGACCGCCAGCAGCGCGACACCCAGAAGCGCTGCGGACAGGGCAGGCACCAGTGCGCGGCGGCGGGATGGATTCGCTTGCATCGGCCGTCTACCCTAGCGCGATGCGAGCGCTGTTTCTCTTCCTGTTGCTGCTATTGATCATCGGCGGTGGTCTGAAGCTGGCCGGTATGCAGCTGCCGATCCTCGACTACCCGCTGGGCGGGCCGTTCAGTCAGCCCCGGATCGACGTGGTCCAACCCGACCTGAACCTCCCCTAGGCCATGCAGGCCGAGGCGATCGCGGACGCCGATGCCGCGGCGAGGTTTCTGAGTCGAACGGCGAACTGGCTGATCGGTGGCTACTTCGTCGCCATCTTCGTCCTGATGATCGCCCTCCGGGTCAGCCCGGGCTGGGACCTGGTTGCGGTGCTGGTGACGATGGGGGTCTTGGTCATCGGCCGCGAGAAGGCCTTCATCCGTGACTGGGGGCCGTTCCTCGTGATCCTCATCGCCTGGGAGGGGATGCGGGACGTCGCCAATGCGTTCGGCCAGACGGTCCGATCCGACTCGGTGATTGCGATCGAGCGGGCGCTCTTCGGAGGCGGCGTTCCGAGTGTCGAGCTCCAGCGGATCTTCTTCGATGGAACCGTACGGCTGCACGACTACGCCCTGACCGTCCTGTACGCCTCGCATTTCGTCTTCCCGCTCGCCTTTGCCTATCTGCTGTGGCGGGGGGATCGGCGCACCTACTACCGGTTCGTGATCACCCTGCTGGGAGTCAGCTTCGCCGCGTTCCTCACCTTCCTGCTGCTGCCGGTCGCGCCGCCGCGGCTGGCATTCCAGTACGGCGAGGCGCTGCCGGTCACCGACATCATGGCCGCGGTTGCCCAATCGGTGGACTGGGACGTGCCGGCCTGGATGTACCACAACCTGATCGGCAACCCGGTGGCAGCCTTCCCCTCGATGCATGCGGGGTACCCGTTTCTCGTCCTGCTCTTCCTCCGTGAGCGGTCATGGAGGTGGGCGCTGGCGTGGGCATCGGTGACCGGCGCGATCTGGTTCGCGACGGTCTACCTGGGGCATCACTACGTGGTCGACGTGCTGGGGGGCGTGGTGTTTGCCGTTGTTGGGTATCTCGTGGTGAAGCGGCTCATGAGGCACCGATGACGAAACCGGGTCCAATCATCCCTCGCGGTCGGCACACCAGCCCGATCCGAGCGCTGCCGCACTTCCTTCTGTCACTGGTGAACATCAGCGGTGATCGACCGGAGCTGGACCCCAAATGGGCCGTGTGATTCGGCTGGGCACCAGTCCCTCAGGACCGCGGCCAAGAATCGGCGTCGCCGGTGTGGCGGCCGTTGCGCTAGCCATCTACTGGATTCTCTTGGGCGGCACCGAAGCAGGTCATGTCCTCGCTCCATTCCGTGCTCTCAACGCAGCGCTTGGCGGCATCCTGATCTGGTTCTGGATCCGCAGAATGCCGAGTGAGAGGGATCGGATTGACGAGATTGCTCTCGTCGGCCTCTGCGCTTTTCTGGTCGCGGCAGCCCTGTCGCAGTTCCCGCGTGCGTCGGCGTGAGCGCGTGTGTGAGGAGCGCAGTTCTTGATCAGCGCCGGCCGTGGAGTACTCGACGGATACTGTTCGGTGCCGCGCTGGTCTACTTCGTCCTCATTGGCGGGACGGTGCCGGGGGAACTCGTGCCCGCCATTCGTGCGCTGAATGCGGCCGTCGCCGGTGCCTTTCTGATCCTCTGGATCGTTCGCGCACACGACGCGGACCTTGTCGATGGCCTCGTGGCGGTGGCCGCGGCATTATTCGCCTTGGCGTCGGTCTTCTCAGCTTTCCCACGCCAGTCGCTGGACGCTGCCCTTGCAGCGGTCGGCTACGCAGCCGCCTTTTCGGTGGTGCGACACGAGTTGACGGACGCCCAGAGTCGCGCGCTGGCGATTACCCTGCTTGCGCTGATGGGCGCCGCGCTGGCCGTGGTCATGGGCCTGGTGTGGGGATCCGTGTGGCTGACATGGCTTATCTGGACGGACTGGACGTGGGTCCCGCCGCTGGATCTGTACCTCCCGCAAGGCCCTTGGTCTCACCCGCATGATGTCGCGCTCTTACTGGCCCTCCTTGCACCGGCCATCTGGACTATCCGCAGCCGAAGAGCCCTGGCTATCGCGGCTTTGCCGGTGCTGGCTCTGATCGCCCTCATCGTCTTCCTTGAGGGTTCGCGAAACGTGTGGGTGGCGGTAGGGGTCGGGTTGGTGGCGGCAATCGCATTGCATATCCGGCGCGTTGGCACTCCATCTCGCCGCGTGGCTCTCGCGGTCGCTGTCGCGCTGGGCTTACTGGCCGCCGCTGCTGTGCAGGTTGGCGCGGCTGCAGCGGTGCTGCGGCGTCTGATGGGGTTCGATTCCTTAGTCGCACGAATCGACCAATGGACCGATTCGCTCGCGCTCTGGGTGCAGAATCCGCTGCAGGGATGGGGACCCGGCTCCTTCCCATTCTTGCTGCGCCTGACCGGTCACTACGACGACCACGTGTTTGTGAGCCGCCACCCGGACAATGCGCTGATACAGCTGGTGGCCGAGGCCGGGATACTCGGTCTCGGCGCCGCGGGCCTATCGGTGGCGGCGCTGCTTGTAGGCATACGCCGCGCCGGGCGATTCCAGGGGGCGCCCCTTTGGGCACTGTTGGTTGCCGCCATCGCCGCGTTCGGCGCCAATCCGACGGACCACGGCTACTTCATTGCCCCAATCATCATCTGGGCGGCGTTGGCCACGCCTCCGATGCGGATGATCGGGTCGACTACGGGTCGGCTCCGGTCCTTACGACACGCAAATCTCATGCTCACAGCGCTCGTTGGGGCTGCAGTACTCGTGCTGTCCCTAGGATCATTTGCATATGAGCGCGCCGCTGCCGCGGCCGCCAAGCGTGACTACCCGGCTGCCATTGAGGCGATCGAGGAAGCTGCGGCGCTGGATCCGGGTATGGCTCTATACCAGCGAGAGCTCGGGATCCTTCGGCTACTCGCCGGTGACGCGCGCGGGGCCATCGCTCCGCTTCAACGTGCAGTGGTCATGAATTCTGCTGATGACGCCACTTGGCGTGTTCTGGCTATTGCCTACGGGCGCGGGGGGGATGCTGAAATGTCCGCCAGTGCGGCGCGGATCGCGGTCACCCGCGATGCCGCTGATTACCTCAATCAGCTGGTGCTTGCCGAGGCAGCGGAAGCATTGGGCCTCCATGAGGAGGGGGCGAGTGCCCTTTCCGCAGTTGTCCTCTTGGCGCCGTGGATCACTGCGGCGCCGGAGTGGCCCGAGGAATCCGCCAAAAGTGCGATCGAGGGCGCAGTTCGCAGATGGAGAGAGGTGGGAGTCGGACGCAGCATTTCCCCGGCGTTGCTGGTCGCGATGGGTGGTTTGGCCGATGAGCGGGCATCGGCGATGGAATCCGCCGGTGGACTCACTGGGTCGGCGGAGGCACTAACCCTCCTCTTCGAATGCCGCCTGGGCGATGCGCTGAACACGATTGTGTCTGTCGAACGCCGCGAGGGAACAGCGCCGGGCTATTGGCCGATCCGTCTTCTGGTCGAGCGGGCAAATGGGAAACACGACCGTCGATCCGAGGTACTTGCATTCGTACGCATCCCCGAGTTACAACCGATTGTCGACGCGAGACTAGGGGCAGGAGACTGGTACTCCGGCGGCGTTCAGGACCGTCATGCATACCGGAGGTCGCCGCTGCCCCATCCCGATGGGAGCACGGCTCCGCTCGCATCCCGGGGCCTCAGCGAGTGGCTTAGAGATCCGTTCGAGGCGGCACGTCGGGCGGCGCCGGCGTCCGGACTTGCCGGCTGCACGGCGGAAGCTGGTCGCCGACCACCAGAAAGGTAGGTGACGTCGTATGGAAGGAAACGTGGCGAGGCGGCTAACCGAAGTTCCTGCTGCGGTCAGAGCCAGACTGACGATCGCCAAAGCGCCGACCGCCCACATGGGGGAGCACCAAGTAGTACAGACTCAGGCTCGCGCCAGGCTGCACTGTGGCCGCCTCCAAGCCGAACAGCGGCATGGGCGCGGCCTGGGGAGGTTCGATCGTCGGCCTCCTGCTCCTCGCCGTGCCGGCTCGCGGTCGTGTTGGGGCGGGGATCGCCGGCCTAGCCGGGCTTAACCTTCTGGCCTAGCCATTCTCGCCGGACTGAGTCTCGTCGCCAACCTCTGGGACCGCCGGGTCGGGTGAGGCGGCCTTCGTTGGCGCCAACCAGCAGGTAGGTCAGGTCGTATATCAGCAGGCGCGGGAGGGCCGCGATGGCTGCCAAGCCGGTGGCGGGCGCGACGATGCGTGGCCTGAGCAGGGCGGCTGCGACCGCCAGCAGCGCGAAGAGGCCCGCGGCGGCGGCCCATACGACGGGGCCAAACAACGAATAGACGCTCAGGCTATCGCCTGCATCCACACTCCCGAGCTCCCAGCCGAACAGCGGCATTGGCAGGACCAGGGCGGCCGTGAGCGCCACCGTAAGAGCCACCTTAGTCCAGTCCCTTCTGGCCACGTAGATCAGGACGAAGAGGATCGGGACGGCTTTCAGTGACGCTGCAGCCGCAACCCACAGCGGGCCGGATCGGCGGTCGATGCCGTGGATCAGGGCGACCAGCACCAGCGGATGGACGTTGCCTCGCGCCGCAGTCCAGAGGAGCATCGCGCCACCGAGGAGTGCAAGCAGACGCGCAGCTAACCGCTCCTGGCGGGCGAGTGGGACAACTGCGGCGACACTCGCGGCGAACAGTGCTGCCGCCCACAGGGCGTCGCCGAGAAGGTGTGGCAGGGCGTTGAGCGGCACCCAGGCAGCGGCGAACCACGGGGCGTAGCGGAACGCCTCGTCCTGCGTTTCGGCTTGCACGTAGAGGTCCTGGCCGGCCAGCAGGCGCTCTGCGGCGGCGCGGTAGGCCTGCGAGTCGGAGAGCGAGAAGCCGTTGATGGACCAGATGACCCATGCGATCGAGAGTCCGATGATGAACGCCGCGACGATTCGTTGGGCGATGCGCTCCATCTTCACAGCGGCAGCATAGGGAAGGAGCCAATGGCGTCGGTCGTGCGCTCGACCGGATCCATCGGTCGCCTACGGCCGGGCGCTATTCGCCGACCCAAGAACTTCTGCGCCGGCCACTGAATCGCCCTGGGTTTCATGGAGACTCTGGGCTGATTGGGTTTCATGCGGCCTCGGTGGTCGCCTGTAGGCGCTGAGGGCGGTTGGCCTTCCAGCAGCTCGCGGCCGGTGACGAGCAGGAAGGTCATGTCGTAGTAGAGCAACCGCGGCATCGCCATGACCACCGCCAGCGAGGCGGAGAACCAGCCCGCGGGTCCGCGCGCGAAGCGCACCAGGACCGCGAGGCCCACCAGAGCCCCGGCAGCCCAGGCGATGGGCGAGATGAGCCACAGGCCGGCGAGCGGACCGGGCGACAGCGGGTAGTGGCTGAGGTCGAACAGCAGCATCGGCGCGGTCAGCACCAGCGCCACCGCCACCGCCACCAGGCAGCGACGCCACTCCCCGAGCGCCGCGTACCGCACGGCGTAGAGCAGCGGAAAGCCCTTGAGTGACGCCGAGACGCCAACGGCGACGGGTCCTGCCCGACCATCGACGGTGCGGACGAGGGCCAGCACGATCAGCGGCTGCACGTTGCCATGGATCGAGGCGCCCGCCAGAAACGGCGCCAGCAGCCCGCCGAGCAGGACGAGGCCCCAGCGCCGGCTGGTGATGAGAGGCCACAGGGCGACCCCGCTGGCGGCGAACATGGCCAGCACCCAGCCCACGCTCACGGCATCGCGGGGCAGGAAGGTGAGCGGCACCCACGCGGCAGCGAACCACGGCGCGTAGCGATAGACAGATGCCGCGCCGGGATCGGCGACCTGCGGGTAGAGGGGCGCGCCGGCGCGCAGCCGCTCGGCGGCTCCCAGGTACGCCTGCCAGTCCTGCTCGGGCGAGCTGGGGACCAGGCCCAGCGCTTCACCGACCCCCACATACGTGAGCGTCAGCCCGATCCCCACGCCGATGATCAGCGCGACAGCCAGGTCGCGCGCGATGCGCTCGAGGAGGGCGAAGATACGAGTGCCGATCACGATGCCGGGCATTGTGAGCCCTAGACTGCGCGCACATGCCGCAGTCGAAGCTCACGGGAGTGCGCCTGGCCCGAACGGTGGCGCTGGCGGTCATCATCGGCATCGGGCTGTTCAACCTGTTCCAGGCGGCCGCCAACTGGACCCTGTCCGATGCCGCCGCCTACTGGAATGCCGCCCTCCGACTCCGCGAGGGTGAGGCGCTCTACCCGCTGCTGACCAACGTGGACGCCTCGGAGGTATACCGATACGCCCCGTGGTTCGCCTGGGCGACCGTACCGTTTATCTTCTTGCCGGTGCAGCTCGCCGGGGCGTTGTGGTCGCTGGTCCTGCTTGCCGCGAGCGCAGTGGCGCTGGTGCCGCTGGTGCGGGCGCGGGCCTGGCTGCTCGTCGCTTTGTTCGCCCCGATCCTCATTGGGATCAGCGCCGTCGGAAACGTCCAGCCGCTGTTGGTGGCCGCGCTGGTGTGGGGCGTTGATCGGCGCGGCGGACCGTTGACGATCGGCCTGGCAGCATCGTTGAAGATCTTCCCGATCCTGTTCGCCGCGGTCTACGTGGGAAGGCGCGAGTGGGGGCGAGCCGCTCTCTCGCTGGCGGTGGCCGCGCTGCTCTGGGCCCCAGCGCTCCTCTACGACCTGCGCGGATACGCCACCGATGCCGGCCAAGCGGCCTCGCTGTATGTCGTGCCGCTGCTATGGGCGCTGGTGGTGGCCGCGGGCGTGGTCGTCACGCTCCGGCTGGCGCGCACCCGCTTCGCGTGGCTCGCCGCCGCCATCACGGTGGTGATCTCACTGCCCCGCCTCTTCGTCTACGACGTGACCTACCTGGTCGTCGGTGTCGTACGGGTCGAGCGCCGACCACCGGTCGCATGAGCGCTGGGCAGGCGCTGGCGCTGGTTCGCAGGGCGTTCATCGTCGCGGCCGTCGTCCTGGCGTTGGCGGTCAACGTGGTTGGACTTGCCACCATCGTCATCGACCACCAGCGGGCATTTGACTGGGACAACTACGTCGAGGCCGCGCGACGATTCCCGCTGGGGACCCTCTACGACTGGCAGTACCCCTATGGCTACCACTACGCGCCGCAACTGGCGCCGGTCCTGGGCGTGTTGACCGCGGCCGGCATCACGATCTGGCGCCTGGCCCACTTCGTGGCGCTTGCCCTTCTGCCATCGCGGAAGCTCGCCCTGCTCCTGCTCGTCTCCTACCCGTTCTGGTTCGACGTCAACGCCGGCAACCTCATGATGTTCGTGTTCCTCGCCGCGGCCTGGGCCCTGCGCGGCAACGCGATCGCGGTCGCGGCCTACCTGGTGCTATGCGCGCTCATCCCGCGGCCGATCATGCTCCCGCTGCTGGCCTGGATCCTGTGGCAGCGCCCCGCCTGGCGCTGGCCGTTCGTGGGAATCGTGGCGCTCGTTGTCGCCAGCGCCGTGCCGACCGGCTACCTGGGCGACTGGGTGGCGTCATTCACCGCGTCCGGAGTGAAGGACATCGCCAACGACTTCAACCTGTCGCCGTCGCGCTTCGTGGGGCCGTGGTGGTTGCTGGTCGGCATTCCGCTGGGCGTGTGGCTGACCCTGCGCGGGCGCATCGGCTGGGCCAGCATGGCGATCTCACCGTACCTGCTCCCGTACTGGGTGCAGATGCTGGGCCTGGAGCTCGTGCGGCCGCGGGATGAGCGTGCGGCCGCTCCGTATCGGAGCGCTGCGACCACCATCGGGCCCGAGAGAGGCTGAATCCCGGCTGTCCTGCTCGGATGCGGAGAATCCGGCCGGGAATCGACCGTATCCCTGTTCCAGTGCTCGGATGCCGAGCAGCGCGCGCCCTACCCGGTGATCCGCGCCACCAGCCGCTCGGCCAGCTCGATCGAGTAGTTCTGCCCGCGGTCGTGCGGGTAGACCTGGAACATGCTCGCCGCCCACAGCCCCGGGATCGGCGTCTCGAACGGCGGGATGTGGTCGCGGTAGTCGGCGGTCACGATCGGTTGGGCGAAGGGGGCCGCGAACGACCAGGCAGCGGTCACCCAGTCGGGCCGGAACTCCGGATTGATGCGCGCCAGGTGGGGGGTGAACTGCGCGACCACCTCGGGGGTGGACGCGCGCAGGAGCGGGTCGTCCATCGGTCGATAGTTGCCCAGGTAGACCAGGTGTCGCCCACCGTAGTCGGCGCGATCCATGTAGTTGGTGTGCTCCACCAGCGCCATGAACGGGTAGCCCGGATCGGTCACGTTCATCCAGTACGACTGCGTCAGCGGCCGGTCGAGGGCCAGCACCAAACAGTGGGCTCCATAGGCGGTCCCCCACTCATGCCTGGACCGATAGTCATCGGGCAGCTCCGGGGTCAGCCGGCAGGTGAGCCGTACCGCGAGCGTGGAGACCACGCGGTCAACGGTCAGCGACTCGCCGGTGGCGGTCTCGACGCGCAGCCCGCCGGACGGGTCGCTGCGGATCTCGCGCACCTCGGTGCCCAGCCGGAGGGTGCCGCCGGCCTGCGTGATCCGCTCCGCCAGCCGATCGTACAACCGCTGGAAGCCGCCGCGCAGGTAGCCCAGTTGCGCGGTTCGGTCGTGAACGCGCGCCCAGAACCAGGGCATGGCGACCAGGTCGGCGAGCGCCCCGAACTTGCCGCACAGGAGCGGACCCCAGACCACGTCGTAGGCCCGGGCGCCCATCCGGCGGCGGATCCATCCGGCGGCGGTGTGGCCCTCCAGCCGATCCGCGCTGCCCAGCGCGCGCAGGTAGACCAGAGCTGCACCCATGCGCAGCCGATCGGTCAGCGGGAGTGGGCGGAAGCGCAGGAGCGATGCCGGGGAGTCCAGCTGGTGGGGCCTGCCGTCGTGGAGCGTCACGGTCAGGGGGCGGCGCCAAAGCAGCTCGTCGCCCAGGCCCAGCTCGTTGATCAGCCCGATGGCGTGGCGGTCCGACTCGAACAGGTGGTGATAGAACCGATCGAGCCAGATCCCCGGCTCGATCTCGAAGCCCGCGGCCAGCCCGCCGGGGAGCGGCTCGCGCTCGAGGACGATCACCTCGTCGCCGCGCTGCGCCAGGCGCAATGCGACGGTCAGGCCCAGGGCGCCGGCTCCCAGGACGGCGGTGCGGGTCACGGCAGCAGCTCGAAGGCCTCGGCGTGCGCGGGCCGCATGATGCCAAAGTCGCGTCGATCAAGGGTGTAGATGCGGACGACACCGAGGCGCTCCGCGACCGCAATCACCGACGCATCGACGAAGCCAATGTCGGCGGCGCGGTACGTCTCCAGCAGGTCCATGGAGCGAGCCATGTCGGCGGCCGTCATGGGCGCGATCCGCCAGTCCGAGGCGCTGAGACCCCGGAGGAAGGCCAACTCGGTATCGGGTCCCAGGCGGGAGCTGATGAGATAGCAGATCTCCGGCAACACTGATTGCGGAACGATCACCGCGTCGGGCTCCGCGGCGAGTGCCGCCACGCAGGCCGCGTAGTCAGCCTCGGTACGGTCGGTCAGCGCATACAGAAAGCTCGTGTCGACAACAACTGCCACGTCAGCGCTTGGGATACGCCAGAAGGGTGGACGGCATCTCGCGCCGGAGGATCTCCTCGTCCCGGCGCGACACCCCGCCAGGCCCAGTGCCAATGCCTATGAATGCCGGCAGCCGCTCGGTTGCAAGCCCGCGCTGCTCGGCCACGTAGCGCTCCATGGCCTCGCGGATGACATGCGCCGTCGGCCGACCGGTGCGGCGCGCGAGGCGCTCCAGTTCGGCGATGAGGCCCGGGTCAAGCATGATCGTGGTTCGCTTCATATGGATATGCTAGCATATCGTCCCGCAGCACGTAGATCGGCCAGCCGGCAACCGTGTCGATCAGGACGTAATGCTCGGCCACAAACGCGCGCAGTGGGTCGAGCAGGTCGAGGTCGCGCCCGTCGGTCGTGATTGGACGGTCGATCAGGAGCGGCAGGAACCCCGGCTGTCCGGGAGCAGTCGAGCCGGCGTCGACCACCACGGCGGGTGGATCCTCTGCGAGCTGGCGGGCTACCTCCTCGACCATGGCGGCGGTGGAATAGCCCGGCGTGGTGAGTGGATAGATATACGAGAAGCGCGTCGTCGGCACGCGGCCGGACAGGTCGTACAGGCGCGGTTCGTTCCCCCAGACCAGCAGCGTTGCGCCGGGGAGATGCTCGATTCGTTCCGCCACGGCTTCCATCCGCGCGGATCGATCGGCCACCGGGGCGATCTGCATCGCCGCCGAGAGGAGGCCGGTCACCGCGGAGATCGCAAGGGTGGCCCCCAGGGGGAGAAGAATGGCACTCCTGCCCACCGCGGACTGCACCTGCCTGAGTGACACGCCGACCCGCTGGAAGCCGACGCCCGCGAGGACGCCGAGTGGAACCGCCAGCGGAATGGCGTAGTGGGCGTAGAAGCGGCCCTGCGCCACGAAGAGCGCCAGCGAGGCGCCGATCCACAGCAGCGACGCGATCACCACGCCGCGCTGCGGTTGGGCAGCCCTCGCCAATGACGCCGCGCCAAGAAGCGCCGGCGCCACAAGGAAGAGCGAAACGAGCACGGTCCAGGCGGCGACGGGTGCCGCCAGGGTGGGGCCGTACTCGCCGCTGGAGGTCCGATACGCCGCCGAGTAGCTGACGATGGCCTCGGCCGCCTCCGGCAGCACCCCGATCACCGCCAGCCAGGCAGCGACGAGCGCCAGCGGCGCCGCGAAACCGAGCGCCACGGCGAGTGCGCTTGCTGAGCGCCCGCCGGACGGTTGCAGGAAGAAGGCGAGCGCGAGGACCACCAGCCCGGCGGGCAGCAGTTGAATGGAGAGCAGGACCGACAGGCCCACGAGCACGCCGATCCCGGCCAGGCGAGGGCCGGTAGATGGTCCGGCGCCCAGCGCCAGTACGAGTGCCCACGCGACCAGGGCGGTGGCGGGCGGTTCGGTGAGGCCGCCACCCAGCGCCAGGAGGTAATGGCTCGCCAGGATCGTCGCTCCGACCGCACCAAGCGTGCGCGGCCACCCGGTCACTTGCAGGCGCGCGAGCACCGCCGCGACCGCAGCGCCGAGGCCCACCGTCGCCGCGAGGGAGAGCAGCCAGTCCGCGGTCCACGGTCCCAGCCAGCCCAGGAGCGCCTGCGCTGCCGCGGTGGCGAGATAGATCCCCGGCGGCTTGTGATCCCAGGCACCGACGTACGGAGCGACGCCGTCCAGGATACGGCCGCCCACGTGGCTGAAGACCGCCGCGTCGAGCGACGGACCGATCGGCAGCCCCGGAGCCAGCAGGGCTCCGGCCAGCAGGGTCAGGACAATGATGAGGGCCACTTCGCGGATTGTGGGCCGCGGCGAGG
>Ga0209342_10004409_pt1 | contig 14658 bp, 19 predicted proteins | sample RifCSP16_2_FD_184023 | JGI IMG/M metagenome (GOLD analysis project Ga0209342, IMG submission 184023) | Soil microbial communities from Rifle, Colorado - Rifle CSP2_sed 16_2 (SPAdes) (version 2) | ecosystem: Environmental > Terrestrial > Deep subsurface > Rock core/Sediment | place: Rifle... | reverse complement strand
GAAGAGCTCACCAGTGAAAAAGGTCGCGGTGTTCATCCCCGTGACGGACGAGCAGCTCGAAGACGTGGCGCAGGTTTCCAGCTACCTGGACAACCGGCTGCGCTTCTCCTTGCTGCAGAGGCTTGATAATCAAATCCTCAATGGAGATGGCGTCGGAGCCAACTTGACGGGTATCCTCAACACTGCGGGTATCCAGACTCAAGCCAAAGGCACTGATCCTGTGCCGGACGCTATCTACAAGGGCATGACGAAAGTCCGGGTGACTGGACGCGCATTGCCTTCTGGCATCATCATGCATCCCAACGACTGGCAGGATATCCGCTTGCTCAGAACGGCAGACGGTATCTACATCTGGGGCAACCCCTCGGAAGCTGGTCCGGAGCGCATGTGGGGACTCCCCGTGGCGCAGAGCGATGCTCTGGCCGAAGGAACGGGCCTCGTCGGAGACTTCCGCACGTTCATCGAATTGGTTGAGCGTCGCGGCATCCAGGTCAAAGTGTCTGATAGCCACTCTGACTTCTTCATCAAAGGGAAACAGGCTGTGCGCGCTGACCTTCGGGTCGCGCTGCCGGTCTATCGCCCTGCGGCATTCGCAACTGTAACCGGAATCTAAGGTTACTTGAAACTGGGAGGGTGGCTGAGGCCATCCTTGGTCACCCTCCCAGAAGTTTGGAGGAAACATGAGCGTAGTGGAACCTGAAGTCAAGACGGCAACAATCCTCAGTGGCGCAAGCCTGAGCGATGCGGTCCAAGTCGGCCAAGCTGAAGTTGCGGGATTCGTCTTGCCGGCGTTGACTGCAGCTGCTCTGTCATTCCAAGGTAGTCACGATGGTGCCACGTATGGTGATGTTTACGACACATCAATGGCTGAAGTCTCCTTGGGTTCCTCAACAGGAAGCAGAGCTGTTCAAGCTCCTGCGGCACTAAAAGGATTTTCGTTCATCAAGGTTCGGAGTGGATTGACGGCGGCACCTGTGAACCAGGGCGCGAACCGGTCCATAGCAGTCATTCTGAAATAAGGGAGGAATGTAAAATGCCAGTGATCGAAGGAAAAGCTATACAAGGTCAGACCACAACTCACCGCTATGGTGAAACTGGGTCCTACCAAGCAGTTGCCGCAGACCTGAACCTTGATGCGGGTGCAGGTGATTCAACAAACCCAAAGTTCATCGGAGCTGTCATGGGGAATCTTCTTGGTGACGCATTGACCAAGACGAAAAACTACCTGGGCGGCTTGATCGGGCACTACAGCGTGACTGGAGCTCGGGCCACGACTTATCCGGCTGGCGCTGTTTTGGCCGGCATTGGTGATGGGTCGGACTTGGCTGACGGAGCTGTGGTGGCATATGTTGACGGTGACAGCGCAGTGACAAAAGCCAATGCAGCCTTCAAGGCCATGAGCAACAACTCCACGCCTGGGTCGGGGTTCGACTACGGCATGGACTTGTTCGGCGCGGCGCATGACGGTTACTCTGAGTTGGCCATCCTCAAGGCTGATGTTCGACTCAGCAAAGAGGTTTGCTTGCTCAATGGAGCTGGCGCGCCTGTTGATGGCGGAGCAGGGACCGGCGCAGGATTCGCGCAGATTGGGTCGATGTACTTCGACCGGACCAACGGGAATGCTTACCTGAACGCAGGAACAAAAGCGTCTCCAACTTGGAAACTGATCACGCGAGCTGCATGATAATTACCAGGGAAGAGGTTGTGGCACGGATTGAGGTATTGAATGAACGCCGAATTCAAAAAATCGGTGAGCTCAATGCCATCATCGGAGCCTTGCAGGATTGTGAGTTCTGGCTCAATGAGTTTGATAAGCCCAAGGAGCTCAAGCCATGCTAACGATACAGCGTCTTAACGCAAAATCAGGAGGAAACATGAGCGAAACAATTGTTGTTGGAAAAAGAGTGTTTGTGGACAAGACCAGGAAGAAGGTTGTCGCTGAAGGCTCTGCTGAGGCCGCATTCCTTTTTGCGGCACCTGGCCAAAGAGTCAACAAGGCTGAGGCATTGCGCCTGGGCTTGATCAAAGGCTCTATTCCGCAAGCCAACAAGAGTTCCAAGCCTGAAGAAGACAAATGAGCACATTGACTGTTGCGCAGGCAAGGCAGCACATCGAAACTGACTTGGTTGATGATGCTTTGCAGAGGCTCATTGATGACGCTGAGGCTGAGATAGCTTCGCGCCTGGGCTCCAATGCCGCACAGACTGAGGTGCTTGAGGCTGGTGAGCCTTATTTGTGGCTGGCGCGGAAGGCTGCTTCCATCACATCAATCGTCGAAAGGTTCCTGCACACTGACTATGCATTGGCGACTGACGACTACAAACTTCACGCTGATGGATATCGCCTTGAGCGATTGCATGACGGCACGAATCCCGCCTTGTGGTTCAGAGGGATTGTGACCATTGTGTATGCCACTGTTGCTACTGCTGCTCAACGCTTGCGCCTCACCATCGACTTGGTGAAGCTCTCAGCAAGGTATGAAGGCTTGAAGGCAGCTTCGGTCGGCGACATCTCGACAACATTCCTTGATGACTACCAAAAGGAAAGGGAAAGTCTCTTCAGAGCCTTGAATAGCGGTGGTCGGAGGCAACTGGCTTGATCTCCATCGGACGAGCACTCATGACAATGCGTGCTCGCGTTGAGCGCGATAAAGCTGGCACTGATGCTTATGGCAACAAGGTTGTGCCGGCGGTATGGGAAGTGCGGGAGCCCAATGTCAGTTGCTTTGTGTGGTTCAAGAGCAGACGTGAGGTTGCTGACGGAGGGAAGATTGTGACTGTTGAGGATATACGTGGAGTGTTTCCTGGCGATGCTGACATTGCTCGTGGCGATAGAATCTCGTCCTTGACAGACAGACGAGAAAGGAAAATCCTTGAAGAAAATCTTGATGTTGACGAGGTCACTGAGCAATCACGTGGACCCAACATCAACCACAAAGTCGCGCTCTTGCGTAGGCATAGAGGATGATCAATGTTGAAATGGCGTGGCGACAAGATTCCTCCAAGCATAGACAAGGTGGTCCGCGTCGCCATCAACACAACAATGGGAGCTTGCGTAGCTTATGCTAAGGCAAATCACTCCTTCATCAACCGCACTGGCACCCTTGAGCGTTCAATCCGCATTGTTCAAGAAGCTCGCACCAGAGCAGCTCGATCCTTTGGTGTTTGGGGTAGTGCGCAGGTGGTGTACGCATTGTTCATTGAATTTGGAACTTTCAGGATCAACGCCTTGCCTTTTTTGCGACCCTCAGCCCAGGTTAATTATCCCAAGCTTGCTCCCACAATCAAGCGTCTCGCCAAGGAGGCAGGATTTTAATGGTTCAAGATGTCACTGAAGCCATTGTAACCTTGCTCAAGGCTGACGCAACCATTACCAGCTTGGTGAACACAAGAGTGTTTGGTGCTGAATTGCCGGCGAGTGAAGCAGTCAACATGCCAAGAAAAAATCTTGTTGTCCAACGCTCTGGCGGTCCTGCAGGACTGGGCGGTTACATTGAAGTTGAGCGTGCCAACATCGACATTCGTTGCTTTGGTGAAACACCACTAGAAGCTGACAAGGTCAGAAGAGCAGCTCATGAAGTTCTGAAGCAATATGTCAGGACCAAGGTTGGTGATGTGCTGGTTCACAGCTTCATTCCGGTGACAGGAGCAATATCGCTACGTGATCCGGACACACAATGGCCTTTCGTGATTCAAACTTGGACATTCATGGCTAGTGAAGTCCAGGCAACTTAAGGAGGATTGAATGGCAACAGTAAACTTGACACCGCAGCAAGTCACAAAGTCTGGAGTCACTGTTAGCAGAACAGGAAGCCTCAGCGTCAGCGACACATACAAGTTTGTCAATGATGGGGCAACCATCTTGCACTTCAGGAAGTCTGGCGCTGGCGTTTGCACTGCCACTGTTCAGACTCCCCAGCAAGTTGCAGGACTTGACGTTGCTGAGAACACAGTGTCGGTCCCTGCGAGCACTGGAGATGTGGTGTGTGGACCGTTCCCACCGTCAGTGTTCAATGACGGCAATGGATTGGCAGCTTTCACACTTTCTGAAATCACTGGACTTGACGTCGCAGTGTTGAAAGTCTAAGCAAGGAGGAACAATGAGCGCAAAGCCATACGAAATAATCGCTGCGCCGTTCAAGGCGTATCTGGCTCCTGTTGGAGAAGCATTTCCGGACGTGGACACAACTCCGGCAGGAAACTGGGTTCTCCTCGGCACCAGCGGTGACAAAAACATCACTGAGGAAGGCGTCACTGTCAGCCATCCCCAAACGCTCGAAATGATCCGCATGCTCGGCTCCACAGGACCATTGAAAGCTGTTCGGACAGAAGAGGATTTGATGATCTCTTTTGTGCTGGCAGACATGTCGCTTGAGCATTACAAGCATTCATTAAACCTGGGCACCGTCACTGACGTTGCTGCAGGAGCTGGGACGCCTGGATATCGCCACTTGCCTATCCGCAGAGGCCTGGACATTTCAGAGCGAGCATTGTTGTTGCGGGGTCCTTCGCCTTATGGTGACGGATGGAACATGCAATATGAAGTTCCGCGTGTTGTGCATTCCGGCGAGCCTGAAGTTGTTTTCGTCAAGGGTGAAGCTGCAGGTCTCTTGATGGAATTCATGGCACTGGAAGACCCTGATGCTGCCAGCGAGAATCTTCGCTTCGGACGCATTGTGGCGCAAGACGCGACCGCAGTTTAACATGCCTCCTGAACACCAGGCCCTAGCCACTGCGGCCAAGGCCCTGCGGGAATCTGCTAAGGCTCACAAGCGTGCCTCAGCAAGCCACCGCAAAAGTTCTAGGGCGTGTATGGAAGCTCTGAGTAAGCTGCAGGAAGCTTGCAGGGAGCTGGGAATAAAGTTGGACGTCGTAGGCGAAGAGGAGATTGATCATGGCCGAAGCACCAACCGCAGCACTGGAGTTGAGCACAGCTAGACAGCGCAGCCTCGTCAAGATTGACGACAAATCTTACGAGCTGCGTCATCCAGACGAGCTCTCAGTCGTAGAAAGTTACTTCATGCAAGAGCTCTCAAAGCGTCTTGTTGCCTTGAGCAAAGGAGAAGTTTCCGAAAAAGACTTGAGCTCTATACAACAGGGCCTTGACAGGTCTCTCAGAACAGCCTTCGTAGACCTCCCAGAATCAGTATTGACCATCCTTAATGATGGACAAAAGCTGAAGGTCCTGGAGATTTTTTCACAGGCTCGGGAACCTCTGCCGTCAGCCCAGGAGCCTCAGACCAAGACGGCCTGAAGGAGTTGATGCACCACATCATAGTAATGCGGAGATTTTATGGGGGACCACTAGAAGAATGGCTGAAGATGCCTTTCGCATGGTTGAAGGCCCATTCAGATTCGATGCCGGTAATTCAGGCTCAGGAATCCCTCATTGGCTCGACCATAGCGGCATTAGGCTCTGGCTCAATGAAAAAGCATTATGCCGACAGAACCATGAAGAGCTGGTCACGTCTGGCAGACACATTTTCGAAAACAAAAAAGATAAAGAGCAAAGAGAGTCTTAAGATGTTCTTAGCTACTAGCGGTATAGGTTTCGTGGAGAAACATGGCTGAGTTGCTTGGTGAAGCAGTACTGGAATTAAGCACTGATACCAAGAAGTTTCTGGCCGGCATAGGCACTGCCAAGAAGGAAGCGCAGAAACTCGACAAGTCTTTTTCTGCCACCGGCATTGCCATCACTGCTGCAGCAACTGCGAGCTTTGCGGCAATAGCAGCCTTCGCAAAATCTTCACTGAACGCCTATGCTGAACAAGAAGTTGCAGTCGCAAAGCTCAATACAGCTCTTCGCAACCAAGGCATTGTCTCTGAGCGTGTCTCTAGGGACATGCTGGCCTTTGCATCTTCCTTACAGAAGACCACAACCTTCAGCGATGAAACTATAATCCAAACTCAGGCCATGTTGGTGAGTTTCGGTTTGTTCGGTAAGCAACTTGAAACCACTACTAAGACAGCTCTGGACTTGTCTGTTGGGTTAGGCATAGACTTGCGCAGTGCAACACTGATTCTTGGCAAAGCATTTGTTGGTGAAACTCAGACGCTCGCCCGTTACGGAATCAAGATTAAAGATGGTCTGAGCGATTCTCAAAAGTTTGCCGCTGTGTTGGCGCAGGTGAATGAACGCTTTGGTGGTTCAGCCCAAGCTCAAGCCAATACCTATGCTGGTCGTATAGAAGTTTTGTCCAACCGTTTCAATGAGCTCAAGGAACGCATTGGCATTGAGTTGCTGCCAATAGCAAACAAGTGGCTTGAATGGTTGGACAAAGCCTTGGCCAAAACTGAACAGCTCAGTGACTCTGAAGGAGAAAACCTTTCCGGACGCAAGCTCACTATTGCAACTTTGGAAAGTCAGATGTCCACCCTGGCTGCTACACAAGCCAGCCTTGAACGCTTTGGGCAAACTGAGTCTTCCCAATTCATTAAAAATTCTGAGTTGCTCAAGAAGATGTCTTCGGCTAGAGAAAGAGAGATTGCTCTTCTTGCTGAACAACAAAGGATCTCTGCCAACATGCCGGCAGGAGTTCCAAGAGGTGCTCCCGCGCCCGCTGCGGGCGAAGCTGGCTTCATAGGTCCATTGCTTCCTGGTGGCGGTCCAGACTTAATGGGTGAGGCTCAAAAGAAGATTGATTCCATCATCTTCACCAACCAGCAAATCGAGATGATGGAGACGGAAAGCCTTGCTCGGCGGTTGGAAGTCAATAATCAATTTGCCTTTGCTCAAGAGTTGCGAGACGCGCAAAGATTAGAAAAAGAGCGTGAGCTCAACAAGTTGAGGTTCCAAAATTTCAGAGACACACTCGGATTCATTTCAACATTGGCACAATCAAAAAACAAAGAGCTTGTCTCGATAGGGAAAGCAGCAGCGGCAGCCCAAGCAACAATCAACATTGCTGAAGGTGTCACCAAGGCTTGGGCTATTGGCGGACCCTTCGGAGGTCCTTTGGCTGCTATAGTCATTGCGGCTGGTGCTGCACAGTTGGCGGCAATCGCAGGTGCGGGATTCCAAGAAGGTGGAAGACCTCCTGTGGGGATTCCATCATTGGTTGGCGAAGGAGGCCCAGAGCTTTTTGTTCCTGATAGACCTGGCACAATCATTCCCAATGATGAGCTAAGGGGAATGGGCGGTATCACTATTCAGCAATCCTTCACAGTCACTGGTGCAGATTTTTCTGACCAAAGCGCGGCAAGGAAGATGCTGGATTCAATGGCTGCGCAAATGCGTAGAGGAGTTGTTGAGGCCATCAGCTTTGCTCGGAGCGCGACTGATGCAGCTCTCCTTCAACAAGGAAGGACTGCTTAATGCTTTTAGACCTTGCGGCAAAGTCTTACCCAGCTTTCTTGTCCAAGAATTATTTCAACAGGAATGCAGATGAGCACAGTGATTTGCTTGTCACAAGTGGCTCTTCTTTTAGGCACAGGCTTTTCGATATGGACCCATTGTCCTATTGGACCTCTCAAGGCTCCAGTGACGCTGTCACTGAGGAAATTCAATTCGGACTTTGGACGCCTGGCGCCCAGACTTCAAGGTCCATAGACTACATTGCATTGATGAATCACAATCTCGATGACTTCACCATTGAGTTGTCCAATGACAATGGAGCATCTTGGCCGACGCTTTACACCTTCACAAGTGTCATTGACCAAAACACTCGGCAATCAGTTGCCACTCCTATTGACGCTGACAGGGTCCGAATCCGCATGACCACGACCCAAACTGCTAACCAGGAAAAGCAAATTGGTGACATCATCATTGCTGGCGCAGACTTTCAACCTGATGTTGGCCTTTCCCTTTATAAGCGCAAGCCTTTCATCGTCAAAGACAAAACAGCCTTGATGCATGACAACTCAGTGCGACGTTCATACATCTATCGCTCAGACGCATCACTTCACTTTTTTGGTGCAACTCTTGGGTTTTCAGGAATCGCTTTTGATGATCTGCAGCAATTCCGTGATTTGCTGAAGAATGAGCCTTTCTTGGTGATGCCGGAACCTGGTGACATTCCTTCAGAAATTTTCCTTTGTGGCATTGAGCCTGACAGCTATGTTGAAAACTATATTGCTTTGTCAAAGTCTGGAGCATTTGCAGTGAGCTTCGACTTGCGAGAGGTGGGCGGTGCCTAGACCAGTCACTGACGCCTTCAAGGAATCTTGGCGCAACAAACTCGGGCAACGAGATTTTGTGAAGGTCAAGTACAAGCGAAGATATTGGAACGGATCAGCCTTTGTTTATGAGGCTAACTTTCATGACCTTGACGATGATGACATTGTTGAAGCTCCGACAATTCCGATGCAACTGGATGTTCCTAGGAAAAATGTCTACACCACGTCAATGGTGTCACTGAAATTGGAAAACAAAAACAACCAATGGCTCCAAGGCACTGCTCCACCCAGCTTGTTTGCTGCTGACGCAACTGCAACTTTGGGTTATAGATTGTTCAAAACCATCATCCAGGTTCAATTTGGCTACCTTCTTGAAGACGGAACTAAGGAATACACTGCCATCTTCACTGGCCTTACGCTGCGTGGTAGGCCTACTGGTTCTGGGTCTTCAATCACCTTGAACATTGCCAGCAGAGGTTTGCTCTTGGAAAAGTCAGACGCAGAAAAAGTTTCCTTGACCTTCACTCTTGAAGACGCTATTCCTGCCACTGGCGACGGGAGCAATACTGAATTTGAAACTACCTCTACTGGTGTTGACCATCTTGATGATGTACAAGTCAATGCTGTCAGCAAGGACCAAGGCTCTGAGTGGACTGTGAGCAACACCAACATGGTGGCGATTGCCGGCAACACTGGCCGCGCCTTGATCACTTTCAGCACAGCTCCATCCGCAGGACACACTGTCAAGTCCAGTGGTGTGAAATGGAAGCAAGGCCAATTTATTGAAAGCCTTGTTGCTGACTTGTGTGAGGAAGCTGGCATCACCTCTGGCGAGCGAGCCATTCAGGCAGTTCTGTTTCCTGGAGGCTTATCAGGAAGCTTCACCATTGACTCACAAGCAGATTGGAACGCTGCTGGCAACGCCAAGACTAATGTTGAAAGCGAATCAGTTGCCGGAGACTTGCGCAGGAAGTGGATCAAGATTGATGACTTTGCTGATGGCGACTTCACCAGCAATCCTTTTTGGGTTCATAACAATGAAGGTGTCACAGACCACATCACAGTGGTTTCAAGCAAATTGCAAATGAATTTGAGTGACGCCAGCTCAGTCCATAGGCGAACATCACTTTACACAAGCTTCCCTTACAGCGCGTCATTGGTGGGAACATGGCGTTGGAAAGTCACTCTGGGCTCAACAACAAAAAGTGAGTTCCGGCTTTACGCAACTTCAGAGGATCCGAATCCCAGCCATTTTTTCGTGGTGCGTTACAGCACTGACGCTGGTGGGACAATATTCTTTTCCGGACTTTCTGCCAGCACCTCTGTCATTGGTGTCGGAACAGCAGGTGAGCATGAGTTGATTTTGGTGAGGCCTTCGAATGCCACCTGGGAAATTTACTTTGATGGCGTGCTGCAATTCACATTGAATGATCCTTCATTGAGTTTATTCAACCGCATAGAGCTATATGGAGAATTTCCTAGTCCGAATGCAGGCTCATCGACAGTGAAGTTTGACGATATATACTACAGTGGTACAACAACAAGCATTGTTACTTTTGACGGAACCTCACAGAGCCTTTATGTGTCGCAAGAGTTTGACTTGCTGACAACACCTGTGGCATGGGGACTTTTGGAGCGCACAGCCACTGTTCAAAATGGCGGTGCAATCCGTTACTATACTAAAGTAGCAACTGTTTCCGGCGGTCCTTATGACGCAAGAGTGCAAATTTCCTCTGGTGGATTGATCCAGTCAGCACTGAAGCGTTACTTGAAAATTGAAGTTGAAATTGACCAAGGCAATAATTCCCAAGACACTCCATATGTGCAGGAGCTTGTTGCCAACTTCACTGTTAACCAGGTGGTTCTAGCTTTAGCAAATCATTCTGGCATGACTTGCTTTCAAGCGATCCAGAAATATGCAAGAGATTCCAACTATGAATTTGGCTTTGATGGAGATGGGACATTTTTCTTCAGAAGCAAAGACCCGTCAACTCAACCAGAAATTGAATTGACTCAGGAAAATGCCATCATCGACATTGTGGATCATGATGATGGGCATGATCGTGTTGCCAATGTTGGAAGATTCAGGCATCAAGAATATGTTGCTGAATACGATGGCGCGGATGCTTCAGAAGCTTCGCCAACTTCAGAAGAGGAATTTGGACGAATAGTGGAAGAGCAAGAATCAGACTTGCTTTTCGGCAATGATATAAGCATTGCTTCTGGCTGGGCACAAAGAATTTATGAGGAAGGCTTCAGACCAAAGAAGCGTTTGCGGATGCAAACTTGGATTGTTCCATGGCTGGAACTTTCCGACCCTGTGAGTGTGTCATTCTTTGATCATCCTCTGCTGAGGGAAACTATTGCTGGTGATCCCCTCCAGATTCCTGAAAATGAAACAATGGCTGCTGGTGAAGCTGAAAATGTTTTGGCAAGATCTTTGCTTGCTAAAGTTATAGAATACAGACCGAATTTGGAAACAAATAGATGTGACATGCTTGTGGAGGAGATTCTATCATGAGGACTTTACTCAAGGCTTTACTTTTAACTTTACTCACAGGCTTTCCTATTAAAGCTGGTGCTGCGGGTTTAGGCTGCCAGGACACCGTCGGCAACGCTCCTCTGGAGAAGATTCGCGCCAACGCCACCGGAACCTACATGCTGGGCTGCATCAACCGCAGCTTCGACAAGCTTGTCTCCAGCTACACAGTGTTGGGCTCCAGCGCCAACTACGGGCAGCTCATCCTGCAATCCACCACCACAACCCCCAACCACTCAGTCCTCAAGGTCCTCACCAACAGCACCTATACAATCCTTGCAGTAAACCAAAGCGGTAACGTGGGCATCGGAACTGCTGTCCCCCAGGGTAAGCTGGACGTGCAGGGCGACCTCTATGTCGGCAATGGATCGAACCTTGCGCGGCTTAAGTCCGACGGGACAAGCACTTTCCTGGACGCGATCCCAGGAAGCGGTTCAATTGTTTTCAGGCCAGGAGGCGCAGTTGAGCAAGCGCGGCTTTTATCTTCTGGGAACTTTGGAATCAACACCACGAATCCGGCGACAAGGCTTGACTTGATTGAAAATCTGTCCAGCGGTGGGTCTCAGAACGTTGCCAGGTTCAGCGCAGGAGACGGTGGTGGTTCTAACTTTTCAAGGCTTTCCGTTCAGATTGCGACAGGCACGGCGGGAAATTCTATGGCGGCTTTTAATTCATCCTCCAGCGGTTCTCCGGCAACTCCCGATATTGCCTTTAAGACTGATGGGACAGAAAGGATGCGGATTATTGCCAGCAACGGCATAATGTCCATTGGCGCAGCCGCCGTAAGCCAACCATACACATTAGAGGCGGTGCACGTCAATGGAGTATTTGTGTCATCAACTTCAAGCGGAGGCGGCATAATTATGGCTCCATCCTCACTGGTGCCGACAAGGAGGGTGTGGGGAATTTTGTCCAACTTCCAAGTGGCTGGAAATTTGGATTTTTTCCATAATGCAAGTGGAGTCACTGATCCAATTGTGAACCCGACAGTAAGAATGAGTATAAATTCTTCTGGTGATGTTGGCATGGGTACAACAACACCTGGAAGCAAGTTGGAAATTAGTAGCTCTAATGCGGCTGCATATTCTGCTTCTTCTTCTCAATCTAATGTGGGCCCAACACTATCTTTAAGTAATCCAAGCAATACTGATAACAGCATCGCTCAAATAGTATTTCAACACAGAGCTTCTGGGGCAGGATTTGCTCGCATTGTTGCCGAAACTGTATCTGGTGGCGATAATGTCAATCTTAGGTTTGTTACAGAGGGAAGCGGAGTAGCTGCAGAACGCATGGTAATTGCGGCTAATGGAAATGTTGGCATCGGGACGACAAGCCCTGGGGCACCCCTTCATGTATTCACGTCAGCAGGGTCGCGGGTTGCCAACTTCGACAGCAGCGCTGGAGCTGGACCTTATATCACTCTCCTTGAAGCCGGTGTGGATAAATTTTACATTGGAAACAGCGCAGCGGTTAGCGGCACCTCTCCAGGGGGATACGATGTCTGGAGCAACACAGCTCTTAAATTTTTTACAGATGGAAACGCGGCCACCAGAATGATTATAAATACTTCTGGAGACATTGGGATAAATACCACAACCCCGTCATCAAAACTTGAGGTCAAGGACGGTGATATCCGTATAAGCACCACCACTGGCTCGCGCGGAATCATCTTCCAAGACGGCAGCACAATGGTCAGCGCGGCCACTGGCGGCGGCAACATAAGCGGAACGCTTACGACGGGGAAAATCCCAAAGGCAACTGCAACCAATACCATTGCCGATTCTGTTTTGACAGAGCGCGGCCATAAAATCTTCGTAGCGTCAGCAACCGCAAGCGCAAGCACCACGATAACCTTCAGCGGCCTGACGTCCTCGACGACCTATGTCCTGCGCTACTGGCTTACCTGCGGTTCCATGTCCACGGGCGACCACGTGGCAATCCGCTACAACGGCGACACAGGCGCAAACTATTTCGACAACTTCACCACAGCGCGGTCGGACGGGGCCAATACACTCGACTTCACCACAGGCGGCACCTATATCCGCAACAATTTCTCTACTGGCGGGTGCGGAAGCGGCATGAAGGGGGAGGTGGAATTCTCGTCAGCCTACGGCAACTCGATAACCATCCTGACGTACTTCCACTCCGACTACTTGAACGGGGCAAACTCGCAGTACCAGGCATCGACGGGCGGCGGCAAGTACACAGGTGCGGCGAATCTATCCTCAGTCAGTCTTGTGGGGATAGGAGGAGACTTCACAGGGAGCGTTTACCTGTACTCGATCCATGATGCAAATTAAGACCTGGGGCCTTAGGCTCATAGACCTAATCAACTCCGTCGCGGACCCATACGACGAATTCACTCGCGGCGTGGAGCTTCCTCCTGGCGAGCCTGTCGAGGAGCGACTGAACAAATTGCGCAACAAGTTCATCGTTGGCCTCCATGCGAAGTTCGCCAAGAGCGGGTTCCTGGCCTACCAGATTCCCAACGACATGGGCGATATGTGCATCTGGAACGGCGTCTACGCCGGCATGATGTGCATGCGGGCTCATTATCTTAAGGATGAAGTGGCAACACACGCTGCCAAGACAGCGATAGAGGCTTTGTGCAAATTTTCTGAGGACAGGCTTGTGCGCGCAGTTGTTCCTGATGGATTGTTCGAGGACAATGTTTTCCTGGTGGACAATACAAGAGCTGCAGAATACTTCACCAAGGGAAGGTCGCTGAGGCGCGACGACGCAAGCCTGGACAGCTTCGCGGGGTGGCTCTTCGGAATGGCGTGCGCCATAAAGTTCGGGCAGTTCCACATGGTGGCCGACAACGTCAATGCCTTCTTCGAACGATTCAAGGCTGATGGCTATAAGCTGCGCAACAGAGACGGTTCGGCGACTAAGTACGGCGACTGCACCCCTGGTCTGTTCCAGGGACCCATAAGGAATTTAGCCACCACGACCGTGGCGCGGATGAGCTGCATCATTGATGCGAGAGCTGAGTGGAGGGCCTTGGCGGAGAAATATAAGGACGACTTCGCCAACACAGAGACTCACTTCTTACACAAGCACGCCTACTACAACGACAACATGGCAGCCTTGATCGGGGCTGCATATTGCCTCATCACTCCCGTCGGCATCATTGGCAGAGAAGAGGCGGCGAGGGGACTTTCCAGACTTGTCAGGAAGCACAGGAAGAACGGCAACAGCTTTTTCGTATACCTGGCTGCGTTGTGCGGCGCAGAGGTTTCCAAGGCAGACCTTCAGAACGCGGAAAAGATTCTGATGGAGTTCAGCTTGTCAGACAATCCGCCAAACGGCAAGGCGGTGATTGAGCGCATCAACAGCAAGGACGTCAAGACCGTCAAGGTGGGCGGCAGGATTGAAGCGGCGCAACCTTTGCCGATATGGAAGCGTCCGGCCTCTGACTTCTACTGGCAGCGCGGGCCGCACGACTGCGACGGGTACCAGGGCTCTGGGCTCGCACCCATCTACATGAATTGCCTGGACTTCCTTGCCGCATACTGGGCCAAGAAGCTCTACGAGGAGAATCGCTGAGTGGCGGTAAAACCATCCCAGGAGTTCGACATTGTGGTGGCCGGTGGGACCGGCTCCACCGTCATCTCTATGAGCGAGTGGGGAGACGGGATAGGCATCATTGCTCCTGTTGATGTTCCAAATTTCAACTTCATTGCCTATGACGAGACCGGATTCCTCATGGCATGGGCAAGGAGTTTGAAAGTCAAGTACACCAAGATTGACACGCGATTCAAGATAGACGGGTCATGCACATTCTCAATAGTCAGCGCGGCTGATGATGGGACATATAAAGTGAAGCTGTTCCTGAGATGATTAAGATAAGCCCAACGACTCCGATTCTTGTTATCAAGAGAGACGGCAGTCGTCAGGTTCTCAAGCACTCAAGGTGGCTTTCAATCTGGAGGAAAATACGCAGAGCCTTGTGGCTGCCGGCAATCATGCTTTCTTTTAAGGAGTTTTCACACGCTCAGTCAG
>Ga0209342_10004406_pt1 | contig 14665 bp, 14 predicted proteins | sample RifCSP16_2_FD_184023 | JGI IMG/M metagenome (GOLD analysis project Ga0209342, IMG submission 184023) | Soil microbial communities from Rifle, Colorado - Rifle CSP2_sed 16_2 (SPAdes) (version 2) | ecosystem: Environmental > Terrestrial > Deep subsurface > Rock core/Sediment | place: Rifle... | reverse complement strand
TACCGTCGGTGCCAGTGCCTATTCACGCAACATCGACTTCCAGCGGTTCAGGGTCATTGCCGACAGCGTGGGGGCGTTCCTTTTCGCCGACATAGCTCATCCCGCCGGGCTCATTGCCTCGAAACTTTTCAACGATCCCCTTCCTCACTGCCATGTGGTGACATCGACGACGCACAAGACACTCCGGGGTCCGAGGGGCGGACTGATCCTGATGGGAAAAGACTTTGAGAATCCATTTGGTGCGGTTGCCCTCAAGTCCGGAAGAAAAAAAATGATGTCGGAGCTGCTGGACTCGATGGTCATACCCGGAATTCAGGGCGGACCGCTTATGCATGTTATTGCGGCGAAAGCAGTCGGTTTTCACGAGAACTTGCAGCCTGAGTTCGCGCACTATTCCGCGCAGGTGATCATCAATGCCAAGGCTCTCGCGCTGGCCCTGACAAACCGCGGATTCAACATCATCTCAGGCGGAACGGACAACCATCTCATGCTCATCGACCTTCGGAACAAGAATGTAACGGGAAAACAGGCCCAGGAAGCTCTCGATACCGCCGGCATCACCGTCAACAAGAATGCCGTTCCGTTCGATGACAAGTCTCCCTTTATCACCAGCGGTATTCGCATCGGTACTCCAGCCATGACCACACGCGGGATGAAAGAGAAAGAGATGGACACAATTGCCGGTTTCATCGACAAGGTCGTTATGAACATCGAGAAGCCGGCCGCCTTTGCTCAAGTGAATGCCGACGTTCAGCGTCTCTGCGAGTCTTTTCCGCTGTATCCTGAGATGACCGGCCGCTAGTCATGGCAAAGTACTTCACACAACCCGGCGACCGTGGTGAGAACGCGCCCGAGATGTCCTTTCTTGATCACCTCGAGGAGCTTCGCTGGCATATCGTCAAAGCCCTTATTGGATTGCTTGTTGCCACGGTGCTTTGCGGGATTTATGCCGACTACATCGTGCAGGACCTCTTCATGCAACCCCTCCACAAGGCAGGATTGAAGGCGCAGGTTCTTGCCCCCTACGGGATTGTTCTGCTCTACATGCAGACCGTGTTGATTTGCGGATTGATTCTCAGCATGCCCAACACGCTGTTGTGGCTCTGGAAGTTCGTTGCCCCCGGGCTCCTGCCCAAGGAGCGACGGTACATTGCACGGATCGTCTTCTTCACATCGGTCTGCTTCTTTTCCGGCGTTGCCTTTTCGTACTTCGTTCTGCTTCCCTTCTCGCTGAAGTTTTTTGCGGGGTTTGCTGTTCGGTTTATAGATCTGAACATTGCCGTTGACCACTACATCAGCTTCGTGCTGACTCTGCTTCTGGGAGCAGGTCTTGTCTTTGAGCTTCCCATGGTTTCTTATTTCCTGACACGTCTGGGATTTCTCACCCCGGCCTTCATGCGCCACTACCGCCGCCATTCCATAGTCGTCATTCTCGTGGTCTCTGCGATTGTCACGCCAACCCCAGACCCCATGACTCAGCTGATGCTGGCTTTGCCTATGCTGTTGTTATATGAATTGAGCATCTTTGTATCCAAAATTGCTTCCAAACGCGAAGCCGATCCCCAAACCGAACAGTCGTTGACCTCCACGGAAGAGACCACGTGAACCTGACGGGAAGAAGGACCATCAGCATCGATTCGATCAAAGAGCCGATTCAAACCGAGCTCAAGGAGTTCGATCGTTTCTTCAAAGAATCCATGCGTTCAAGCGTGATGCTGATCGACCTGATTGCTCGTTACATCGTCCGGCAGAAGGGAAAGCGGGTCCGCCCATTACTGGTGATACTCAGTGCAAAGGCATGCGGCACGATTACAGAGAGCACCTTCCGCGGGGCGACACTCGTCGAGATTCTTCATACGGCAACGCTGGTGCATGATGACGTGGTCGATGATGCCGACACTCGACGCGGCCTGGCCTCAATCAATGCCGTTTGGAAGAACAAGGTAGCAGTCCTGATGGGCGACTACCTGCTTTCGAGAGGTCTGTTGCTTTCGCTCGAGCACAACGACTACTATTTTCTCCGTGCAACCTCGCAGGCCGTGAAGCGGATGAGCGAAGGGGAGCTTCTCCAGATCCAGAAAAGCCGCCAGCTCGATATCAACGAGCCGACCTATTTGAAGATCATCGCGGACAAGACAGCCTCTCTTCTCGGAACGTGCACCGACATCGGATGCGCGAGCGTCACTGAAGAAGCGGAAACGCGAGCCATGATGCGCAGATACGGGGAAAACGTCGGGATGGCGTTTCAAATTCGTGACGATTTGCTTGACTACCTCGGCAGGAGAAGCATTATTGGCAAACCGACCGGCATCGACCTCAAGGAGAAAAAGCTTACCTTGCCGCTGATCTACGCATTGGAGCACGCGGAACGCCGGGATGCGAGGCAGGCTTTGCGGGTCATCCGCAACGGTGCGAAGCAGAAGGGTGTGGAGTGGATCGTGGATTTCGTCCGGAGCCAGGGCGGAATCGACTATGCGATATCGAAAGCAGAATCGTTTGCAGCATCGGCACGCGAAGATATTGCCCCTCTTGCTGAATCCGATGCCAAATCTGCGTTACTGCAGTTTATTGATTTTGTCATGGAGCGGGACAGCTAGTGCCGAGTTCAGCGAGTCTGTTCAGAAAGGTGCTTTCGCAAGTCCGAGCGATCCCTCTTTGAATCGGGACAGTAGCCCATTCAGCAACGAATCCGCCAGAAGGCGGATTCGTCACCTCTTCTTCCTCTGTCGAATCACCTACCGCACAAACTCTCTTTCGTCCGTCCTCACAACGAGAACCGGGCAAGGGGCCTTTCGAACGACTTTCTCGGCCGTGCTGCCGAACAGAGCGTGTTCAATGCCCGTATGTCCGTGCGTCGCTATGATGATAAGATCCATTTTCTCTTCCCGCGCATACTGGATGATCTCATAGAATGCCTTGCCTGTTCGAATGGCTTTGCGCGCCGGAACGCGTCGCCCGATTTCATGAAGCAGCAACTCATCCAATTCTTCTCCCCCCCGCTTTCGAAGTTCATCTTCAATCGCAGGAAATCCGACCTGACCAAAGCTGAAATCGGCCGGATAGACGGTCGGTTCCACGACATAGATGAGATCGATTGAGGCATTGAACTGGCGGGCAAACGGAATTGCGTATTGGAGCGCTTTGCGGGAATATCCTGAGAAATCGATCGGAACGAGAATCCGATTCAGGTCAATGCGGGCAGGCTTCTTATCGTGCGCCCGCCTCTTTGTGGCGGTCGTCTTCTTTCTTGGTGTTTTCTTCGCCATTGGATCTCCTTTCCATTTCGGACTGCATCTCATCCATTTGGCTTTTCAGCCTGGACAGCTCCTTGTCGGTTTTTCGCAGTCGCTCTCCCACAATCTCCGCGAGCTTCAGCACGATTTTTATGCCCAGGGCAGGTTTCCGCTCAATCAAATCGAAAAGGTCGGGCCGGAAGAATCCTATCAGCAGACAGTCCGTTTTGCACACGGCAAGCGCCGAGCGGGGGGATTCGTCAAGCAAACCAAGTTCACCGAAGAAATCGCCCTCAGAGAGAACGGCGAGCTCCTTCTGATTTCCATCCTTGTCCACAATGGCGATGGAAACCGACCCTTCCTGGATGATGTACATACCCAGTCCCGGGTCACCTTGATGAAACACGGGTTCACCGGCCCGGTACTCGCGCTTATGAACGATCGCGGCGACTTCCTTGAGTTCGCGAAACGTCAGATTGGCAAATGCCGGGACTTTGCTCAGCAGTTCCTGGACAGAACCTTTCCTGATACTTCGTTCGGAAAAAATGTTCTTCCAAATTGCGTTATCACCGACGATTTTTGGTACGGCCATAGGTCAAAGAAACGTTAGCCACTGATACTTGTCATTTCCGTTGCGTACAACATCAAAGAACGCCTTCTGAAGCTCCTTGGTCACCGGCCCCGGTTTTCCCTCGCCGACGAGAATCTTGTCCACCGAACGAATGGGGGTGATCTCGGCTGCCGTACCTGTGAAGAACAACTCCTCGGCCGTGTACAGCATTTCACGGGGAACCTGCATTTCAACAACCGGATATCCCAATTTCTTCGCCAGCGTAACAATCGCGGAACGAGTCACGCCCGGCAATATTGCCGATGCCAACGTTGGCGTGAAGACGGTTTTGTCGCGCACGAGAAAAATGTTTTCTCCGCTCCCTTCGCTTACATTGCCCGTGTAATCAAGCGCAATCCCTTCGACATAGCCGCCGGCAATCGCCTCGAGCTTGATGAGCTGCGAATTGAGATAGTTGCCGCTCGATTTGGCCATGGTTGCGAAGGTATTGGGGGCTGATCTCTGCCACGAAGCAACGCAAACATCTATCCCATTCTCCAACGCGGCATCCCCAAGATACGCTCCCCACTCCCAAACTGCAACAGCGACGTCCACGGGGCAACCCGTCGGGTTGACGCCGACGTCGCCGTAGCCGCGATAGACCAAAGGCCGAATGTAGCAGGCCTTCAGTTTGTTGGCACGGATCGTCTCTTTGATCGCCTTTTCAAGATCTCTCTTGCTATAGGGAATGTCACTTCGGTAAATCTTGGCCGAATCATACAACCGCCGTATATGAGCATCAAGACGGAAGATGGCGGAACCCTTCTTCGTGTTGTAGCAACGGATCCCTTCAAACCATCCGGAACCATAGTGAATGACATGGGACAGAATATGAATTTTCGCATCATCCCACTTGATCAGTTTTCCGTTCATCCAGATCGTGTCAACTTGTTTCACAGGCATATCATGGTTTCCTTCCTCGGATGATCACCACTTGACTAGATCGGCATTTCATAGAGTCGATACCGCTTGTAAGGATCGCCGTTCAGCGTCTTTGCCGCGCGAATCATCTTCTCATTGTCTTCGAGAATCCACCCCGCGTCGCCATAGTAGTACCCCAATCCTTTTGCGCGAACGGCCGTTTCATAAAACAGGACCCCCGCAGCGCCAGTATATTGATACTCCGGCAACACCCCCAGGACGATGATCCGACAGAGGTTGATTTCCTTCTTCCGGAGCATCATGTGCATCAGGCCGGGAATCATCCTGCCCTTCTTGTTGTATTTCAGTGCGATATTAATATCGGGAAGAGAGAGGCCAAATCCAATAGTCCTGCCGTCCTTCTCGGCGAAGATCAGTAAATCAGGAACAACTATCGGTTTTAGATCAGCGGCGAGCGCATTGATCTCGGCCTCCGTCATGGGAACGGCTCCCCAATTCTCAGTCCAAGCCTGATTATAGACAACCTTCAGCTTCTGCACTTCCTTGTCAAAGTGCTTCATGTCAAGAGAGCGAATTGTCAGACTGTGCCGTTCCTTCACCAGATTGTTCACGCGCTCGAGTTTTTCCGAATACACTTTATCCTGATTAAGAATATACGACAGAAGGTCTTTGGCTTTTCGAAGGCCATATCCTTCTATCAGGTCGAGGTAATAGGGAGGATTATAGGGCATGAGAATTACTGCAGGTTTGCCAAAACCTTCCACCAGCAGCCCGTATTCGTCGTTGACTGACGGAGAAACCGGACCTCGCATGGCGTTCATGCCGCGCCCCCTGAGGTACTCTTTCGCAGAGTCGAACAACGCATTTGCCGCCGTCTGGTCGTTGATGCACTCAAAGAATCCAAAGAAGCCGACCTTATCTTTGTGCTCTTTGTTGTGATTATGGTTCACGATGGCGGCGATTCTTCCCACCACGGATCCGTTGCATTCGGCAAGAAAGAACTCCGCGTCGGCGTGCTGATAAAACGGGTTCTTATTCTTATCCATGACCTTCTTGCGGTCCATCCAGAGGGGTGGGACCCAATTGGGATCCTTGTCGTAGATGGTCCACAGGAACCGGATAAATTCATTCCTGTCACGTGAGCCGATAATGGGTCGAACGGTGATAGCATCCATGTGGCACATTCGGCGATTGTGGAAGGGAAGATATTCGAAACGAGGACGCCGCGGCAGACTGTGTCGCGGCGTCTTCGGTCAAGAACGTATCCTGGCGATCATGTCAGCTAGTTGATGATTCCGAGTTTCTTGCCTACGGAGCAGAAGATTTCGAGAATCTTGTCCAAATGCTGATCTTCGTGAGTTGCCATGTAGCTCGTGCGAAGCATTTCCATGCCGGGGGGAACGCCTGGGCGAATAAACGCATTGACAAAAACGCCGGCGTCAAACAGACCCCGCCACATTCTCAGGACTTTTTCTGTATCGCCAATGATGACAGGCACGACGGCGGAATCATGCTCACCCACTCTGTACCCCATTTTTGCCAATCCTGTTCTCATCTTACGGGCATTGTACATGAGTTTGTCGATCAGTTGCGGTTCTTTTTCAAGAATATCCAATGCCATGATCGCGGCAGCGACTGAAGCAGGAGTGGGGCTCGCGCTGAAAATCAGGGCAGGGGCCTGATGTTTCAGGTAGTTGATGACCGGGCGGTCCCCGACAACAAAGCCTCCGAGCGACGCAAATGTCTTGCTGAATGTGCCCATCGTCATATCGGTTTCTTTTTCAAGGCCATAATGGCTTGCTGAGCCTCTTCCCCCTTTTCCAATCACGCCGACTGCGTGGGCGTCGTCGACAAGGATCCTGCCGTTGTGCTTCCTTGCAATTTTCACCATTTCGGGCAAATTGACGATTTCCCCCGAGGTACTGAAGACGCCGTCGGACACGATCAGCTTGCCTGCATCCGCCGGCAGCTTCGAGATGACAGCTTCCAGGTGATTCATATCATTGTGCTTGTATCGCACAATCGTCTGCACCTTGCCGTCGATGAGAGAATTTCCGCCCGCTGCCATCAGGTTGCCCGCTACAATACAGGCATGGTTGTCCTTGTCTGAGACGACATATTCGCCGCGCTGCACGAGCGTGGGGATAATCCCTTGTGCCGTTTGATACCCCGTGCTGTAGAGGAGACAGTCTTCCTTCCCAAAAAAGGCGGCGAGACGCCGTTCGAGCTCGACATGAAGATCGAGCGTCCCCGTGAGGTATCGGGATCCGGAGCAACCCGTACCGTATTTTTCAATCGCTTTTCGCGCGGCTTCCTTCACACGGGGATCAGCCGTGAGGCCGAGATAGTTGTTCGACCCCGCCATGATCACTTTGCGTCCTTCAATATGAACAACCGGTCCCTCGTTCTCCTCTATGGCGTGAAAATACGGATACATCCCCATCGCCTTGACCTCATCGGCGCGGGTGAACTGTCTACATTTCTCAAAAAGATCCAACGTGAACTCCCATGGTCAATGTCACCAGTACGCTACGATCAAGCTTCTTTTGCTTGTGGAAATTTTTTTTAATATACTTCATTCTGTACGCAAAGTCAATGAAGGGTTCTCTCCATTCCCACAGTCGCCATTACCGGAGGCACCGGGTTCATAGGCAGTCATGCCGCTGAAGAGTTTCTTCGTCTTGGTTTTCATGTCCGCTGTCTCGTTCGTGCTCGCCGAAACGGTTTCGGCTGGTTGAAGGGCCTGCCGGTCGAGATCATCTCAACAGATTTCTTCGATTCCGAAACGCTTACGCGCAACCTGCAGGGCTCAGACTTTGTTGTTCATATCGCAGGGACCACTCGCGGGAGACGGCGCAAGGATTTTTTTCGCGGGAATGTCGAGGTAACGTCCCGTCTCCTGGAAGCTGCTCGAAATGCAGGCGGGATCAGGAAGTTCTGTTATATCAGCAGTCTGACGGCGACAGGACCAAGTGTCGACGGGCGCCCCGTCGACGAGTCGAGCGAGTGTCGCCCGATCACGCCGTATGGAGAGTCGAAGCTTGAAGCCGAACGAGTCTGTCAGAACTACTCCGGGGATCCGCCGGTCGTGGTGATCCGCCCTCCGGCCGTGTACGGGCCCCGGGACAGCGACATTCTCGACATGTTTCGCTGGATCAAGTTCGGGCTCGTGCCCGTGATAGGGTCTCGCCACAAAACTCTCAGTTTGGTATACGCCCCGGAACTGGCGAGGGCCATAGGAATTGCAACCATTTCGGAGCGAGCAAGCGGAGAGACCTATTTTGTCGCGGACGAAGAGTGTTATGATTTTTCCAGGCTTGTTGACATTACCGCAGGACTCATGGGAAAGCGGGCGATCCGACTTCCGCTTCCGGATTTTCTTGTCTACTCGATCGCGGCGGCCACACAGACTGTGTCATGGATTCTGCCAAAGCCCTCCGTTGTAAACATCGATAAGATCAAAGACCTCCTAACGCCGCACTGGGTTTGTGATCCTGGAAAGATTCAGAGGGAACTTGGCTTCACAACTGCAGTACAAGCTGAGGATGGACTACGACGCACGCTTGATTGGTACAGGCAGGAGAAATGGTTGTGACGCGGCTCTAGAAAAACGGCTCCAGGATCAGGAACATAAGAGCGGCAACGCCTGCCGAGACAGGAATCGTGAGAACCCAGGCGACAACGATTCTGCGGGCAAGTCCCCATCGAACGGCCGATAAACGACGAGTCGCACCCACACCCGTGATCGCCCCCGCAATAGTGTGAGTCGTGCTGACGGGGATTCCCGCTAAGGCCGTACCTAACAAAACCAAGGCCCCCCCAGTTTCGGCGCAAAATCCCCCCACCGGTTTGAGATGGGTAAGTTTGATACCCATTGTTCGGATCACCTTCCATCCGCCAAAGAAAGTACCAAGGCCAATAGCGGTGTGCGCCGAAAGGATGACCCACATTGGCACTTCAAACTCCTGCAGAAAACCCCCGGAATACAGCAGGATCGTTATGATTCCCATTGTTTTCTGTGCGTCATTTGTGCCGTGGCCGAGGCTATAAGCCGCTGAGGACACAAGCTGCCCGATGCGGAACCATCGATCAACCCTCCGACCGGAATAACCCCGGAACAACCAGTTCACCACGATCATCAGAGTGAACCCTCCAATAAGTCCGATGATCGGTGCAAGGAAAATGAATATCACGACCTTGGTGATGCCAGCAGCATTGAGGGCGACGAGACCCGCCTTCATGACTCCCGCCCCCGCCAATCCACCAATCAAAGCGTGAGAAACACTGATTGGAAGACCATAGCGAGTGCACACGTGCGTCCAAAGGATAGCACCGAGAAGGGCCGCGAGGATCACGTGCTGGTTGACAATCCCGGGGTCGATAATTCCGCGACCAATAGTCTTTGCAACCGCCACACCAAAACCAAACGCAGCCACAAAATTAAAAAAGGCGGCCCATAAGACCGCCATTTTGGGGGCGAGAACACGCGTGGAAACGACCGTCGCAATTGAATTTGCGGCATCATTCATCCCGTTGAGGAAATCGAATATCAGGGCAATGACAATAATAACTATCGTGAGCGTCAGCATGGGCTTTCTCAGTTTGCTCAATTACAGCAATGTCTAGGCGTGTTTAATGACAATTCCCTCAAGTACGTTGGCGGCGTCTTCGCATTTATCCGTCGCCGTCTCCAACCCGACATAAATCTCCTTCAGCTTGATGATCTTGATCGGGTTCTTTTCCTTTTTGAAAAGATCCGCTATTGCGCGGTCAAAAATGGAATCGGCTTCGTTTTCATATTGATTCACTTTGTGAAATACCTCGGTCAGTCGCCCCGTGTGATGGAGATCCCGCATGAGGCCAACCCCGCGATGAAGTTCTTCAACGGAAAGATACAGCACATCGCTCAACCGAATAATCTCGGGAGGGCACTTCTTAATATCATAGAGAATGACCCGTTGTGCGCTGCCGTCGATGTGATCGAGAATATCGTCCAGAGCGGAAGCGAGGGTATGGATGTCCTCCCGATCGAGCGGCGTGACAAACGTTGCGTTCAGCTCAGAGAAGATCTTGTGCGTCACCGAATCCCCACGGTGTTCAAGGTCTTTGATTTCGTTCACCAGCTGTTTCTGTTGCTTTTGATTCCGGGCACCGGTGAGTTGTTTCATCAGATCGGCGGCCATAAGAAGATTGTGGGTAGATTCGCCAAGGAGCGTGAAGAATTTGTCGTCATGCGGAAGAAGTTTTCGAATAAGCACATCCAGTTTCATTTCAAGAACCTCATGTATGGTGGTCAGAAAAGGACATCATTGAGTCCGATCAGGGATCGGACTGGACAATCTCCAGCGTCGGGTCCGATCGGGGATCGGACGGGAGAATCTTCAGCGTTGAGTCCGATCGGGGATCGGACTGTACAATCAGCGGATTGCTTCAAGTCGTTTTTTCAATTGAGAGGCCTGATTCCGTAATTCCGCCGGAAATTTCTCTCCGAACTGATTGTAGAATTCCTGGATCCCGTCAACCGCCCTCAGCCATCCCGCCTTGTCAACCTGCGTGAGTGTTTCCATCGTACCATTCAGGGTGTTCAGACCGTGAAGGTCAATGGCATTGGGAGAGGGGAGAAATCCGATCTGGCTTTCCACTGCTTCACCGCCCCCGCGAACCCTTTGAAGGATCCATTTCAGGACTCTGATGTTTTCGCCGTAGCCGGGCCAAAGAAATTTGCCGTTCTCATCCTTTCTGAACCAGTTGACGCGAAACACAAGGGGCGGTTTCTTCAGCTTCTTCCCCATCTGCAGCCAATGTGCAAAATAGTCGGCCATGTTGTATCCGCAGAAAGGAAGCATTGCCATGGGATCTCTTCTCACGACTCCGACTTTGCCGGTTGCAGCGGCGGTTGTTTCTGCACCCATGCTCGAGCCCATGAACACTCCGTGTTCCCAGTCGAATGCCTGATTGACGAGCGGGACCATCACCGAACGCCGGCTCCCAAAGATAATGGCAGAGATCGGCACCCCCTGCGGATTTTCCCATTCCGAGTCGATGATCGGGCATTGACGTGCTGGAGAAGTGAATCGGGAATTCGGATGGGCGGCCGGTGATTTCCCGTCCCAGGAATTTCCCCGCCAGTCTTTCAGTCCACCCGGCGGCGGGGCGCCCATTCCTTCCCACCAGGGTTCATTCTTGTCCGTCAACGCAACGTTGGTGAAAATCGTATTCTTGTCAATCGTGTCCATGGCAATGGGATTTGTTGATGTCCCCGTCCCCAGAGCGACTCCGAAGAACCCCGCTTCGGGATTCACTGCCCGGAGCTGGCCCTCGTCATCCACGTGAAGCCAGGCAATATCATCGCCTACGGTCCACACTTTGTATCCCTCGTGTGCGAGAGACGACACCATCATTGCCAGGTTGGTTTTGCCCGATGCGCTGGGGAAGGCCGCCGCCATGTAGGTCTTCTTTCCCGACGGGTCCTCGAGACCCAACACCAGCATGTGTTCAGCCATCCACCCTTCATGGCGTGCCATCCAGCTGGCGATGCGCAATGCAAGACACTTTTTCCCCAACAGAGCATTCCCTCCGTAACCCGATCCAACGCTCCAAATGAGCTTTTCCTCGGGGAAATGAAGAATAAATCGACGGTCAGGCGACAGATCTCCCATGGAATGGAGGCCCGGAACAAAATCGTCCGAGCCGGCCAGGTGGTCGAGCGCGGGTTTTCCCACGCGCGTCATGATGTGCATATTTGCCGCCACGTACACGCTGTCGGTAATCTCAACGCCAACCCTGCTGTAAGGCGATCCAACGGGTCCCATCAGGTACGGGATCACGTACATTGTTCGTCCCTTCATACTTCCATTGAACAACGGTCCGACCTTTTCCTTTGCCTCTTTGGGATTCATCCAATTATTGGTGGGGCCGGCATCATCCTTTGAGCGGGTGCATATGAATGTGAGGTTTTCAGTCCGGGCAACGTCGGTGGGATCGCTTCTATGCAGATAGCAGTTCGGGTACGTTTTCTCATTCAATCGAAGAGCAACGCCGCTATCGACCATCAATGCCGTCAGTTGTTCATACTCGGCCTCAGACCCATCACACCACTGTATGGTCTGCGGATTTGTCTGCCGGGCGACTTCGTCCACCCATTGTTGGATTGCCTGATGTCCCAATCATCACTCCATTCTTTTCGTTGAGAATTTCAAAGTCTGCTTTTCCAGTTTCTGATGACCGCGGGATCGATTCGTACTTCTTCGCCCACAATACGGCTTGGAAACGGATCGGGATAAAATTTCTGGCAGCACGCATACGCCTCCATGCTTGCCATATTCCAGTACGATCCGCATGCACAATGAATATCGTTTCCGCTGAGATAGAAATCGGTCGACCCGCACTGCTCGCTCTTGCTCATTGCCGTCACCAGTTTTCCCTGCGGGGTCACGTATGCAATCATGGGGATATCCTGTTTCTTCTCAGGATCAAAGAACCGCACGAGTTTTTTCTCCTGCACCACCTTGAGAGGGATGGCAATAGACCCATCCTCCATCGACGCTTCAATCAATGTGCTTGGAGTCCTGTCATCACGATACATTGTGGACATCGCCACAACAGGTTGTGCTTCGATGACAGGATGATACGTTCGCAGCAACTGATTGAGAAAGACGGCGACGCCAATGACCACGACTGCAGCAACCACACCTCTCGTCACCCAGCGTTTGACCCTCAGCGAGGATGACTTGTCGATGTTCTGATCCGTTTGTTGCCGGCGATGAGCCGAGCTTCCGCAGGTGGGGCAAAACCTCATGTCCTGGTCCAGCTCCGAACCGCATTGTTGACACACGATCATGTTCTTCACTCCTCGACCTTTGATGATTGCCTGAGAGCATTTCCTGCTCTCTTCCCTATCACACCGATTCCCTCTCCAATCATTTCCTCCATCATCTGGACCTTTTCTTCAACCTCTTCGGCTGATGAACCTGTGATGGTCACATGCCCCATTTTGCGTCTCGGCTCGAGTTTCCTCTTGCCATAGATATGGATCTTTGTCCCGCGGATCGATTGGGCTTTGACAAGATCGATGCGCTCAAGATGTTTTCCCAGAAGATTCACCATGGCACAGGGCGCCAAGAGACCGGGTTCCTGCATCGGGATACTGCAGATCGAACGGACAAGAGCCTCAAACTGCGATATGCTGCACGCGTCAAGAGAGAAATGTCCTGAGTTGTGCGGACGGGGAGCCAATTCGTTGACCAGGATACTGCCGTCATGCGTAACAAACATCTCGATACAGAGCACTCCCGTCATTTTGAAGTAGCTGATAATTGCACGGGCGAGTCTTAGGGCCTCTTCTTTGACTGCGGGGGAAACCCTGGCGGGGACCCGGGTCGATCTTGATAACGTTTCCCGATGTTCGTTTTCAACAACGGGAAACGTTATCACGGTGCCGTCGTTCTCACGCACTGCGATCACAGACACTTCAAGCTGAAGGGCTATGAACTGTTCAATGACAAATTCAGCTTTTCCGGCCAACCGGGCACAAAACGCGGCCAGATCGCCCTGATGGTGAAGCACGGTTTGACCTTTCCCGTCGTATCCTGCTGTTGTGGTCTTTGCCACCACGGGAAGACCGAGTTCCTCAACGGCTTTACGTACTTCAGTTTCGGACCTCGCTATTCTGAACTCGACGACGGGGAATCCTGCGTTGCTGAGTGTTTCCTTTTCCAGTTTACGGTGACGGGAGATTTTCAGGATTTCACTTCCGGGGAGTATCGGTTTGCTTTGGCTGATTACATCAACACAGGCGGGATCAACATTTTCGAATTCGTAGGTGACAACACTTGAGGCCTCAGCGAGGCGGGCCGCCGCACTCGTGTCGTTGAAGGGAGCGACGATGGTTATGTCAGCAAGGCGAGAAGCGGGACATTCGGAGTCCGGATCCCATACCGCAGTCCGATAGCCCATGCGTTGAGCTTCGCGTACGGTCATCATTCCGAGCTGCCCGCCGCCAATAACGCCGATGGTTGCCGGTGGGATGATCGGCCGCATCATACTTTGGTCTCGATCACTCGACGCTCGACTCGCTTTTGGTAACGGCGGAGTTTTTCGACAAGCTCCGGCCGCTTGATGCCGAGGATTCTGATTGCCAGAAGACCGGCGTTGACCGCTCCGTCGATGGCAACGGTGGCCACCGGAACCCCTGGAGGCATTTGAACAATAGAGAGGAGGGAATCGATACCGCTCAAGGCCCTGGATTTCACAGGAACACCAATAACGGGAAGACAGGTCTTGGACGCGATCATTCCGGGCAGGTGGGCTGCGCCGCCGGCACCTGCAATGATCACTTCAATGCCCCTCTTCGCCGCCTGCTCGGCATAGCGAAACATGTGGTCCGGCGTGCGATGGGCCGAAACAACCTTGAATTCGTACGGAACACCGAATTCTCCGAGGATCTCGCGGGCCGGAGCCAGATGTTCTGAATCTGATGCACTGCCCATGATAATGCCGACTAAAGGAGAGAGCGCTTTCCCTTTGGCTTTTTGTGATTTCATAAGGACTGAAGAAACGAGACTGGAACCAAGGATGATTGGCGTACGGTTAACGGCTCAAACATCAGCAGATCATGGCTCAAGATACCAAAACGATAGTACAATCTAAAGAGATTTTTCCGGGAAATTCCCTGCCAGGAAAACAAATCGAATGCTCACGTCCGTCCTTGCTGCCTGGCAGCGGCAACGTGATTGGCGATCAAGGCAGCGGTTGCGCCGGCTCCAAATCCGTTATCAATGTTGACGACGGTAAGCCCGGGAGCGCATGATTGCAGCATCGTCATCAAAGCGGCTTCTCCTTTTCCGCCGTATCCGTATCCCACGCTTGTGGGAACGCCGATGACCGGAACCGCGACAAGCCCGCGAACAACCGTCGGGAGAGCTCCTTCCATCCCAGCCAC
>Ga0209342_10004405_pt1 | contig 14666 bp, 11 predicted proteins | sample RifCSP16_2_FD_184023 | JGI IMG/M metagenome (GOLD analysis project Ga0209342, IMG submission 184023) | Soil microbial communities from Rifle, Colorado - Rifle CSP2_sed 16_2 (SPAdes) (version 2) | ecosystem: Environmental > Terrestrial > Deep subsurface > Rock core/Sediment | place: Rifle... | reverse complement strand
GAGAAGGGCGGCGGCTATGAGTTCGTCGACAAGATCGTCGGCGGCACCATCCCGCGCGAATACATCAAGCCGATCGACCAGGGCATCCGCGAGGCGCTCCAGACGGGCATCTTCGCCGGCTACCCGGTGGTCGACATCAAGGTGACCCTGCACGACGGCTCGTTCCACGAGGTCGACTCGTCCGAGATGGCGTTCAAGATCGCCGGCTCGCTGGCCATCAAGGACGCCTTCGACAAGGCCGATCCGGCCATCCTGGAGCCGATCATGAAGGTCGAGGTGACCATGCCCGAGGAGTTCATGGGCGACGTCATCGGCGATCTCAACAGCCGGCGCGGGCACATCGAGGGCATGGAGACGCGCGGCGTCGCTGAGGGCCACCGCACCCAGGTGGTGCGCGCCTTCATCCCGCTCGCCCAGATGTTCGGTTACGCGACCGACCTGCGGTCCATGACCCAGGGTCGGGCGACCTTCTCAATGGAATTCAGCCACTACGCGGAGGTGCCGTCTTCGATCGCCAGCGAGCTGGCGCAGAAGTCGGCCAACCGCGCAGTCTCCAGCCGCTAAGTGAAGAGTCGACGAGAGGGCACAAGGAGCTAGCAGAGAGATGGCCAAGAAGAAGTTCGAGCGCACCAAGCCGCACGTCAACATCGGCACCATCGGCCACATCGACCACGGCAAGACCAGCCTGACCGCGGCCATCACCAAGTACCTGGCGATGAAGGGCCAGAGCGAATACCGCGCCTTCGACACGATCGACAACGCGCCCGAGGAGCGCGAGCGCGGCATCACCATCGCCATCGCCCACGTCGAGTACGAGACCGACAAGCGCCACTACGCCCACGTCGACTGCCCCGGGCACGCGGACTACATCAAGAACATGATCACCGGCGCCGCCCAGATGGACGGCGCCATCCTGGTCGTCGCCGCGACCGACGGGCCGATGCCCCAGACGCGCGAGCACATCCTCCTCGCGCGCCAGGTCGAGGTGCCCTACATCGTCGTCTTCCTGAACAAGGTCGACATGGTCGATGATCCCGAGCTCTTGGAGCTGGTCGAGCTCGAGGTGCGCGAGCTCCTGACCAAGTACCAGTTCCCGGGCGACGACATCCCGGTCATCCGCGGCAGCGCGCTCAAGGCGCTCGAGGCTCCCAACGACGTCAACGACCCGGCGTATGCCTGCATCCAGGAGCTGATGGACGCGGTCGATTCGTACATCCCGACGCCTGAGCGCGCGGTCGACAAGCCCTTCCTGATGCCGGTCGAGGACGTCTTTGGCATCAAGGGCCGCGGCACCGTCGCCACCGGCAGAGTCGAGCGCGGCATCGTCAAGGTCGGCGAGGAGGTCGAGATCGTCGGCGTCAAGGACACGCGCAAAGTCGTGGTGACCGGCGTCGAGATGTTCAAGAAGCTGCTCGACGAGGGTCGCGCGGGCGACAACATCGGTCTCCTGCTGCGCGGCATCGAGCGCGACGAGATCGAGCGTGGCCAGGTGCTGGCCAAGCCCGCCAGCGTCAAGCCGCACACCAGGTTCACCGCGCGGGTGTACGTCCTGACCAAGGAGGAGGGCGGCCGCCATACCCCCTTCTACAACGGCTACCGGCCGCAGTTCTACCTGCGCACGACCGATGTCACCGGGGCCATCGGCCTGACCGGCGGGGCGGAGATGATCATGCCCGGCGACAACGTCGACATGAACGTCGAGCTGATCACCCCGATCGCGCTCGAGACCGGCCAGCGCTTCGCCATCCGCGAGGGCGGCCACACCGTCGGCGCCGGCGCGATCATCGAGATCGAGGCGTAAGTGGCCAAGGCAGCAGAGAACAGGCCGGTCATCCAGCTCGCCTGCACAGAGTGCAAGGAGCGGACCTACAGCACCACCAAGAACAAGAAGAACGATCCCAACCGGATCGAGCTTCGCAAGTACTGCCCGCGGTGCCACAAGCACACGCTGCACCGTGAGGCGAAGTAGCACCCACGACGCTTACATCTAAACTGATCAACAGCGGCCCCAGAGCGGCTTAGAGGCGTAGCTCAATTGGTAGAGCACCGGTCTCCAAAACCGGCGGTTGCAGGTTCGAGTCCTGTCGCCTCTGCCACACCCGCCAAATCCCTGAGGTAGGTCGAACTCGTGAAACGAATCCGGCGCTTTATAGAAGAGAGCTGGTCAGAGCTGAAGAAGGTGACCTGGCCTACGCGTGAGCAGGTGCGCAACCTGACGGTCCTGGTGTTCGTCATCAGCGCCGGCGTGGGCCTGTACATCTCCGTGTTCGACATCGCCTTCGATCTGCTCATCAGCAGGCTGGCGGATCTCTAGATGGCCGAAGCTGAGGCGACGGCGGTCAAGGCGCCAGAGAAGCGCTGGTACGTCATTCACACCTACTCGGGCTACGAAAAGAAGGTCAAGACCAACCTTGAGCACCGCATCGAGTCAATGGGCATGGAGGACAAGATCTTCCAGGTCCTGGTGCCGGAAGAGGATGAGATCGAGATTCGCTCGGGACAGCGCGTGACCGTCCAGAAGAAGGTCTACCCGGGCTACGTGCTGGTCGAGATGATCCTGGATCCAGACTCGTGGTTCGTCGTGCGCAACACGCCCGGCGTGACCAGTTTCGTCGGCGGCGGCAACATCCCCGGCTCGCGCAACGAACCGGTGCCGCTCGAGGAGCACGAGGTCAAGCAGATCCTGCGCCAGATGGGCGTCGAGACGCCCAAGTACCGCGTCGCCTTCCAGAAGGGCCAGAGCGTGCGCGTCACAGACGGCCCGTTCGCCGAGTTCATCGGCACGGTCGACGAGGTCAACCCCGAACGCAACAAGCTCAAGGTGCTGGTCAGCATCTTCGGCCGTGAGACACCCGTCGAGCTGGACTTCCTCCAGGTCGAAAAGCTCTAGAAGGAACCGACTACCCAGATGGCTAAGAAGATCCGCATCGTCCTTACGCTCCAGCTGCCGGCCGCAAAGGCGACCCCGGCGCCGCCGGTCGGCACCGCGCTCGGCCCGCATGGCATCAACATCGTCGAGTTCTGCAAGAGTTACAACGAGAAGACGGCCGCCCAGTCGGGCCAGGTCATCCCGGCCCAGATCACCATCTACGAGGACCGCAGCTTCAGCTTCATCCTCAAGACGCCGCCCGCGGCAGACCTTCTGCGCAAGGCGGCGGGGGTAGAGAAGGGCGCCGCCACGACCGGTCGCGAGAAGATCGGCTCAGTCACCCGCAAGCAGGTGCGCGAGATCGCAGAGGTCAAGATGTCCGACCTCAATGCCAACGACATCGACGGCGCGTCCAAGATCATCGAGGGCACCGCGCGCTCGATGGGCATCGAGGTCGTCGGCTAGCGCCGGCGAGAGTCAACCGCCCCGCAAGGGGACGCACACCCCGCGACAGAGGGGAGGCTCTGAAGGCAGAGCCGCCAGAAGGAGAACCTGAGAATGGCTCACGGCAAGAAGTATCAGCAGGCAGTGGCGCTGGTCGATCGCGGCAAGGCGTACGACCTGGCGACCGCGATGGAGCTGCTCAAGCAGACCACCTACACCGGCTTCGACGCGTCGGCTGAGGCGCACATTCGCCTGGGCATCGACCCGCGCCACGCCGACCAGATGGTGCGCGGCACCGTCGTCCTGCCGCACGGCACGGGCAAGAAGATCCGCGCGATCGTCTTCGCCCAGGGTGAGAAGGCGCAGGAGGCACTGCGCGGCGGCGCGGACGAGGTCGGTGGCGAGGACCTGGCCAAGAAGATCGAGGCCGGCTGGCTTGACTTCGACGTCGCCCTGGCGACGCCCGACATGATGGGCATCGTCGGCCGCCTGGGCCGCATCCTGGGCCGGCGCGGGCTGATGCCCAACCCCAAGTCGGGCACCATCACCTTCGACATCGAGCGCGCCCTCTCAGAGGTCAAGGGCGGGCGCGTCGAGTTCAAGGTCGACAAGGCCGGTATCATCCACACTCCCTTCGGCAAGTCCAGCTTCGAGCCGCAGCAACTCGGCGAGAACCTGGCCGCGCTGGTCGACGCGATCAACCGCGCCCGGCCCAGCGCCGCGAAGGGCCAATACTTCAAGAGCTTGACAGTGGCAGCAACGATGGGCCCGGGCATCCGGGTCGACGTGCCGGCGGTTCTCGCCAGCGCCACCGCCTAGCAATCCCAGGTAGCCGACCGCAAGGCCGGCCAAAAGGGATCAACTTAAGACCGTTCCGCCGCAGACAGCGCTGCGCTCCCAGGGCAAGCCAGATCCACAAGGTCGGGCGGGCCTGACGGACCGAAATCGCCGACCAGCCCCTTTGGGGCCATGCCGGCGGGCACGCCGAGGCAGGGAGTTGATCAGGGCCGCGGGCCCTGGTGACGCTGCAGTCGCAGCGCCACGACACCCTCGCGCGGAACCAAGCGAGGGTCGTCGTCGCCGGGCGCAGCCGGGCGTCAGACCAGGGAGAGGAGGCATCTATGCCGACGGAGGCCAAGCGAGCCACCGTTGCCGCGCTGAAAGAAGACCTTTCAGCGGCCAAGGCGACCATCGTGGCCGACTACCGCGGCCTGACCGTTGCCGACATCAATGCCGTCCGCCGCGTCTTGCGCGGCGAGGGCATCAAGTACCGGGTGGTCAAGAACCGCTTGGCCAAGATCGCCGCACAGGAAGCGGGCAATACCGAATTGGCGGCGTTGCTCGAGGGCCCGTCGGCGCTGGCCATGGGCAGCGGGGACGAGGTCGCGCTGGCGAAATCGTTCCTCGACGCCATCCGGCCGTATCGCACGGTCGCCGTTCGCGGCGCAATCCTCGGCGGCCGCAGGGTCGACGCGGAGAGCGTCACGCGGCTGGCGACGCTGCCATCGCGCGAGGTGCTGCTCGGCCAGTTGGCCGGAGGCATGGTCGCGCCGCTGGCAAGCATGGCGTCGCTCTTTGCCGCGCCGCTGCGCAACCTCGGCTACGCGCTGGCCCAGGTGGCCGAGCGCAAGGCCCAGGCCGAAGCAGCCTAGGTCACCGACTACCACCGACTACCACCGACTAACCGACTGCTGACAACTGAAAAGGAGACATCACGAATGGCGACCAAGGTCACCCAGGACCAGCTGCTCGAGGCGATTGACGGCATGACCGTGCTCGAGTTGTCCGAGTTCATCAAGAAGTTCGAAGAGCGCTACGGCGTCACCGCTGCTGCGCCGGTCGCAGCTGCAGCCGCTCCCGCAGCCGCAGCTGGTGGTGCCGCACCGGCGGCCGCCGCCGAGGAGCAGAGCGAGTTCAGCGCAGTGCTGACCGAGATCGGCCCGAACAAGATCCCGGTCATCAAGGTCGTGCGCGAGCTGACCGGCCTGGGCCTCAAGGAGGCCAAGGACCTGGTCGACGCGGCGCCCAAGCCGGTCAAGGAAGGCATCGCCAAGGAAGAGGCTGACAAGATCAAGGCCGCCCTCGAGGAGCAGGGCGCCAAGGTCGAGATCAAGTAGCTCTGGCAGTTAAATGCGCATCAGGAGGGCCCGCCGGCAACGGCGGGCCCTTCAACGTTGAGGAGGGCGCCAGAAGTCACGGTGCGCTGACCGGGCCTGTCCCCCAATCCGCCCGATGGAACCAGATGGCGACTTCGGGAGGGCATTCCAGCACCCCCGGCCACGCGGCTGGCACTTTGGGCGAGACAACCAAGCTACCGGGTCACCTTGGGGCGACTTGTGGCAAGACCGCGTGGTTGGAGCCCGCAACTTCCGCCGCGCACCACGCATCGAGCACGACGTCGGCGAGGACTACGTCGCCGTAGTGCGTCTCCATCCGGCGTAGAGCCGCCTTGGCCTGTCCGGCGTCAGATGCCGCGGTCGCCTCGCGCGGGACGATCGCGTACAGGCCGTGCTCGAACGCGCCGACCACCGTCGCCGCGACGCACAGCGTCGTCGCCACGCCGCCCACCACGACCGTGTCCCGACCGGCGGACGCCAGGCTCTGGGCCAGCCCGGATGCCGCGAACCCGTCGTAGCCGTGTTTGGTCACCACCTGTTCGCCGTCGCGCGGGCCGTCAAGCTCGGCGGCGAACTCGGCGCCCCACGTGCCGGCCAGGCACGTGCCCTCCGGCGAGCGCCGGCGGCGGGCGCGGACGGCGCGGTACGGCCCTGAATCGCGGCCGGGGCCGTGCTCTGTCCGGATGTAGATGACGGGCACGCCGGCCGTCCGCGCCGCGCCGATGAGCGAGTTGATCTGTTTCAACGCCGCGGCGTAGACGGTGCGGGCGCGGCCCGGGCCAACGCGCCCATCGGGATGGACCAGGTCGTTCTGCACGTCCACCACCAGCAACGCGCAGCGGGCAGGGAAGAGGAGCTCGCGCACGCGCGCCCTGTCGGCCGGGGAGGGCGCAGACAATTGGCCGCGGCGCAGCAATTTGCGCGCGGCGATGTGGATGGTCACGGCCCGGAGTGTAGGGCCGCCGTTGACACCATGCGCCGGGGTCGATACTATGTGCGGTCGTTGAGCGCGGCTCCCTTTATCTCTGGATCTTCCTCGGCGGATGCCCCTGTCCGCCTTCGTGCGTCCCTGCCCGGAGATCAGTACCGCCTCGCTAGGAGCGCTTGATGCTGACTGTCACCGACCCCGGCCGGCGTAGCTTGATCGCCACCACTGAGCGCAAGCCCTACGCCCGCATCCCCGAAGTCCTGCCCATCCCGAACCTGATCGAGCTCCAGCTGGACTCGTTCGAATGGTTCATCGGCCATGGATTGCGCGAGCTGTTCGACGAGATCAGCCCCATCCAGGACTTCACCGGTCGAGTGATGGAGCTCCGTTTCCGCGAGTACGAGTTCGAGCAGCCCAAGTACAGCGAGCTCGAGTGCCGCACCCGTGACCTCACCTTCAGCAAGCCGCTCTACGTGTGGGTCGAGCTGCTGATCAAGGAGACCGGCGAGATCCAGCGCCAGCGCGTGTACATGGGCGACTTCCCGTTCATGACCGAGGAAGGCACGTTCATCATCAACGGCGCGGAGCGCGTCGTGGTCAGCCAGCTGGTCCGCTCGCCCGGCGTGTACTACACCGCCACGGAGGACCCGGCGACCGGGCGCAACCTGTTCAACGCCAAGGTCATCCCCAACCGCGGTGCGTGGCTCGAGTTCGAGACCGCTGCCCGCGGCCAGCTGTACGTCAAGGTCGACCGCAAGCGCAAGCTGGAGGCGACCAAGCTGCTGCGCGCCGTCGGCTACGAGAACAACGACGTGATGACCGCGCTCTTCTCGCGCATCAACACCGGCGACACCAACTACATCGCCTCGACGCTCGAGAAGGACAACACCAACACCCGCGGCGAAGCGCTGATCGAGGTCTACAAGAAGCTCCGCCCGGGCGACCCGCCCACCGGTGACAACGCGGAGAAGCTGGTCGAGAGCCTGTTCTTCAACTTCCGCCGCTACGACCTGGGCCGCGTCGGCCGCTACAAGCTCAACAAGAAGCTCAACGCGGTCGCCGACCGGATGGGCATCAACCTCTCGACTGAGCGGACGATCAGCAAGGAAGACATCGCTGCCATCGTCGGCCACCTGATCGAGCTCAACCGCGACCAGGGCCTCGCGGACGACATCGACCACCTGGGCAACCGGCGCATCCGCGCCAACGGTGAGCTCATCCAGAACGCCTTCCGCGTCGGCCTGCTGCGCATGGAGCGCGTCGTCCGCGAGCGGATGTCGATCCAGGAAGCGGAGAAGGCCACCCCGAATGCGCTGATCAACATTCGCCCCGTCGTGGCGGCGATGAAGGAGTTCTTCGGCGGCAGCCAGCTCTCCCAGTTCATGGACCAGACCAACCCGCTGGCGGAGCTGACCAGCAAGCGCCGCCTGTCGGCCCTTGGCCCCGGTGGCCTCAGCCGCGAGCGCGCCGGCTTCGACGTGCGCGACGTGCACCACAGCCACTACGGCCGGATCTGCCCGATCGAGACGCCAGAGGGTCCGAACATCGGCCTGATCGGCTCCCTGGCCACCTATGGCCGGATCAACGAGTACGGCTTCATCGAGACTCCGTACCGCAAGGTCAAGCGCACTGTCGCCGCCGACGACAAGGACATCGCGACTGAGATCCCGGACGCGGACGTGACCACCAAGACGGGCACGGTCGTGCTCAAGCGCGGCAAGGCGTTCACCAAGGAAGCCATCGCCGAGCTCAAGAAGCAGAAGGCCGCTGCCTTCCCGATCCGCCCGCGCGTGACCGACGAGATCGTCTACCTCGCCGCGGACGAGGAAGAGGAGCACCACGTCGCGCAGGCCAACGCCAAGCTCGACGCCAAGGGCTACTTCGTCGACGAGCGCGTCCCGGCGCGCTTCCGCGACTCATTCCCGGAGGCGCGGCCCAACCAGATCGAGTACATGGACGTCTCGCCCAAGCAGGTGGTGAGCGTCGCCACGGCGCTCATCCCCTTCCTCGAGCACGACGACGCCAACCGCGCCCTGATGGGCTCGAACATGCAGCGCCAGGCGGTGCCGCTGCTCGAGCCGGAGGCGCCCACCGTGGGCACCGGCATGGAGGCCAAGGCGGCGCTCGATTCGGGCCAGGTCCTGACGGCCAAGGTCGCCGGCGTGGTCACCAGCGTCACCTCTGAGCGCATCCAGGTCGAGTCGGACTCGGGCGAGCTGCACGAGTACCCGCTCGACAAGTTCGTGCGCTCCAACCAGGGCACGTGCATCAACCAGCGCCCGATCGTCATGGTCGGCGAGCGGGTCGAGGCCGGCCAGCCGATCGCCGACTCGAGCTCGACCGACAACGGCGAGCTCGCCCTGGGCCGCAACATCCTGGTCGCGTTCATGTCCTGGGAAGGCGGCAACTACGAGGACGCGATCGTCATCAGCGACCGCCTCGTGCGCGACGACACCTTCACCAGCATCCATATCGAAAAGCACGAGATCGAGTCGCGTGACACCAAGCTCGGCCCGGAGGAGATCACCCGCGACATCCCCAATGTCGGCGAGGAGAGCCTCAAGGACCTCGACGAGTACGGCGTCATCTACATCGGCGCGGAGGTCCAGCCGGGCGACATCCTGGTCGGCAAGATCACGCCCAAGGGCGAGACCGAGCTGACCGCGGAGGAGCGCCTCCTGCGGGCGATCTTCGGCGAGAAGGCGCGCGAGGTGAAGGACTCCAGCCTGCGCCTGCCGCACGGCGAGCGCGGCAAGATCGTCGAGGTCACGGAGTTCGACCGCGAGAAGGGCGCCGAGCTGCTGCCGGGGGTAAACAAGCTGATCCGGGTCAGCGTCGCCGCCAAGCGCAAGATCAGCGTTGGCGACAAGATGGCCGGCCGCCACGGCAACAAGGGCGTCGTGGCCAAGATCCTGCCCCAGGAGGACATGCCGTTCCTGCCTGATGGCACGCCGGTCGACATCATCCTCAACCCGCTCGGCGTGCCCTCGCGCATGAACATCGGCCAGATCCTCGAGACCCACCTGGGCTGGGCGCTGACCGAGCAGTCACGCATCAAGGGCGAGAAGGTCCGCGCCGCCACCGCCGTCTTCGATGGCGCCAACGAGGAGCAGATCAAGCAGGAGCTGAAGAAGGCCGGCCTGCCAGAGAGCGGCAAGACGGTCCTGCGTGATGGTCGGTCGGGCGAGGAGTTCGACCGCGAGATCACCGTCGGCAACATCTACATGCTCAAGCTCCATCACCTGGTGGAGGACAAGATCCACGCCCGCTCGACCGGCCCGTACAGCCTCATCACCCAGCAGCCGCTGGGAGGCAAGGCGCAGTTCGGCGGCCAGCGCTTCGGCGAGATGGAGGTCTGGGCGCTGGAGGCCTACGGCGCGGCCAACATCCTGCAGGAGCTGCTGACGGTCAAGTCAGATGACGTCATGGGCCGCGTGCAGACGTATGAGGCCATCGTCAAGGGTGAGGACATCTCTGCGCCGGGCGTGCCCGAGTCGTTCAAGGTGCTCATCAAGGAGCTCCAGAGCCTGGGGCTGAACGTCGAGATCCTGAACGAGAACGAAGAAGAGATCCACTTCGCCGAGGACGCCTCGGCCTATCCGCTGCCTGACCTGGGTGGCATCAACCTGGCCGGGTTCGAGGACTAAGGGGGACCCATGCTCGAAGTCAACAACTTCAACGCCATCCGCATCTCCCTCGCCTCACCGGAGCAGATCCGCGACTGGTCGAAGGGCGAGGTCACCAAGCCGGAGACGATCAACTACCGCACCCTTCGCCCTGAGAAGGATGGTCTGTTCGACGAGCGCATCTTCGGCCCGTCGCGCGACTGGGAGTGCTACTGCGGCAAGTACAAGCGCATTCGCTACAAGGGCATCATCTGCGACAAGTGCGGCGTCGAGGTCACTCGCGCTAAGGTCCGGCGCGAGCGCATGGGCCACATCCAGCTCGCCTCGCCCGTCAGCCACATCTGGTATTTCAAGGGCACGCCCAGTCGCCTGGGCATCCTGCTCGACATCAGCCCGCGCAATCTCGAGCGCATCCTGTACTTCGCGCTGTACATCGTCACCTGGGTTGATGAGGACGCGCGCGCACGCCTGCTCGCCCAGCTCGACGAGGAGGCGGAGGGCCGGGGCGGCCAGGGCGGCAAAGCGCTGTCCGAGATGGAGGATTCGCTCCGGGCCGAACTCAACCGCCGCGCGGACGAACTGAAGGAGGGCCTCAGCACCTTCAAGGCCGGGGCTGAGGAGGAGCGCAGCGCGCGCACCGCCGAGCTGGTCGAGAAGCAGCAGGGGACAGAGGCGCAGATGAAGGCGCTGGGCAAGGCGGCGGCGGAAGAGCCGATCGTCTTCGAGCCCACGGGCGAGGTCATCGTCGCCGCCGGGGACAAGGCCGACAAGGCTGCGTTCACGCGCCTCAACAAGGCCGCCGCCGCAGAGGTGGAGCGCGTCAACGACGAGATCAAGGGCCGCGAACAGGACGAGGAAGACCAGGTCAAGCGCCAGCTCGAGGACGAGCGGCTGCAGCTGGACGCGACGCTCGAGACGGAGCGCGAGCGGCTCAAGGGCGAGGCTGAGGGCACCAAGGACGACGTCCGCAAGGCGCGCGACGAGATCAACCGCATCCAGCCTGGGCTGATGCTGCCTGAGACCACGCTCGCGACCGACGCGTTGAGCTACCGCGAGCTCGACCGCAAGTACGGCAGCGGCGTGCGCGGTGGCGCGCGCCTGTTCGGCGGCGGCATGGGCGCGGAGGCGGTGCGCGAGCTGATCGTGCGCATGGACCTCGAGGAGCTTGGCCAGAGGCTGCACGGCGAGGTCCGCACCAGCAGCGGCCAGCGGCGCAAGAAGGCGATCAAGCGGCTGCGCCTGATCGAGGCATTCCGCCGCTCCGGCAACCGGCCGGAGTGGATGATCATGTCCGTCCTGCCGGTCATCCCGCCCGACCTGCGGCCCATGGTCCAGCTCGACGGCGGCCGCTTCGCCACGTCAGACCTGAACGACCTGTACCGGCGCGTCATCAACCGCAACAACCGCTTGAAGCGGCTGCTCGAGCTGGGCGCGCCAGAGATCATCATCCGCAACGAGAAGCGCATGCTCCAGGAGGCCTGTGACGCGCTGATCGACAACGGCCGCCGCGGCCGCTCGATCGTCGGCACCGGCAACCACCGCCTGAAGAGCCTGTCCGACATGCTCAAGGGCAAGCAGGGCCGCTTCCGCCAGAACCTGCTCGGCAAGCGCGTCGACTATTCCGGCCGGTCGGTCATCGTGGTCGGCCCGGAGCTCAAGCTGCACCAGTGCGGCCTGCCCAAGAAGATGGCGCTCGAGCTGTTCAAGCCGTTCGTCATGCGCCAGCTCGTCGACAAGGCGCTCGCCCACAACATCAAGAGCGCCAAGCGCATCGTCGAGCGGGCGTCGAGCCGGCCGGAGGTCTGGGATGTCCTCGAGGAGGTCATCAAGGACCATCCGGTGCTGCTCAACCGCGCGCCGACGCTGCACCGCCTGGGCATCCAGGCGTTCATGCCGGTCCTCGTCGAGGGCTCGGCCATCCAGATCCACCCGCTGGTGTGCTTCGCCTTCAACGCCGACTTCGACGGCGACCAGATGGCCGTCCACGTCCCCCTCTCGCGCGCGGCGCAGGAGGAGGCCAAGCGGATGATGCTCTCGACCGCCAACCTGCTCAGCCCGTCCAACGGCGAGCCGGTCGTGGGCCCCACCCAGGACATGGTCCTGGGCTGCTACTACCTGACCCTCGAGGAGGAGCCCACCCAGGGCAAGGCCGCGCTCGCCCGCTTCGGCGACGAGCAGGAGGTCGTGCTCGCGTACGACGTCGGCCGGATCGACACCCGCGCTGACGTTGGCACGGCCAACCATGCCGTGCCGCACATGGGCCTGCACTCGCCGATCGAGGTCACGGTCAAGGCGTGGGACGAGGCCGCCGGCCAGATCACCGACCAGACGGTGCGTACCACGGTCGGCCGGGTGATCTTCAACCAGGCACTCCCGGACCGGCTGCGTTTCACCAACCGGACCATGAACCGGACCGCACTGCGCGAGATCGTCGCCGACTGCTACCGCCTGCTCGGCCCGACCGAGACGGCGCACCTGGTCGACGCGATCAAGTCGGTCGGCTTCCACTACGCCACGCGCGGCGGCATGACCATCGCCGTCGATGACATCGCCGTGCCGAAGGCCAAGGGCAGCCTGCTCAAGGCGGCCGATGGGCAAGTAGAGGCGATCGACAAGCAGTTCCAGCGCGGCCTGATCACCGGCGACGAGCGCTACGAGCAGGTCGTCGACGTGTGGAAGAAGACCACCCAGACGATCAGCGACCAGATGATGGAGGCGCTCGATCCGACCGGTGCGGTGACGATGATGACCTCGTCCGGAGCCCGCGGCAACAAGGGCAACATCGGCCAGCTGGGCGGCATGCGCGGCCTGATGGCCGACCCGACCGGTCGAATCATCGACGTGCCCGTGCGGAGCAACTTCCGCGAAGGCATGACCGTGCTCGAGTACTTCATCTCGACCCACGGCGCGCGCAAGGGACTGGCCGACACGGCCCTGCGCACCGCCGACTCGGGCTACCTCACGCGGCGCCTGGTTGACGTCGCCCAGGACGTGATCACCCGACAGGACGATTGCGGCACCGAAGAGGGCACCTGGATCACGCGCGCCGAGACGGAGGAGTTCGCCCCTGAGGCGGATGCCTTCCAGCGGCGCATGGTCGGTCGCTATGCGGCCGGTCCGGTGATCGATCCCAAGGTCCGCAAGAAGGGCGCCGACCCGATCGTCGAGCGCAACCACGAGATCACGGAGGAGATCGCCGCGCGCATCGCCGCGTCGGATGTCGCCGAGGTGCTCGTGCGCTCGCCGCTCACCTGCCAGTCACGCCACGGCGTGTGCCGTGCGTGCTACGGTCGCAACCTGGCGACCGGCTCGCTGGTCGGCATCGGTGAGGCAGTGGGCATCATCGCCGCCCAGTCGATCGGAGAGCCCGGCACGCAGCTGACCATGCGCACGTTCCACACCGGCGGCGTCGCCGGGTTGGACATCACCGCCGGCCTGCCGCGTGTCGAAGAGCTTTTCGAGGCACGCATGCCCAAGGGCAAGGCCGAGATCAGCCACATCGACGGCGTGGTCGAGATCATCCAGACAGAGGGTGGCGCGCGGCGCGTCAAGGTCACCTCGCGCGAGGAGTTCGACACCCCGTTGCGCATCGGCAAGGGACTCGAGGTTCTCGTCGCAGAGGGTGACCACGTCGAGGCCAACCAGGTCGTCGCCCGGGCAGAGAAGAAGGATGGCAAGGTCGACGAGTTCCGCTCGCCTGAGAAGGGCATGATGGTCAAGGCCGCCGACGGCCTGCGCGTTCGGTCAGAGGACGTGGTCGAGCGCGAGTACGCCATCCCGCACAACGCCAAGCTGCTGGTCGAGAACGGCCAGCTGGTGCGCGCGGGCGACCCGATCACCGACGGGCCGATCAACCCGCAGGAATACCTCGAGACGCGCGGTCGCGATGCCGTGCAGCGCTACCTGGTCAAGGAAGTGCAGCGCGTGTATCGCAGCCAGGGCGTGACCATCAACGACAAGCACATCGAGATCATCGTCCGCCAGATGCTGCGCAAGGTGCGCATCGACCAGCCGGGCGATTCGGAGCAGCTGCCGTTCGAGCTCATCGACAAGTTCGACTTCGAGGAGCTCAACAACCAGGTCATGGCTGAGGGCGGTGAGCCGGCGACGGCTGAGACCGTGCTGCTCGGCGTGACCAAAGCGTCGCTGAACACCGCGTCCTTCCTCGCTGCCGCCTCCTTCCAGGAGACGACGCGAGTGCTGACGGAAGCGGCCATCACCGGCTCCAAGGATCGCCTGCTGGGGCTCAAGGAGAATGTCATCATCGGCAAGCTCATCCCCGCCGGGACGGGCGCGCCGCAGAACCTCGCTGCCGCTCGGGCCGCCGCCCGGCGCGCCGCAGCGGAGGCGCTGGCTGGTGGCGAGCTGCCGGAGGGCTTCGGCGATGAGGAGATCAACGTCTTCCTCGCAGAGGCCCAGGCCCGCGCCGAGGCAGACGCCGAGGCCGCTGCCCGCGTCGGCGAGTTCAACCCCTTGCTCGGCGACGCCACCCCACGGGGGGAGGGCTTGGATGGCGACAACCCGTTCCTCGCCGAGGACGAAGAGGACGAGGACGAGGAGCTGCCGCCGCTCGAGGAAGAGGCTGAGGCGCCGCCCGCAGAGGCCAAGGCTGAGAAGGCTCCCCCCAAGGCAAAGGCAGCTGCCAAGGCCAAGAGCTAGCTCACCCTTCGCCGCTCAACACG
>Ga0209342_10004401_pt1 | contig 14675 bp, 16 predicted proteins | sample RifCSP16_2_FD_184023 | JGI IMG/M metagenome (GOLD analysis project Ga0209342, IMG submission 184023) | Soil microbial communities from Rifle, Colorado - Rifle CSP2_sed 16_2 (SPAdes) (version 2) | ecosystem: Environmental > Terrestrial > Deep subsurface > Rock core/Sediment | place: Rifle... | reverse complement strand
GCTATCCGCCTATTGTTCCTCCGCCGCCTTTTCGAAAGCCTTCGCTTCTACGAAGACCTCAAGCAGGTTGGCATCCAGCATGCCCGCCTTCACTTCTTCCCGCATGATGTCGAGCGCGCGGGGCAGGGGAACGGCGCGCTTGTAGGGACGGTCCGACGCGGTCAAGGCATCGAAGATATCTGCGATGGTCATCATCCGCGTCTGGATGGGGATCTGGTCGCCGCGCACCTTCCTGGGGTACCCGGTGCCGTCGAGCTTCTCGTGGTGGCCGTAGGCGATGCCGGGGATGTCCTGCAGCTCCTTGGTCCAGGGGATCTGATTCAGGAAGCGGTACGTGTGGGTGACGTGGCTCTCGATCTCGAGCCGTTCGTTCTCATCCAGGCTGCCCTTGCGAATCGAGAGGAATCGGACCTCGTCGTCCGTGAGATAAGGGAGATTCTGCCCGTCGAGGTCCTGGTAGTAGACCTGGGCGAAGCCCAGGAGCGCCTCGAAGTTCCCGGCGGGCAGCACCGTGGGCTCGTTGGATTCCACGATCAACTGCATGAACCGGTCCAGCTCCTTGAGGCGCTCCCGGTGGTCGATCTCGAGCTTCTCGAGGAACTCCCGGTAGCCGTCCTGCCCGCAGCGCTCCAGGTAGTCCGCGCGCTGGTGCTGAAAGTCGCGCTCGGCGGTGCGCCGGACGAACGCGTAACGCTGCCTGACCAGCGCCAGGTCCGGCGGATAGAGCTTCTTCGCCTTCACCAGCACCTGTTCCCGCACGCCAACCTTGCCGAAGTCATGGAGCAGGCCGGCGTAGCGGATCTGGCGGATTTGCTCCCGGGTGAAGTTGATGTCCCGGTAGGGCCCCGCCGAGGTGCGGTCCACGGCCCGGGCCAGGCCGACGGTCATCGACGCGACCCGCCCGGAGTGTCCGAACGTGGTGGGATCGCGCTGCTCGATGGCCGTCACCGAGGCCTTCACGAAACCCTCGAACAGCCGCTCGATGCTCTCGTATAGCTGGCTGTTTTCAATGGACACCGCCGCCTGTCCCGCCAGCGCTGAGACGATCTCCACGTTCCGCTTGGTGTAAGGAATGATCTGCGCTTCCACCTGGTCCAGCGTGGTGAGCCGGGCCTGGAAGTCCCGCTTCCGGTTCACCAATTGCAGCACCCCGATCACCTCGTTCTGGTGATCCTTCATGGGGATCGTCATCATGGACTTGGTGCGGTATCCGTACTTCTCGTCAATCGAGCGATTGAACGTGTACTCCACGTCCGGCGGCAAGAAGTAGGTGTCGTCAATGACCAGCGGCTCCCCGGTGGAGGCTACGTAACCCGAGATGCTGCTGTGGTCGATGGGCATGGTGAACTCGACCAGCGGGATGTCCGGGCGCGAGGAGTTCTGGGACATCTTGAATCGCAGCCGTTTGACGTCCTGCTCGTGGGTTTCCACCACGTACAAGCTGCCCGCATCCGATCCGGTGATCTGCCGCGCCTGCGTGAGGATCAGCTCCAGCAGCGCGTTGTAGTCACGCTCCGTGGCCAGCGCCATGCCGATGCGGGTCAGCTCGCCCAGCTCTCGAGTGCGCATGGACGCCTCGGTCCGGGCCCGCTGGACATCGGAACGGGCCGCGGCCTCGCGATACGCCGCCCGGAGGGCGAGCAGGAGCTGCCGGGTACCGTACGGCTGCGGGACGTACGCGGCGACCACGTCGTACGGCACCGCGTCGGAGACGTCGGTCTCGCCGGGCGCGCCGAGGGCCACCACGGCCCCGCCGCCGTCGAGGAAGGCCCGGAGGGTCGCGGGCGGGAAGACGGCCCGGCTGGGCGGATCCAGCACCAGCACGGCCCGCCCGTCGCCGGCGCTCAGCTCTTGCACCGAGCGCACCGCGCGCGTGAGGATCTCCTCGGCCGCCAGCGCCTTGGCGATGGGCGCGGGGTCGAACGTCGCCGGGTGCAGGAGCGTGAACTTCACGGTCGTTTCCGGTTGGTGTCGAGCGAGGGCGGCTCCACGCCCGTCAGGAGCCGAGTCGGGCGGCGGCTCACCTGGTCGGCGAAGTGCTCCAAGAGCACCGATGAGTTGTGCAGGTGCTGAATGGTCTCCCGGATCGCGGCGCGGTTCTCGCCGGCCAGCGCGTCTGCCGTTTCCGCCAGCCCGTTCACCTGCTTCAGCGTCTGGCGGGTGTCGGCGAGCACGGCCATCAGGCTGTCGCTCAACGGCCCAACCCGGGGTCCCAGGTCGGCCAGCAACCGGTCGGTGCGCTCCAGGCTTCGGGAGAGCTGGTCCAGCGCCTCCTCCACGCGTGGGGTGGACGCCGTCACCAGGCGCTGGGCGTCCGCCGCGGCCCGGGTGGTCTGCCGCAGCATGGCCCGAGTATCGCGAATGGCCAGCTGCAGCTCCCCGGTCAGGTCGGTCGCCAGGCGTCCCAGCACGTCCATGGCTCCCTGTCGGCGCTCGGAGGGGATGGTGTCGCCCGGCTCGACCGCGGCGCGCGCCCCGTTGTCCGGGACGATCAGCTGGATCACCGGCGGCGCGATCGGATTGAGCTGCTCGATCACCGCCCGCGTGCCCCGGGGGACGGTCACCGGGGCGCCGTTGGGAAACTCGGCGTCAATGGCCAGGTGCGCCACGAAGCTCAACCCTCCGCTCGCCGTGTCCTGGACCGGGTCCACCCGTCGCACCCGGCCCACCGCCAGCCCCTGCAGGAAAACCCGGGTGTCCTGGGTCAGGTCCTGCGCGCTGGCCGTCCGCATGTACAGGTCGTAGCGGCGCTCCAGCACGCCGCTGGTGATGATCAGCGTTCCCAGGATGACGCCGATCGCTCCGAGCACGAAGAGACCCGTCAGCAGGTCGCGGCGCTGGAACTCCTGGGTGGCGGCCAGGTCAGGTCTCCAATTCGAGCCGCCCGCGCACCAGGCGGTAGCGCAGCTCGACGCGGGCCCTCAGCACGTCGGGCAGGCTCTGTCCGACGATGAACACCGTGCGCCGTGCCCCCTCGGCCGATTCGCCGCCCCGCGCCAGTTCCAGAATCTGGGCCGCGGTCCGCGTGGTCAGCCCGTCGAACGGTTGCTCCAGAATCACCAGCTCCGGGTCGAACGCCAACGCCCGGGCCAGCGCGGCGCGCCGGCGCTCCTCCTCGTTCACCCTGGCGGGCCGGAGCCGGGCCACATGCTGCAAGCGCAGCATCGTGAGCATGACCTGGATGCGTCCGTCAATGGCGATCTCACTCCGGTCGCTCCCGAAGCGAAGCGGCAAGGCGACGTTGTCATAGAGCGTCAGGTTTTGCAACAGCCCGTCTCCGGCGGGAAGGTATCCAACGCGGCGGCGGAACGCGAGCGCGGCGCGACGGGGCAGCTCCGCCAGGTTTTCTCCCAGCACCAGGACCCGTCCCGTGGGCGGCCGGTCCAGGGCCAGCGCGTACCGCCCCAGGGTCCCGACGCCGCTGGTCGCGTCTCCCAGCAGACACACGGCGCGATGCCCGGGAACGTCGAAGCTCAGCACCGATGGGGTGCCGTCGCCTACCGTGACCTGGTCGAACGACAGGGCAGGGACGTTCATCAGCTCACCACCACGAACAGGGCGGATGTCAGGAAGATGGCCAGGATGCTGCCCACCACCGCGTGGCTCGAGGCGATGGGCACTTCGGTGGCTGCGCGGCGCACGGCCAGGCCGTGGAAGCTGGGCACGGTGCCGATGATGGTGCCGAACACGATGCCTTTGACCAGGGTCACACCCGCGTCGCGGAACGCCAGCGACCGCAGCACGATGTCGAAGTAGTGACCGGCGCTCATGCCGTTGGCGAACGCCGCGACCAGGCCCGCCAGGATGGCGACGCCGTCGAACAGAATGGTGAGCGAAAAGACCGAGACGATCGCGGCGGCGAAGCGCGGCAGGACCAGGTAGTGCACCGGGTCGATACCCATGCCCTCCAGCGCGTCCACCTCGCCCATCACCTTGTTGGTCGCCAGCTCGGCGGCGATGGCCGTGCCGGAGCGCCCCGCAACGACCAGGGCGGTGAGCAGGGGCCCCAGCTCGCGGACGATCGCCACCACGATGAGCGTCCCGATCAGCTCGACGGAGCCGATCCGGCCAAGCTCGCGAACCGCTTGAGAGATCACCAGGAAGCTCAGGATGCTCGAGAGGACGATCACCAGGGGGATGGCCTGGAGCGCGGTGAACCACAACTGATTGAGGAGCACCCGGCGGGCTACCCGGCGGCCGGCGGCCGGCAGGGTCCCCCAGGCCTGGAAGGCGCTGAAGGAAAAGCGCGCCAGGGCCCCGACCCGGGCGACCTGACGCGCTACGTGGGTTCCGACGACTGCGATTGGCGCGAACACGCGCCTACGCTATTACCCCTGTTTCAACTGGCGCAAGCCTTCCTGGGCCTCGGTGTATTCCGGGAAGACTTCGATGGCGCGGTTGAACAGCTCGGCCGCCCGGCTCGCGTCGCCCCGATCCGCGTACAACAAGGCCCGCGAGTAGAGTTGCAACGCCTCCGTGGGCACCTGGCGGGACTCCCGCTGCTCCATGGCCTGGCGCGGCAGGGCCGGCAGGTTCACGTCACGCGTGACGCTGCCCGCGAGGCTCACCACCAGCCCGTAGAGCTTGTCCCGCTTGTCGTTCACCTTGACGACCTTCACCAGCTCGCTGGTTTCCACGTTCACGATCCGCGCGTCAATGCGGAAATCGCCGTAGAAATCAATGAACCCGCCCAGCACCACGTAGCGGGCGCCCACCAGCTTGCCCAGCTTGGCGGCCGTGTTGGCGTCCACCCGGCCGCTGGCGCCCAGGTCCTGCTCCGCCAGGAGGTCCTTGATGCGGCCGCGCTCCACGATCCGGAGCTGGGGGTTCTGGGCGAACTCCGTAATCAGCATCTGCTGCAGACCTACCTGCAGGGCGTCGAAGTTCTCCTTGTCCTGGCCGTACGAGCCGCCGTTGTCGAACGGGAAGACGGCGATTCCGGGCCGCGAGTCCTGGCCCTGCGCTACCGGCGCCGCCAGCCCGGCCGCAAGGCCAAGGGCCCATACCGAACGCCACCGCATACGATCTCCTTCGTCAGAGGGTCAGTTGCAGGCCTTCCGTCGCCGCCATGACTTCCAGCGGCGCCTTCATCTTCCTTGCCGCCGCCCGGGCCTGCTTCACCAGCGCGTCCATGCCCGCATCGTCGCGCTCCGGGCGGTGATGGAACAGCACCAACCGCTCCACCCGGGCGTCTATCGCCAGCGTCACCGCTTCCAGGTAGGACGAATGGCCCCAGCCGCGGTGGTGCTCCAGCTCGTCGGGCGTGAACATGGCATCATGAATCAGGACGTCCGCGCCGCTGAGGTAGTCGACGAAGTCCGCCCGCCAGCTACGTGGTTCTCCATAATCTCCGCCGGAACCTAGCTCGTTGTCTGTGACGTAGGCCATACTGGCACCGCCGTCAGCTGGCGTGAGCCGGTAGGCCAGGGTATTCCCGGGGTGCCGAAGCCGCATGGCACGAACCGCAAATCCATCAATTTCAAAGGCTTGCGCGTCCACGTGCCCCACCGTCAATTCGGCAGCCACCTCGTCCAACGGGACGGGGAAGACCACCGGGTGCATCTGCTGCCGCAGGATCACCTCCAGGTCTACTTCTCCCTGCTTGCTCCCCCAGATCCGCACACAGTTGCCCTTGCCGAAAAACGGTGCGAAGAACGGCAGGCCATGAATGTGGTCCCAATGCGTGTGGCTCAGCAGGAGGTCCACATTCAGCGCCTCTTTCCCGTGACGCCGGACCAGCTCGCCGCCCAGGCGCCGAATGCCGGTGCCCGCGTCGAGGATGACGAGGCGACCCTGGCCCGCGCCCAGACCTTCCACCGCGACGCACGGCGTGTTGCCGCCGTAGCGCACGGTTTCCGGGCCGGGAGTCGGAATCGAGCCTCGCGTCCCCCAGAATGTTACCCGATAGGCCATGCGACGATTCGCGCTGCCACGTGGGGAAAGCTCAGAGCGCAGGGCGGGCGCACGCCGTGATACCCCTCACTCACCGGCCGGCGGCCGCCAGCAGGGCCGCGCGGTTGCGGATGGTAATGGCCTTGCGCGTGACCTCGATGTGGCCACGGTCGGCCAGTTCGCGCATGGTGCGCGACACGGTCTCTCGGCTGGAACCGACCATCTGGGCGATGGTGTGGTGGGTGACGCGGCGGGTGATGTGCACCCCGTCGTTCTCATCCGCCATGCTCAGGAGCAGTTTGGCGACCCGCCCGTTGACGTCCAGGAGCACCAGCCCGCCGATTTTCTCGTCGGCTTCGCGCAGCCGGCGGGACATCGCCCGGAGCATGCCCACGGCGATGCCGGGGGCCTCCCGCAGCCGGTGCTGGAAGTCCTCGCGGCGCACCACCAGCAGGTTGGAGTCTTCCATGGCGATCACGTGCGCCGAGCGTGGCTGGTCGTCAATCAGCGACATCTCACCGAAAAAGTCGCCTTCCTTGAGGACCGACAGGATGACCTCGCGGCCGTCCTCCCCGATCAGGACCACCTTTACGAGCCCGGTCACGACCACGTAGAGCGAGTCACCGGGGTCGTCCTCGAACAGGATCACACTGTTCTTGGGGTAGCTCCGGTCCCGGGCGATGTCGCCCAGGCGCGCGATTTCGGCCTCGCTCAACTCTGCAAAAAGAGGAACGCGGCGCAGGACCGGAGCCAGGGTCATGGGATCAGGGGCCTCGCTGGAAAGTCGCCGTAGTAGCCGCCAAGCTTATTCGGGGCGGCGGCCCCTGTCAAACACGGGCGCTTGATGGCAAGTTCCTGCCCGGTTTATATTTGCATCTCTTTATTGAGGCGCCCGAGGGCGCCCGGAGCTGACCCCCGTGAAGTCCGGTATCCATCCCAAGTATCGGCGGGCCGTCGTGCAGTGTGCCTGCGGGAACACGTTCGAGACCCGCTCCACGCTGCCGTCGATCCACGTCGAGATCTGCGCCCGCTGCCATCCGTATTTCACCGGCAAGCAGAAGCTGGTGGACACGGCGGGGCGGGTCGAACGCTTCCGCCAGCGCTACAAAGCCCCGGCCGAGGCCAAAGGAGCCTGACCCGTGGAGGCGCGGCTCGAAGCCGCGCTTTCCCGCGCGGCAGACGTTGAACGTGAGCTGGCGGACCCCGCGACAGCGCGGGACCCCGTCAAGCTCAAGTCGTTGGGTCAGGAGCACGCCCGGCTGGACCGCATCCGGCAGACGGCGCACCGCCTGGGCAAGCTCGAGGACGAACTGGCGCAGGCCCGGGAGTTGGCGCGCGATGCCGACCCCCAACTGGCGGAGCTGGCGCGCGCGGACGTGGAGCGCCTGGGGCCGGACGTGGAAGCGGCCCAGGTCCTGCTCCAGGAGCTGCTCCTGCCCCGAGACCCTCTGGACGACCGCGACACCATCGTCGAGATCCGGGCCGGCACCGGCGGCGACGAGGCCGCGTTGTTCGCCGCCGACCTGCTGCGCATGTACCTGCGCTACGCCGAGCGCCGCGGGTGGAAGACGGAAATCGTGGCCCTGTCCGAGGGCCATCTGGGCGGGGTGCGCGAGGCCATCTTCAAGGTGAGGGGCGACCGGGTATATGGACGGCTCCGGCACGAGTCCGGGGTACACCGGGTCCAGCGGGTGCCGGTCACCGAGGCGCAGGGCCGGATCCACACCTCCGCGGCCACGGTGGCGGTGCTGCCGGAGGCCGAGGACGTGGACGTCAAGCTGGAGGAGAAAGACCTCAAGATCGATGTCTTCCGTTCCTCGGGTCCCGGGGGCCAGAGCGTCAACACGACGGACAGCGCGGTGCGCGTGACCCACCTGCCGACCGGCCTGGTGGTCACCTGCCAGGACCAGAAGTCCCAACTTCAGAACAAGGTCAAGGCGCTGGAGGTCCTGCGCGCGCGGCTGTTGGACCGCTTGGTGGCGGAGCAGGAGGCGGCCAGGAGCCGCGAGCGTCGCAACCTGGTAGGAACCGGCGATCGCTCGGCCAAGATCCGGACGTACAATTTCCCTCAGAACCGGGTCACGGATCACCGGATCAACTTCACGCTGCATCGGCTGACGGGCGTGATCGATGGCGATCTGGATGAGCTGATGGACCAGCTCACCGCGGCGTACCGGGAAGAGCGAGTGGCGGTCTGACGGACAGACGGTCAGGCGGACAGACGGTCCGGCGGATGGGACCGATCGCGCCATCGCTGGTAGAGCCACGTGCGTATGCCGAGGGCATTGCCGGTTTCCGGCTGTTGGCGCTGATGGTGGATCGCCGGGTGTTGATTCCGCGGCCGGAAACCGAGGGCCTGGTGGAGCACATCCTGGCATGGGCGCGGGAGGAGTGGGCCAACGGGGCGTGGGGCGACGCACTGGACCTGGGCACCGGGAGCGGGTGCATCGCGCTGAGCCTTGCCACGGAGGGACGGTTCGCGCGGGTGGTGGCGACTGACGTGTCGGCGGATGCCCTGGCCGTCGCCCGGGCCAACGCCGGGTGGGTGCGCCCGGGGGGCATCCTGGAGTTTCGGGTGGGCGACTTGTTCGATCCGGTGGCGGGTGAGCGGTTCGACGTGATCGTCTCCAACCCGCCCTACATTGCGGAGCCGGAGTACGCCACGCTGGATCCGAGCGTGCGCGATTTCGAGCCCCGCGGCGCGCTGGTGAGTGGTCCGGACGGTCTGGCTCACACCCGCGCCATACTGGAACGAGCCGCGGATCACCTGATGCCGGGCGGTCTGGTCGCGTTGGAGATAGATTCCCGGAGGTCGGAGCCGTCGGCCGGCTTGGCGCGGGCTGCGGGCTTCAGGCAGGTGCGGGTCGAGCTCGACGTGTTCGACCGGCCCCGCTTCCTGTTGGGCAGAAAGGACCGTGCGTGATTCCGCAAAAGGCCGAGGACCTGGGCCGGCAGATCGGGCAGACCGACGAGTACCAGGCGCTCAAACGGGCCCAAGACCGATTGCAGGGTGCCAAGGAATTGGCCGTCCAGCTTCGCCGCCTCCAGGAGCTAGCCGAAGGCTTGGAGCGCACCATGGAGCGGGGCGAGACGCCCTCCGAGGCGGATCGCACCGCCTACGAGCAGGTGCTGAGCCAGGTGCAGGCCGATCCGGTGTATCAGGGGATGGTGGCCGCGCAGGCCAACTTCGACAAGCTGATGGTGCGGGTAAACGAGCACATCCTGGACGGCATCCGCAAGGGCGCGGCCAGCCCGATCATCACGCTGAGCTGACGGAAGACACGTGCCGGGTGCGTTCCTGGTCGTCGAGGGTCCCGACGGAGCCGGCAAGACCACGCTGGTGAAGCGCCTGGCGGCGCGCTTGCGGGAAGCCAGCCTCACGGTGGTGGAAGCTCGAGAGCCGGGCGGGACACCGCTGGCGGAGGTGGCGCGTGGGGCGGTGCTGGACCCAAGCCTTGGGGCGAGCCCGGCGGCCGAGTTGTTCTTGATGCTGGCGGCGCGGGCGGACCTGGTGGCGAAGGTGATCCGGCCGGCGCTGGCCCGGGGAGAGGTGGTGTTGAGCGATCGGTTCGAGCTGTCCACGGAGGCGTATCAGATCGCCGGCCGGGGATTGCCGCGCGAGCCGGTGCTGGCGGCGAACCGGCTGGCGACCGGCGGCCTCAGGCCGGACCTGACGCTGGTGCTGGACGTGTCGCCGGACCTGGGGCTGGAACGGCTCGCGGGGAGCGGGCGGGCCCACGACCGGATCGAGGGCGCGGACCGCCAGATGCACGATCGGGTGGCGCGGGCCTTCGCGGCCGCGGAGGGCAAGGGCGTGGTGCACCTCGACGCGACGCGCCCGGCGGACGTGGTGGCGCAACAGGCATGGGAGGCGGTGCTGCGGGTGACGGGGAACCTTTTTTCGGCGAGCAGGGTTTGAAGCACCCATTGGGTCCTTACGGAGGTACGGCATGAAAAGTCAGCGCGTTCTGGTAACGGCCTTGGTGGCGGTGGTGGCGTTCCTGTCGGGCGGCTGGTTGTTGCAGCGCGGCTCCCAGGGAGGCCAGAACGTCTACCAGAAGGCGCGGCTGTTCGACGACATCCTCACGTACGTGGCCGAGTACTACGTGGACACGCTGAACGAGGGGCAGCTGTACGATATGGCCATTGACGGCATGTTGCGCCAGCTGAACGACCCCTACACCACCTACCTCCGGGAGAAAGACCTTCGGGAGCTGGAGCTGTCCACCACCGGCAACTACGCCGGCGTGGGGATGCAGATTGACGTGCGGGACGGGTGGATCACGGTGGTCGCGCCCATCGCCGGCACGCCGGCCGAGGAGCTAGGCATCGAATCCGGCGACCGGATCGTGGAGATCGACGGTGAGTCCACTCGAGGCTGGGACAACGATCACGCGGTGCGCGAGTTGCGTGGGCCGGCGGGCACCAAGGTGAAGTTGACCATCGTGCGTCCCGGCGTGACGGACTCGCTGCAGTTCGAGCCCACGCGGGCCCGGATTCACGTGACGTCCATGCAGTACGCCGGCGCCCTGAGCGGGGGCGAGGTGGCGTACGTGTCATTCGTCAATTCGAGCATCAGCGAGACGACGGGGTCCGAGTTGGGCCGGGCGGTGGACTCGCTGCGACAGCGCGGTGCCAAGTCGCTGATCGTTGACCTGCGCGGCAACCCCGGCGGGGTGTTGGACCAGGGGATTGCGGTCGCGGACCTGTTCCTGGCGCGGGGCGACGTGGTGGCGGAAACCAGGGGGCGGGCGCCGGGCTCGTCGCAGAAGTACCGGGACGAGCGCCCGGAGCGGTGGCCCGGGATGCCGGTGGTGGTGCTGGTGGACGGGGGCACGGCCAGCGCGGCGGAGATCATCGCGGGGGCGCTGCAGGACCACGACCGCGCGCTGGTGCTGGGCACCCCGACCTTCGGCAAGGGGCTGGTGCAAACGGTCTATCCGTTGAATCAACGCGAAGCGCTCAAGCTGACCACCGGACGGTGGTACACGCCCAGCGGCCGGACCATCCAGCGGCCCCTGTCGCAGGCGCAGGCGGAGCAGGCGGACACCGCCGGGCATCCCGACTCGGCCGCGGCCGATACGGCGCACCTGTTCCGCACGGCCGGCGGCCGGACGGTCTCCGGCGGGGGCGGCATTCGCCCGGACGTGACCGTCCGGGGCGATACGCTCACGGACGGCGAGAAGGAGTTCGCGCGGGAGCTGGGGGGGAACATCCCCGCGTACCGCGACGTGCTGACCAGCTACGCGCTCGAGCTCAAGGGCCAGAACCAGATCAAGAGCCCGGCGTTCCAGGTGACGCCGGCGATGCGGGCCGAGCTGCTGCGGCGGCTCCGCGCCAAAGGGGTCCGGTTGACGGACGCCCAGTGGGAAGGCGGCGCCGGTCTGGTCACCGACCAGCTGGCGTTCGAGATCACCCGCTACGTGTTCGGGCGGCCGGCGGAGTTCGCGCGCCGCGTGTCGGAAGACGCGCAGGTGAAGCGCGCGGTGGAGCTGTTGACTGTGGCGCGCACCCCCAAGGAGCTGCTGGCGCTCGCCCAGAGGCCGGCGCCGGATTAGCCGCGCCGTCGTGAACGCGACGGTCGGCATCATCGGCGCGGGTCGCGCGGGCTTGAGTCTGGGGCTCGCGCTGGCCCGCGCCGGTCACGTTGTCCGCCTGTACGCCCGCCGTTCCAAGCCGGTCCCGCCGCCCCTCACCCTGTCCACGGGCCCGCTTCCCGCGTGGCTCGCCGAGGTGGGGGTTATTGTGCTGGCCGTGCCGGACGACGCGGTGCCCGCGGTGGCCTCGGACCTCGCCGCCTCCCGGCTGGTCACGGAGCCCCAGGTGGTGCTGCATCTCTCCGGCGTGCTGGACCGCGAGGCCCTGACGCCGTTGGAGCCATCGGGGGCGGCGCTGGGCTCGTGGCACCCGCTCCAGACGCTGAGCGATCCCCAGACCGCGCCGGAGCGGCTCCGGGGCGCGGTGGCGACGGTGGAAGGGGACGCCCGCGCGGTGGACACCGCGGCCGCGCTGGCGCGAGGGGTGGGCATGGAGCCGGTCCCGATCGCCGCGGCGCGCAAGCCGCTCTACCATGCGGCGGCGGTGGTGGCGTCCAACTTCGTGGTGGCGCTGGCGGGCGTGGCCCAGCGGCTCTTCGTGGGCGCGGGCCTGAGCGAAGCCGCCGCCCGCAACGCGCTCGCCACGCTGATGGCCGGGGCGTTGGAGAACCTGCGGGCCGGCGGGCCGCAAGGGGCGCTCACGGGGCCGGTGGCGCGGGGTGACGTGGAGACCATCCGCCGGCACCTGGAGGTCCTGCGCCCGGCGGACGCGGAGTTGTACCGCATGCTGTCACGCTCGGCGCTGGAGTTGGCGCGGCTGGATCCCGAGCGCCGGGGCGCCATCGAGGATCTCCTGGGCCCACCTTAAGCGTTCTTCACACACCGTTTGCCGGGGCGCCACTCGCGGCCTAGTATCTCAACCTCCCCGGTGCCGAGGCGATCCGATGTTCGAAGCGGCGGAAGTTGGCCATCGCGTGAGCAAGGCGGCGTACGAGAAGCAGGAACCGGAGATCCGGGCCAGTCTGCTCGAGGTCCAGCGCGCCCTGGCCCCATCGAAGAAGGCCGCGGTGGTGCTGATCGGCGGGGCGGAGGGGGCCGGGAAAGAGGAGACGGTGGGTCTGCTGCTCGAGTGGATGGACGCCCGCGGCATCGAAACCCATCCGATGTGGGAGGTGAGCGACGAAGAGCGCGAGCGGCCCCGCTTCTGGCGGTTCTGGCGGGTCCTGCCCCCCAAGGGGAAGATCTCGGTGCTGTTCGGCTCGTGGTACTCGGAGCCCATCATCAATCGGGTGTTCGACCACACGAACGAGCTGGAGTTCGAGCGGGAGATGCGGCGGGTGGTGGACTTCGAGCAGATGCTCGCCAACGAGGGCGTGCTGGTGCTCAAGTTCTGGCTGCATCTCGCGAAGGGCGCCCAGAAGAAGAAGCTCAAGGAGATGAAGCGGGACCCCCGCCTTCGGTGGCGGGTGAGCAAGGACACCTGGAAGTTCTTCAAGGACTACGACGCGTTTCGTGCGGTGTCGGAGCGCGCGCTGCAGCTCACCAGCACCGGCTTCGCGCCCTGGACCATCGTGGATTCGGTCGACAAGCACTACCGCAACCTCACGGTGACCAAGACGATGCTGCACGCGATCCGGGAATCGCTGACCAACGGCGCCCCGCCGCCGAACACGGAGGCTGGCGAGTCGGTCAAGCCCCCGCTGCCCACCCGGCGCGAAGGCAACATCATCCGCGAGCTGGACTTCACCAAGAAGCTGGGCGAGCGGGTGTACGACCGGACGCTGCCGGAGTACCAGGCGCAGCTGGGCCGGTTGGCCCGGAAGCTGCACGACTCGCAGCGCTCCATGATCCTGGTGTTCGAGGGGCCGGACGCGGCGGGGAAGGGTGGGGCTATTCGACGCCTCACGGCGGCGGTGGATCCGCGGCTCTACCGCATGACCTCGGTGGCCGCGCCCACGGATGAAGAGCGCGCGCATCCCTATCTGTGGCGGTTCTGGCGGGATCTGCCGCGCCACGGGCACATCACCATTTACGATCGTTCCTGGTATGGCCGAGTGCTGGTAGAGCGGATTGAGGGTTTCTGCGCGCCGGAGGACTGGCGGCGCGCCTATTCGGAGATCAACGGCTTCGAAGAACAGCTGGCCGAGTTCGGCACCATCGTGCTCAAGTTCTGGTTGGCGATCAGCCCGGAGGAGCAGCTCCGGCGCTTCACGGACCGGCAGGGGACGCCCTACAAGCAGTACAAGCTCACCGAGGAGGACTGGCGCAACCGCGCCAAGTGGGACGCCTACGAGGCCGCCGCGGCGGACATGGTGGAACGCACCAGCACCGACGACGCGCCCTGGGTGTTGGTCGAGGCGAACGACAAGTTTTGGGCGAGAGCCAAGGTGATCAAGACGGTGGTGAAGCGGCTGAAGAAGGAACTGAAATAGGCGGATAGAGCGGATAGAGCGGATCCGCCTATCACTGCCTCCGCAAATTCGCCCGTAGGTGCCCCAGATTCAGCATCGGCACGCCGCCTTCCGTCGGCACCAGGATCACCAGGTTGCTCGACTGGCGCATGTCGTGCAGCACCTCGAGGTATTGCTTGGTCAGCGCCTCGGGGGTCAGCGTGACGTTGAGCAGCCGCTGCTGATCCGATTGGAGCCGGGCGACTTCCACCCGGTGTCGCTCGGTCTGGATCTGCTGCTCCTGCGCGATTTTGTTGTTGATGGCCTGGACCACCTGAGGCGGCGGCTGGAGGTCCCGGAGGAAGAACGCCGTCACGGTGGCGATCCGGAACGGCTCGCCGCCGGCATGCCGTCATGCCGTCATGCCGTCTACTCAACCAGTCGCCTGTACTTACTCAAGTACCTCAGGGCCGCGGCCCGCTTGCCCGTGATCTCGTACAGCCGCGCCAGGTTGAAGTACGCGTCGGCCAGCTTGGGGTCGGAGCGGATGGCGTGCTCGTAGGCCTGGATGGCCTCGTTGGTGCGCCCCACGTCTTCGAGGGCGATGGCGAGGTCGAACGCGGCCGTGGAGTCGTCCGGATGGGCCTGGAGCGCCAGCCGGTAATGGCCCAGCGCATCCTCCAGCCGCCCGGCCTCGTGCAGCAACCGCCCCAGGTTGATATGGGCGCCGGCGTGATGCGGGTCCAGTTCCAGGGCCCGGCGATACGCGTCGCGCGCCTCGTCCGGCGAGGTCACCTCGAGATCGAAGCCCAGCGCGTACCACTCATCCGCCGAGAGGGTACGCGCTGGGCTTCGA
>Ga0209342_10004399_pt1 | contig 14679 bp, 25 predicted proteins | sample RifCSP16_2_FD_184023 | JGI IMG/M metagenome (GOLD analysis project Ga0209342, IMG submission 184023) | Soil microbial communities from Rifle, Colorado - Rifle CSP2_sed 16_2 (SPAdes) (version 2) | ecosystem: Environmental > Terrestrial > Deep subsurface > Rock core/Sediment | place: Rifle... | reverse complement strand
CGGGTGAACCCGTAACCGACGAGATGAAGCGCCTGATCGAAACCTGCTCCACGGCGTTCAAGCTTGGCTTCGGTGCTATCGTAGGCCTGATCGGCGGCAAGGCGCTTCCTTAGGACTGGCGCAACTCGAGGCTAGCCCGTCCGCCGCAGAGCATCGCTGCGAGGCTGGGGTGTCGCAGGATTGGTCACTTCAGCCTGAGTTCCGCGCGAGAAACCCAGTCCGGATTCGCAAGCAAGGGTCCCGCTGAGCGAGGAGGGCCGCCGAACAACGCGATGGAGCGGACGTGGCCTTCCTTTTCGGCTAGCATCGTCGTAGAAATGATACGACGTCGCCTTCGGTCCAAGCAGTGCTGCTGCCAGGGGACTGGCCACGCCGCTCATCGCCAGTGTTACACGGACATGAGATGAGTGCGATGGGCCGCGACCAGCCCAGTTGGTGGAGAGTGGTGTCATGCGGAATGCGGTGCTAGTCGGCGGGGTTATCGTGACTTTCGGTGCGGGCGTGAGACGGGACTTTTTTCTCGATGGGAACTCCCCAGCTTTTGGTCGAGATCGATGAGGGGCCGGCCCTCCGCTCCCTCAAATAGCTAGACCAAACCAAGTGTCGAAGCGAGAAAGAGTTGCGAGATTCGCCCTCTTCTCTACTGGCATGTGATTTGCTTGCATGGCTACGGTAGAGCACTGACCTGGCGTCGCGGCTCCGCGGCCGTTCGTCGCGAGTTAACGCGCCAAGTTCCGAAGCAGCCACAGATTCTCGCGACGAGTTCTCGATGCCATGCATGACGAAGCCTTCCTCGGCAAGCCCACCTCCGTCGTTCCCGCGTTCCTTCCCCTTAAGGGCGGGAACGGGAACGCGTCGTATCGACCTCGGGGCCCATCGCGAAGTGAGACCCGCGGCCCCTCGATTATCGAGGCCACGCTCACCATCCGTGTCAAGGACCTCGCGAAGTCCGAGGTGTTCTACCGGGAAACCCTAGGACTTGAAGTGGGCGCTCGGGACGAACACCGAAAGTGGTTGTTCCTCAGAGCAGGTGGCCAAGCCGGCATGGTGGTGCTCCAGGAAGACAAGGGCACTTGGCCGACGCAACACTTCGCTTTCACGGTCAAGGAGGCCGATATCGAAGCGGCCGCGACAGCGCTGGAGAAGCAAGGCGTTACGGTCAAGGGGCCTGTGTACCACGAGTGGATGCCGGCGAAGTCCGTTTACTTTTCCGATCCCGACGGTCACGAATTGGAGCTCTGCGCTCCTGGGCGAAAGGCATGACTTGGAAGCACTGCTGAGCGCTCATTCGTCGGCGTGCCGCCGAACTACCGCATGCAGGCGACGGCGGGCGGGTTGGGAAGTGCTGCGCCCTCGCGCCAGGCGTGCGCCCGCCGCGCCTGATGCGGAGCGTTCGGCGGACATGGTGATGCTCAAGCAGGCGCTAGAAAGCAACACCGCGCCAGGTGCGGTTCGGGTGTGGCGCTTCGAAAAGCACCGACGCGGTATGGCGGAACCATACCTTCGCTCGCACTCTATTGCATGCTGCGGAGGCCCAAGATGAGGAAGGGACAGTGCCCGAAGTGCGGTTCGGCTGACGTGCGGACCAGTTCTCAGGTCTCCAACACGGGCGGCCATATGGGGATACAGATCACGCTCTGGAGTTACGCTCGATTGGAGAACTACGTATGCGTCGCGTGCGGCTATGTGGAGTCCTACATTCGCGACGCATCGAAGCTCCGGAAGATCACCGAGAAGTGGCCGAAGGTCTAGCCGAGCTAGAGGCCAAGGCGAAGGCTCAACTGTGCGCAAACCGCCCCTTGAAGGAACCGCGCACAGCAGCGCCGGACAGGCCCCGGGACCGCGCACGCCTCCGACACGTCCACGGACGCTGAGAAGTAGCAATGGCCGCCGAACAGGGCGCTGAATCAGACGAGCGCCGCATGGCAAGATAGTGCGGCGCTCGCTGGTTAGCGCCAGTGTTGGGCCGACACGCAGAGGAGATGACCATGGAGCTATCGCTCGTCCTAGGCGGTCTCGGGATCCTCGTCAGCATCGCGGTTGGGTTCGGCACGTACTACCTTGCCGAGCGGCGCGGCCGACGCAATCGTTGGCAGGCTTCGAAGGACACCGTCTTGCGTGACCTCTCGAAGTCTCTCGGTGAAGGCAGCGTGCCTCAGCCGGCTGTCATTCTGGCAACGATCCGGAGCGTCCTGCGAAGCCAGAATGCGCCTGATCTGGCGGTAGTCACGCTTGAGGAAGTGAAGGACGACCTACTCCGACAGATCACTGCGGATCCCTTTCTGGAGGCCGAACGGCGGACGCAGTTGCAGACCCAGGTTCTCGAGCTCAAGGCGCCCGAGACGCCATCGGGGCCGCCCGGTCCTCGAGCAGCGGCGGAGGCGTGGCTGGAGCGCGAGACGCTATGGACTCAGTTCTCGTTCGCGGCGCTGCTAGCCGGCGTGTTGGCCAGCCTGGTGGCCGGCGTCGCCTTTACAGGCGTGCCGGAAATCATCAAGGCCATCGAGCGGCTTCGAACCGCCGCCTCACAGACGACCCGAGATCCGTTCCTGATTCTTGTCCCCATCATCGCAGCATTTCTAACCGTCGTCGCGAGCCTTGTACCAACCCTGGCTCGTGCAATTCGAGACCGGCAGAAGCATGATAGATGAACAACACTGCGGGTGAGCGGCCCAACAACCGGATGCACCTGACGAGGTCCGCGATGGCAAGACGGCGCGGCCCTCGCAGATGATCCGGGTGTTGGGCGGACTCTTGAGATGTGGATCTTCCGCTACCTTCGGGAACTCGGGACGTGGGCCTTCACGCGATGGCGTGTTCACCAAGCCATCGTCGGAGCCCTTCTCATCCTTGGAGGCTTGGTCGGCGTCACTCGGTTCAGCGTCCAGCCGCAGGCCATAGGGGGTTACCTCCTATGTTGGCTGATCTTCCTGGCCTTCGTGATTGCCCCAGCACGGCTATGGCATGAGCAAGATCAGAGGCTACAGCCTGGCGTTGTCTTTGTTCACCACGAGGACGACGGTGCAGTCGATTTCAATACCGGCGTCCAATACGCGCGAGTAACCGTGAAAAATCGCGGTGCCTTCCTCCTCACGGGCGTCGAAGTCGTGCTTGCATCGATCGAGCCTGTCCAGCCCTTCGCACAGTCCGTCGAGATCGAAGGGCTGTATCGACGCGCGGGTGCTTCAGTCACGCTCAGAGCAATTGAGGCGCCAAACAGTCATGCCTTCTGGAATGAGACGCGCTATTTTCCGGAAACGATGGGACTGGCCGTCGAATTCTTTCGCAGAACGCTGATTAAAGCGAAGTGAGTGTGGTGCGTCGCATTCAGAATTCCGCGTCGACGAGCTGTCTAACGACGCTTTGCAGCGGACGTGGCCTTCATTTTCTAGTAGCATAGTTGCAGGGAGTCACCGGCGCTGGCTTCGGCCGGCTCATTGCTGCGGCCATGGGGCCACGCCGCTGAACGCCAGTGTTATACGTCCCGCAGCCGAGCATCGGAGCTAGAATTAAGGTGGAGGGCGAACGTATGGCGAAAAGCAAAGACGAACTCGAGGTCGAAGTGCTCAAGCTGCCCGTTGATGCACGAGCCGACCTCGCGCACCGTCTGATCGAGAGTCTTGAGGACTCGGACACGGGGGATTTCGAGGCCGTTTGGATAGAAGAAGCTGAGCGTCGCTACGCAGCGTATCGGGCGGGGGTCACGGTGGGCCGCCCCGGTGAGGAGGTGTTCCGGCAGGCGAAGTCGCGACTCGAATGAGCGGTTACGAGTTTCTCCCCGAGGCCGAGGAGGAGATGAACGAAGCGGCCCAGTTCTACGAGCGCCGCAGAAAAGGTCTTGGGTTGAAATTTCTGAGTGCGGTCGAACGAACGATCACTTCGATCCTCGCGCAGCCGCGATCAGGTCTAGCGCTTTCGCAGAGCATCCGTCGCCGCATCGTACGCGGTTTCCCTTTCGGTGTTTTGTATGCGATCCACATCCAGAAGATCGTGATCGTTGCTGTTGCGCATCTGAAGAGACGTCCCGGCTACTGGAAAGGGCGGATCGGAAGGGACGTATAATCAGCGGTTGGAGTGGACGTGGCCCTCTTCGGTACCTGCGGAGTTTATGCGACCGCCGACGCTTTCATCGAATTCGCTGGTTTACTCAAGGCTGGCCACGCCACTCAACTGATGGGATGGACTCCTCCTTTGCTGACTTGAACGGCATCGATGTGCCAAAGTCAGCTCGAAATTGCGACTCGAAAAGGAGGAGTCCACATGAACCATACGACGATCGCCGTGGATCTTGCAGAGAACGTCTTCGAGATTGCCGTCTCGCACGAGGCGGGCAAGGTATCCGAGCAACTGCGGGTAAGCCGACCCAAGCTGGTGTCGTTTTTCGCGAAACGGCCGGCTGCGACCGTGCTTGTCGAGGCCTGCGGCTCCTCTCACTTGTGGGCCAGGAGGTTCCGAAGCTTCGGGCACACCGTCGTTCTTCTTCCACCACACCTGGTGAAGCCCTGCCGACGCGGGAGCAAGACCGATCGCGCCGACACCAAAGCATTGCTCGAGGCCTACAGGAACGAAGAGATTCGTCCCGTGCCTATCAAGTCCGTGCACCAGCACCTGCTCGCCGCGCTGCATCGCCTGCGCTCGGGGTGGCTCTCCGCACGGACGGCACGCATCAACGCCGTACGCGGGATCCTGCGGGAGCTCGGCCACTTCATCCCCAAGGGCGCTCAGTTCGTTGTACCCGCTATCACCGAACTCGTCGAAGACCCCGAATCGGATCTGCCCGACGCGCTCCGCTCTCACCTCGACGAAGCCTGCTCGGAGATCCGAGGGCTCAAGAACAAATGCACTGACATCGAGCACGAGCTCCAGGCGCTCTCCAAACAATCCCCGAGGTCCAAAGACTTCTCACCGTGTCCAGCGTGGGCAGCTGGTCATGCTGGCGCGGCAATTGGGGCACCGCCTGCCTTCAGGCGTCATCGCGGGGCTCTGGCAGTGGACCAAGCGAGCGCGCGAATGATGGTGACGCCGAATAAGCGGATGCAGCTGACGAAGCGCGGTCATCTTGTAGGTGGGCCCGCTTCGCGGGCCGTCATTGAGTCGCGCTTCGCAGCTGATCCGCGGTGTTAGCCAGAGCAGTGAACGCCGCTAGCTGGAAGTGACGTATGACTCACCTGATCGCGTTTCTAATCGCGAGCGCCTCAATCCAGCCGCGCGGAGATGCCGGCGGGGGCGCGTGCAAGTTCAGTCTCTCTCCAGGTCAGGCTCAGACCAAAGTTGTGGGTCCACCCGAGATTGTGGATAAGGTCGTCTTGCTAACGCAGAACGACTCTCCGGTCCAGATCATTTGGGCGGATTTCACGGATGCCGTTCTAGATAGCGCTGACGGACGCTTCCAATTCAGTGACGGGCACAAGTTTAAGGTACGCAACCGAAGTGATCGTTCCATTAACCGCGTCGAGGTCATGGCTCACGTCGTCGGGAGAACCGGAGGTATTGGAGCGGGCGTGACCTGGAATGGCGAGCTATCCCCGGGTCAAACCACGGTGCTGACGGTTGCTCGGGGCCATGGAGACGGTGGCGCCCCGGATGATGAAGTGAAGGTCCTTCTTGGAATCGAGTCAGTCGGTTTTGCTGACTGCGACTACTGGCCATCGAAAAGCATCCCGCTGTGGAAATAAACGCATAAACCGACGATGAGTTAGTTAGCTCTGGCTAACCACGCGATGGAGCGGACGTGGCCTTTCTCTTCGTGTGACAATGGAGTTCAGATGAGAGCGCGACGCCTCCGGGTGGCATCGTGCTGCTGCCAAGCGGTTGGCCACGCCGCTCATCGCGAGTCTTAGCCGGCATGACGGTACGCTGATACCGGGCGGTGTGCCAAGGGGCTAGAATGGAGTTGAGCACATCGGAGGAGTAGATGGAGTTCCAGATTGAGGTCGAGCGCGAGGACGACGGCCGTTGGATTGCCGAAGTTCTCGAACTACCTGGGACCATGGCATATGGCGCGACGTCGGCTGAGGCGAAAGCCAAAGTTCAAGCGCTGGCACTACGTGTGGTAGCCGACCGCATCGAGCACGGCGAAGCCGGTTCCGAGTTTATGAAGATCTCGTTCCGGGCTGCATGAGCCGCTGGGGCAGCGCTCCCTCCAATCGAGTGCTGAAGGCCCTATTGAAGAAAGGCTGGCAGCTCAAGCGACAGACCGGTTCTCATCGCGTTTTGTCGAAAGAGGGATTCCCGGATTACGTTTTCGCATTTCATGAAAAGGAAGAGATTGGACCGCGTATGCTGGCACGAATCGCGAAGCACACGGGTCTAACGCCTGAAGATCTCTAAATTGAAGATGCCGGCTAACGTGGCGTTGGAGTGGACGTGGTCCTCTTCGTCAGCGGCGGAGTTCGGTTGACCGGCGCGGCCTTCGTTGAGTTCAGGCGATTTACTCCAGGCTGGCCACGCTACTCAACGCCAGTGTTCGGCCGACACATAGGAGCGTGACGTGGGGGCCGCGCTATACATCGTGCTTGAAAATGACGGGGCAGGCGTAGACAACGAGGTGGACGGCAAGGCGCTCTCGCGGTCCGACGGGGATCTCGCCGCGCTCTGCCGCCAGCTCGGCGTGAAGGCTTTGATGGACTTCTTCAGCATCAGTAGCGCAAGGTTCGAAGCAGAGGCCGAGCAGTTCAACACGCTTGCGGGGCTCACCAATGTGCCGCCCCACGAAGAGGAGTGGTTCAGCGCCGACGAAGGCCTCGCTACGGTCCGACCACTCCTGACCTATTTGTACGCCCATCCCGGGGCCTTCCCTGGGGCTGATGCTGCCCAGGCCGACCTTGAGGATTTCGCGTACGTTCTCTGTGAGGCGGCACGCGCAAATGTACGGTGGCACCTTGGCGTGGACTACTGACCTGGCGTAGAAACGAGTAGCGTCCGAACAAGCGGATGCAGCTGACGAAGCACGGAGGAAAGTATCCCCGACCGGCTATCTTCAAGGTCGCGCTTCGCAGCTGATCCGCGGTGTTAGTTGCTCACGAGATGACTATCGAACTCCTTACAGTCGCGCTCGTAGCAATCACGGCGTTCTATGCCTGCGTGACCTTCCGGATCATGCGGGCGAACGAACGGACCGTCTCGGCCATGCGGGAGCAGACGGAAGCGCTCGTCCGGCCATATGTCACCGTCGCCGTGATGACTGTGCCGGACAGTCCGGTGTTTTACCTTCGGATCGCCAATACGGGTCGAACGGGTGCTGAAGATGTACGCCTTACCATGGACCGCGATTTCTTCCAGTACGGTCAGAAGACTGGAAGGAACCTTCGCACCATGGCGGCCTTTCAGCAATCGATCGACCAGCTCGCTCCTGGTTCTGAGATCATCTTCGGCCTGGCTCAGGCCTTCGTCGTTTTCGGACAGGACGCGGACCCCTCGGTGACCCCGACAGTGTTCGAGGTCAGAGCGGCATACCGCTATGGCGAGAGACAGGTCGAGGAGAAGACCATCGTCGATCTGAGACCGTACCACCTCAGCGTCGAGCGGCCCGACCCATTGATAGACGAACTTCAGGGCATCCGAAAGGAGCTCGAGAAGATTGCGAAGAGCCGTGAGGCCTAACTTCGGAATGGAGCGGACGTGGCCTTTCCCTTCGTGTAACCATGGAGCTGGGATGAAAGCGAGAAGTCCCCGGGGAACGTCGCGCGCTGCCAAGGGATTGGCCACGCCGCTCATTCCGAGTGTTGAACAATCCTTTGTGTTAGACAGGCGCGAGCCACCGGGCCATACTACGGAGTAGTCGATTGGAGCGTGCCATGAGCGCAGAATTCACCGCGGTGGTCGAGCGAGACGACGATTGGTACATCGCGTACTCTCCGGAAGTACCAGGGGCGAACGGACAAGGCAAGTCGAAGGAAGAAGCATTGCAGAGCCTGTCTGACGCCATCTCCCTGATTCTGGAGGATCGCCGAGAGGATGGTTTGCGCGGGATTCCGAAGGATGCCGTTCTCGAAAAGGTCACCGTGAAGTGAGGACGGGCGACCTCCTCCGCCACCTGAGGCGGCATGGTTGCTACCTTAAACGCGAAGGCAAGGCACACTCGCTGTGGTGCAACCCGGCGACGGGAGCCGTCGAATCGGTACCCCGGCATCAAGAGATCCCCAATCGCCTGGCGAACAAGATTTGCCGCGGCTTATCGGTCCCATTGATAGGTGAATGAAACCCCTGTCTAACTTCGCGTTGCAGCGGACGTGGCCTTCGTTGTCGGTTAGAATAGTTGCAGGCACTGAGCTACGTCGCCGCTGGCCAGCTTCGTGCCGCAACCAAAGGGCTGGCCACGCCGCTCAACGCGAGTGTTGAACGGACCGGGCAACGTAGGTGGCATGACCCGGGAGAACTCGATGACTGCTTTTGAGTCTTGGTACGTTCTTGCCCTAGCTTAGCTAGCCTGAACCTATTTCTGAACGAGCAGACCGGGGAGATCACCTTTCGAGTCGATTCGCGCTAGATTCGCTTCGCAGGCTAACGATGAGTTGGAGCGGACGGCACCGCGCTTTCGTGAGCACATGAGAAAACCTGGAAATGTAGCTCCGGCTTCGGCGAGGTCGTCCCCGTGCCGCCGCTCAACTCAAGTGTTATGCGGTCTCACCGAGGGTGCGACTGAGCGAGGGAGGCACACGTGCGGTACCGTCCCCTGGTCATGACTTGCCTGCTCTACGGAGCCCTTGCCGCCATCGTCCAAACGGATGACCCCCCGTTGGTTCTCGACTGCGACACAGTGTGGTCGGGTGCACGAGTAACGCCGATCAGGACACGTGGCGCACCCGCTCTCGTGAACCTGATGGTCCAGCGCGCAAGGAACGACTGCTTCGACCTTTGCGCCCTGTCGGCTCATCAGACCCTGGGCGGATGGGGGTCTGATGCCGTTCCGGCGTTGGTCGAGAAGCTAGGTGAGGCACCGGAGGACTGCGGGCTGATCAGCATTTCGCTATCTATCGTCGGACCTCCAGCGGTCGCACCGCTAATGGCGGTGGTCCTCAACGCAAGCGAGTCGGTCGCCGTGCAGCAAGAAGCGGTTAACGCGCTCGCTGGCGTTGTGGGCCTTCGCCGCAGAGGGGGGCTTGGTGAGATTCAGCCGCCTCCTGCGATTGCGACGTTTGCCCCGCTCTTGCAGTCGCCCGACGTGAAGACGCGGGAGATGGCGGCTGAAGTGCTGGTGCTGTTCGGCCGCGGGAGAGAAGTCCTCCAAGAGCTCGGTGCCCAGCGCGCCGCCAGCAAGTGTTGCGATCCGGCGTTGGTGACTGCGTTTCGGTCCCTCTGCGCTGACATCAACACTCCGCCGAACGATATCGAAACAGTCACACCGGTGCTACGTCTAATCTCATCGGGTCCAAGTTCTGGTGTCGCCAAGGAGGCGGCAAAGGAGGTCCTGAAGTGCCTAGGGAAGTAGGGAGGCGCATAACAAGGAGATGAAGCTGACGAGCCCTGAGCGTATCGAAGGCTCGCAGCTTATCTCCGGTGTTAGGCCGAGCGAAGCCGGGGGTTGTTGAATGCCGCTGTCGATGTACGCGCTTGACAATTTCGTCTCTCAGGACCTCTCGCAATTGACCGAGTGCCGAGCGGATGCGATCGCGCTCGAGTTCCCCGATTGCTCCTCGTGGCTGACTTCTTTTGTCTTGAATTGGATATTTCGCATCCCTTTGCCAAAGGACAAGGCCGCCTTAGCGTTCGCATTGATTCGCCGTGCCGAAGGCGCGATTGAGGATTACGAGGAGGCCCGTCGCCACCTCTCAAGCTTGGTGGCTGGTGGACGCAGTGTCTCCCTGTACTTTCGATGTCTCCGTAAGTTCGAGTCAACTGTCGCGCTGTTATATCAATCGCTCGACTTCATGCGGCGGGCACTCGGAATCAGCTTATTCAGTCCGGGCGACGGGAGCCCCTACGAGCGACTGAACCTCATTTACAACAAGGCCCGCCATTCAGACCCACAGACGCTCCCCGCTGGGCAACTGCACGCCGTCTGGATCAAGAACGATGGGCTATATGCCGAGGGCGCCAATTTGACGTTCGGTGAACTCCACGAATTGCTTCGCGATGTTGGCCGTATCGCAGACAAGCTGGCAAAGGGCGACGTGCCGGCCTAACTTCGCGATGGAGCGGACGTGGCCTTTCTCTTCGTGTAGCATAGAAGCAAGAATGAGACGGCGAAGACTTCGGTCGGCTCGGTGCTGCTGCCACGGGACTGGCCACGCCGCTCAACGCGAGTGTTCGGCGGACACGCGGCAGGCCAGGCCGAGACGCTGACAGGTGGGAGGAGACGCGCGGGCCATGAAAGTGATGCTGGCACTCGTCGGGGCGTTCTTGGTGCTTGATGCGTCGATTGCGAGCCTGCTCCTGTTCCTTTGGGCCATCCGAGGACAGCGTCCGGACTTCCTAGTGCTGAGCGCGTATGGAGTCGCCAGCCTCCTTATGGTGGTGCTCAAGACCGCAGGTGGCGTGGCGGGAGCCATTCAGTTGTGGCGGCTGAAGCAGAGCGGGCGAGTCATCGCGGCCGTCGTCCTCGCGTACAACGTGTGCTTCACCCTAGGTACTGGCGTGCTGTCAGGTGCAGCCGGACCCGCGATGTGGGGCACCGTTGTGCTGAACGCAGTTCTGCTCCTGATCGTGGCGCTACCCGCAGCCCGACACGCGTGTGAGATGCGTGTTCCGGTCGCGAGGACGCGCCCACCTGTCCGATCGGGCGCGAGGATCAGATGAGCTGACTAGGAGCGTGGCTAGGTGCCGCCGAACAAGCGGATGCAGCTGACGAACCTCGCGGCGGCACCCGTACTGCAAGCTGAGGCACCGCCGCGTGCGCCCGCGGGGGGGACGGACGGGCGCACCGGTTCGCAGCTGATCCGCAGTGTTCGGCGGACAACCAGGAACGCGCTTGTGAAATGACCACCGTCAGAACAGCTCTTGATCGCCTCGCACACGCTGCCAAGGAGATACCGACGCTCGAGTCACCGTACGAGCTTGAGGAACCAACGTTGGGACCTCCCTGTTGCGCGGCAGAACTTGATGAGCTGCGCGAGCAACTCGGGGGCGATAAAGCGTTCCCTGACGAGTATCTTGAGTTCCTCGGGTTTTGCCGCCGGGTCGTGGCCATGGACGTCTACAACGGATACATGCTCTACTCCCCGCTGGAGTTGGGCTGCCTGGGGGCCGGCGCCCCCACCTTCATCCAAGTGCCGGACACTGGAACGCATGAGGAGGTGTTCGTCGTGTCCATCGGGCGCGATGGCGGTGGCAACCAGTTCCTAATGGCCACCAGCAGCAATCTTCGCGGCGCCGTCTGGAAGTGGGATCACGCAAGTGAGGTGCGTTTCGATGGTATGGGGAAGGAGGGCCTCACCCTCGTGGCGCATACATTTGCTGCCTTCCTCCACAGGGTGGCCGAGGATTGGGAGGCCTTCCTTAGAGACGATAGGGGGTGGAAGTACGTCTCAGGCTGAGGCACCCTCGCACGTGCCGCCCAACGATCGGATGAAGCTGACGAAACCCCCTCGCGCCGCCTTCGGCGTCGCGTGCTCGCCCTTCGGCGAGCACCGGGGGTTTCGCAGCTTATCCGTGTGTTGGGCCGACGTGAGGAAGTGACGGAGCCACCGACGATGAAAGATCCGCAGCGTGAAGACTGGAGCCGCCACTACGACACTATCCAGTGGACAGTCATAACGATCTTCACCGCGGGCGTCGGGGCTTTGGCTGCCGTCAGCCTGAGTCAGGCCCTGCCAGCTAGCCCATGGCCCGACGCCGCAGGGATCGGACTGATCGTGCTTGGCCTTTTCTACGTGGCGAGCTTTCGTTCGTTCGTTCCGCAAGACGCTGCACGGACAGATTGAGGATCCCGCGCTGAAGGCCTTTTTGAAGAATCCAAGAGGCTCGAGTCGGCTCCCCCACCAGTGGGACATGTTCGCGCTCTCCTTTGTCATCATCAGCTTCATCTTCGACTATCAGCTGGCACGCAAGAGTTCTCAGTGCTTCTGGCTCGTACTAGGCCTTTCGGGGGCGTGCGTATCCACTATCCTGGCACTCCTCTGGCTGTCCGCGAGGCCAGAGGCTGCAGGGTGCACCACCGAATCGAAGGGAGCCGAGCGCGGCCCAACAAGGGGATGAAGCTGACCGGGCACTGCTGGCATCACGAACGGCGCGGGAGCCCGGCAGCTTATCCCCGGTGTTAGCTTGCCTTCTGGAGAGGGGCGGCGGTGATTGCCCGGGCCAGGTCGCGGTTGGACATTCCAAGTGCCAGCAGCGAGCGAATGAGGAGATCGAGCGAGACGGAGGGGTCACCGCCTTCCATTTTTGCCACGCGCGACTGACTGGATTTGATTCGTCTTGCAAGCTCGCTCTGGCTTAGGCGTCGTTTCTGGCGCCCCTTCCTCAAAGTATTGGCCAGACGAAGTCGTAGCTCCACGTATGCTGCTTCATCATCCGAGAGCTGAAGAAACTCCTGCACGTTGCCGACTTTCCATCCTTTTTTCTCAAGCCGTTTCCTCTTTGCTTTACGCATCGTCATACTCCCTCAGTCGTCGTTGGCAGGCATCCAAAACTGCTTTCGGCGTCTTTGTCGTTTTCTTGGCAAACACCTCTAGGATGACGATGGCGTCACGGTCCGTGCGGTAGATTATTCGCCAAGTCTTACCCTCATCCACCACACGCAGTTCGTGACACCGCGAACCTATTCCAGGCATAGGTCTTGAATGTGGCAAGGACAGCGCCGTTCCTCGTTGCACTTCACGGAGCAGATAGCCCGCTTCAATCCTTGCCGCCTTAGAAAAAGGTGGCGTCTTGATCTTCCCGTGGAGCCAAAGCAGAGGCTTGTCCTTGGGGCTCATTCAGTTTCAGTGTATGTCGAAACTGACATGGGGGCAAGCTAACTTCGGCTTGCAGCGGACGTGGCCCTCGTTATCGGCTAGCATAGTGGCAGGATGAGGCGGCGTCACCTTCGGTCATTTGAGTGCTGCTACTCAGGGGCTGGCCACGCCGCTGAAGCCGGGTGTTAGGTGGCGTATCGCCGACGTCCCCACGGTAGCGTTGAAGCCCCGTCCGGTCTGGGCGGTTTGCGTGTCAGCATCGATGGTTGGTCCGCGGCGTGGTGTTCCGGAGGAGCAGTAAATGGCAGTTGAGGTGCAAGAGCTTTCGACGTCCGATTCGGCGGCGCTCAAGAGGTTTGTTGTCCTTGAGCGCACACTGGTTGGTGCGAACGCGCTGTTTGTCTCCGAGATAGATGCAGATGTGCTGAAATGTCTCTCGGGCCGATCGAAGTACTATAGCGAAATGGAGTACACCCTGTTCATCGCTCTCAACAACGGCCAGCATGTTGCGAGATGCACTGCCCTGATCAATCACCGGTATCAACGGGCGAAGCGGGAAGCGCTCGGGTTTGTCGGGCATTTTGCGGCGGCGTCTGATAGCAGCCACGCGGTGCGGCGCATGCTTGAGCAGGCGGAAGTCTGGCTCAGTGAACGCGGCGTGACCCGCGTCGTTGGCCCGTTTAATGGGGCCGGCAATCTGGGCGCAGGCATCCTCACCGCAGCATTCGACGAAGAACCGGTGTTTCCGTTTCGGTGGAACCCGCCGTACTATGCCAGCTATTTCACTGATGCCGGTTACGCTCCCACGTATCCGCTTTGGTTCTACACCGTCGATTTCGCCTCCGACCGATATCGCGACGCCGAGCGTCGGGTGGCCAATCGCAATAGTGTTCGCGTGCGTCCGATCAACAAGGGACGGTGGAACCAGGATCTGGAAACGGTCCGGGTGCTATTCAACGAGAGCTTCGAGGAGGAATGGGAGTTCGCGCCACTCACGAGTGAGGAGTTCCACGAGTCGTTCGATGAGATGAAGCCGATGCTGGATCCGCATCAGATGCTCATCGGCGAAGTATCCGGGCAACCTGCCGGATTTTGTTTGGGCTTCCCCGACTGGACACCGTTGTTTCGTTCATTCAAGGGGAAGCTAGGCATTGCGCAGATCATCAAGTTCATGCTTGGTGCCAAGCGATACAAGAGAGCTGGGCTGATTGCCATCGGCGTCCGCCCAAGCATCAAGGGAACCGGCCTGGCGCATGCCCTCGCGGTAACCCTCTATCGCCGATACCAACAATACGGTCTCAAAGAGGCGTTCTATTATCCCGTCAACGAGAGCAACACGCGGTCCAGGAGGTTCGCTGAGGCCCTCGGTGGTACGGGCCGGGTGCTGTATCACTGCTTTCACAAGCCGGTCGGCTAGAACGGCCTCGCAATAATGGTGTGTGGGCTTGGGCGCGGGTCATCGCGGGTTGCCGACAAAGCAAATCCACTCGCCGTTGAACGCCACCTAACAACGAAATGGAGCTGGCCGGGCTCGGCGCCATCGTTGCCGTCACGATTCGCCCGGCCTTGCGGACGCCGAGCCCGGCAGCTCATTTCGAGGACGTTAGGTTGCCTCCGACAGAGCCCTCGCTCCTCGCTCGGGGAAGACGGCCGGATCCCCACGGCCCTGCGCCTGCGGCGCGGCCGCTTCCTCCCGGCCGGGCTCGCTCCGCTCGCGCATGCTGCAGATGCATTTTTCAGCAGCCTGCTACTCCCCGAAGAGAAACGACAGGAGAGCGAAGCGCACACCCGACGTCACCTCGGTCACCTCGTGCAGGAGCGAGCAGGAGAACAGGAGCGCCTCGCC
>Ga0209342_10004397_pt1 | contig 14683 bp, 9 predicted proteins | sample RifCSP16_2_FD_184023 | JGI IMG/M metagenome (GOLD analysis project Ga0209342, IMG submission 184023) | Soil microbial communities from Rifle, Colorado - Rifle CSP2_sed 16_2 (SPAdes) (version 2) | ecosystem: Environmental > Terrestrial > Deep subsurface > Rock core/Sediment | place: Rifle... | reverse complement strand
GTAGTCCACGACGGCGTCCAGCAGGGGCTGGACCCCCTTGTTGCGGAACGAACTGCCGGCCAGCACCGGCACGATCTTGTAGGAGAGCGTGCCCAGACGCAGCCCCTTGCGGATCTCGTCCTCGCTCAGGGTATGGCCTTCGAGGTATTTATGCGTGAGGTCGTCGTCCATCTCGGCCGCAGCCTCGACCAGCCGCTCCCGCCACTGCTCGGCGAGTTCCCGCATGTCCGCGGGGATGTCCGTCTCGTCGGAGCGGGTCCCCAGGTCGTCTAGATAGAGGATGGACTTCATACGGATGAGATCGATGACGCCCTGGAAGTTGTCCTCCGCTCCCACGGCGAGCTGCACGGGCACGGCATTCGCGCCGAACCGGTCGCGCACCATCTGCACGGTGCGGAGGAAGTCGGCGCCGGTGCGGTCCATCTTGTTCACGTACAGCACGCGAGGGACGCGGTAGCGGTCGGCCTGGCGCCAGACGGTCTCGGACTGGGGCTGCACGCCCTCCACGGCGCTGAGCACGACGACGGCCCCGTCCAGAACGCGCAGCGATCGCTCCACCTCCACGGTGAAGTCCACGTGACCGGGCGTGTCGATGATGTTGATGCGGTGGTCGCGCCAGGCGCAGGTCGTCGCCGCGGAGGTGATCGTGATGCCGCGCTCGCGCTCCTGGACCATCCAGTCCATGGTCGCCGAGCCCTCGTCCACCTCGCCGATGCGGTGCACGCGGCCGGTGTAGAAGAGGATACGCTCCGTGGTCGTCGTCTTGCCCGCGTCGATGTGGGCGACGATGCCAATGTTCCGTAGGTTGTCCAGTGCGATCGTCGGTGCGACCATCACCGCTCCCATGCCCCCTACCACCGGTAGTGCGCGAAGGCCTTGTTCGCTTCGGCCATGCGGTGCGTGTCCTCGCGCTTCTTCACGGCGCCGCCCTGCCCGTTGCTGGCGTCCAGGATCTCGGCGACGAGCTTGTCCGTCATCGTCCGCTTGTCTTTGCGCTGCCGCGCGTAGTCCACGAGCCAGCGCAGCCCGAGCGACGTGCGCCGTTCCTGGCGCACCTCGATCGGCACCTGGTACGTCGCGCCGCCGACCCGCCGGGGACGCACCTCCAGAACGGGCATGATGTTGTGCAGAGCCTTGTCGAGGATCTTGATCGGATCCTGGCCGGCCCGCTCCCGCACCTGGTCGAACGCCCCGTAGACGATGCGCTCGGCGAGGTTCTTCTTGCCGCGCAGCATGATCGTATTCACGAGCCGGTGCACCATGAGGCTGTTGTACACCGGATCGGGCATGGTCTCGCGCCGTGCGACGGCTCCCTTCCTGGGCATGACCGCTCCTCGTCTCCTTCTACTTGGGCCGCTTGGCCCCGTACTTCGAGCGTCCCTGGCGCCGGTCGGCCACACCGGCGGCATCGATCGTGCCGCGGATGATGTGATATCGGATGCCGGGCAGGTCGGGCACGCGGCCGCCGCGGATGAGGACGACAGAGTGCTCCTGGAGGTTGTGGCCGATGCCGGGGATGTAGGTGGTGACCTCGTGCTGGTTCGTCAGCCGCACGCGGGCGATCTTCCGCAGCGCCGAGTTCGGCTTCTTGGGGGTCATCGTCTTGACCTGGATGCAGACCCCCCGCCGCTGCGGGTTCCGCTGCAGGTGCGGCGACTTGCTCTTGGAGCGCACGGCGGATCGCCCGCGACGCACCAGCTGGTTGATTGTCGGCATCTCGTCCTTCCTCCTAACGTCGAATGCTCACCCGGGCCCACACGCTCGGTGTCCAGACACATACTATCCCTACGCCCGTCACCACGGGCTGGGATCATGGGCGCGATGCCGCAGCGCGTGGCGGCGCCGGGTTATCGCTGCTCGAATCTGTTTAGTTGCGCTGCGCCATACGCGACACCGGAGGATCGGTGTCCTGCGGCGCATATGAGGGCGACCGTCCAGCAGACCCCGCGGGTCAACCCCGAATCCGCCCCGGAGAGGGCTCCCGTCTCTCCGCGGCCTGTCCCGTTCCTACTATATACGTGCTGTGTGCCGCGGTCTATCCGTCCCCGGCGGGCGGGGTGAGCAGCGCCGCCGCCGCCGCCCCCACCGCGATGCCGCAGGCCCGGCCCAGGTCGCGCATGGAGGGCACCTCGATGACCATCAGCCCGGCCTCCCGCACCGCCGCGAGCACTTCCTCGACCACCCGGCGGTCGGCATCCGCGGCGACGAACACGAGCTGTGCGCGCCCCCGGCGGATGGCCTTCGCCGTCTGGTTGGTACCCACCGACCGGTGCTCGGCAGTGCGGAGACGTTCGAGCGCTGGACCAGCCGCCTGCGTCAACTCAGCACCGCCCCGCGCGGGCATGGAACACCCGCGTCCAGTCATTCGGGCACGCAGGTGATTGTAACACCGGCCCTAGGGGGCGTCAACCTGAGACGATGCCTCGACGGCCGCGAGCAGCGCGTAGAGCTCATCCAGACGGTGCTGCGCCGCCTCGTACTGCGCGCGGACTTCCTTCACGCGCGGGGCGTCCCGATACAGTTCCGGGTCGGAGAGCTGCCGGCCGGCGTCTTCCAGGACGCGCTCCACGGCCGTGATCTCTCCCGCGAGTTGATCGAAGGTCGGTTCCGGCGGCCCGGCCGCCCGGCGCGTACGCTCCGGCGATCTGGCCCGCGCCCGGGACTGCTTCACGCCGGCCTCCCGCGCCCGCCGCGCGCGCAGCTCATGGTACGTGCCGTGGAAGTCGCTGATCCCCCGATCGTGCACGGTGAGGATCCGCGTGGCCAGACGCTCCAGCAGGTACCGGTCGTGGGTGGCGACGACGATCGTGCCGGCGAAGTCACGCAACGCCGCCTCCAGCGCTTCGCGGGCCGGGATGTCGAGGTGGTTCGTCGGCTCGTCGAGCAGCAGCACGTTGGGCTCATCGAGGAGGAGCTTGGCCAGGCTGAGCCGCTGGCGCTCACCGCCGGAGAGCATCGCGATCTTCTTATGAACGTCGTCCCCGCTGAACAGGAACCGGCCGAGGTACGTGCGGACCGCCTCCGGGGCCATCGGCCGGTCCCCGAGGATCTCGTCGAGCACGGAGTGCTCCGGATCCAAGGAGGTGGTCGGTTCCTGGGCGAAATACGCGACGCGCACGTTCACCCCGAGGGTCAGGCGACCACTTGTCAGCGCCTCCAGCCCGGCGAGCAGCCGGAGCAGGGTCGACTTGCCGGCCCCGTTCGGGCCGAGGAGCCCGATGCGCTCCCCGCGGACGATCTGCAGCTCGACATCACGCAACACCTCGAGGTCAGCGAAGCGTTTGCTCACGCCGCGGAGCGTCGCGACGGCCTTTCCCGAGACGGCCCCGGCCGAGGCGCGCACTTTCATCTTTCGGCCTTCCCGCGGAGCCTCGATCGCCCGTGCGGCGAGCCGGCCGAGCATCTTCTCGCGGCTCTTCGCCATCGTCGCCCGGTTCCCGGCCTTGTAGCGCCGGATGTAGGCCTCGAACTTCTCCCGCTCCTCTTCCTGCCGCTGGTAGAGCTCCTGCTGCCGCCGCGTTTGCTCGGCTTTGAGGCCCACGTAGGCGGAGTAGGCCCCGGGGTAGGCCGTGACGCGCGTCTCCTCGAGTTCGAGGGTGCGGCTGGACACGGCGTCGATGAGGTAGCGATCGTGGCTCACGATGAGCGCCGCGCCGGGAAACGCGCGGAGGTACTCCTCGAGCCACTCCATGGCTCCGAGGTCCAGGTGGTTGGTGGGCTCGTCCAGCAGGAGCAGGTCGGATTCGGCGAGCAGCACGCGGGCCAGCTCTGCGCGGACGCGCCACCCGCCGCTCAGGTCCGCGAGCCGCTTCTGCCGGTCGGCCTCGGAGAAGCCGAGGCCAGAGAGCACCATCCCCGCCCGCGCCGGTAGGTTGAAGCCCTCGGCGTGTTCGTAGTGCGCGCGGACGGTCCCGTATTCGTCGAGGACGGCCTGAAGGCGCGGCGGGTCGTCGTGGATCTCCGGTGTCGCCATGCGCGCTTCCAGTTCCCGCAGCCGAGCTTCGAGGGCGTGGATATCGGCGGCGCCTGAGAGCACATGATCCCAGATGGTGAGATCTCCGGAGGCCTCCGGAATCTGCGGCAGGTAGGCGACTTTCGCCCAGGGCATCTGGCTGACCGCGCCGGCGTCCGCGTCGTCGAGGCCGGCCAGGATCCGGAGCAGCGTCGTCTTCCCCGTGCCGTTGCGGCCGACCAGGGCCACTTTCTCCTTCGGCTCGATGGCAAACGACACGCCCTGGAGGATAGGTTCCCCGGCGTAGGTCTTGGTTAGGTTGCTGGCCGTGAGGATCGGCATCCCGACACACTATAGCCTATAACTCGGTGCGGACCGAGTCAGAGTAGGCCGCGTGAGGCATCCGCACACTTCATCGCGCGTCTTCCAGGTGCCGCTTCATCGCGACGCGGGCCGGCAGGCGCCGGTAGCCGAGCTTCTCGTTGACGGCAACCATGGGGTAGTTCACCGTGTCATTGTTCGTGCGCATCGCGGGGATCCCGAGCCGCTGGACGTATTCGATGGTGGCGAGCTTGAGCACCGTGGCCAGGCCGCGCCCGCGGTACGCCCGGTCGACGCCGGTGAAGTACGTGTAGGCGGGCCGCCCTTCCAGCGTCATGACGCCGCTCAGGCCCGCGAACCGATCGCCGTCCACGAGGATAAAGAGGCCGTCGGGGCGGAACCCCGGCATCCGCGAGAACTGCTCGAAGTCCTCCAAGGTGAACGCCGGAGCGCCCTCCGGGTGCGGGACGTCACGGCCGACCTCCATGGAGAGCTCGAGGAGCTGCCGCAGCATCTGCTCGTCCACTCCCAGGTCTGCCGCGGTGCGGAGGCCGAGGCCGCCGAGGCGCGTCCGCCATCCCTCGAAGCGGCTCCAGTCGAACGCGGAGACGTCAAGCTCCATCTCGAAGCGCTGGTAGGCTTCGCGGTAGCCGCGCCGCTCGAGGAATCCCCGGGAGGGGGCGTCATCCTCCCTGATGGTCGCCGTCAGCTCGGTGCCTCCGCCGGAGGCGGCGGAGGCGCGCAGGCGGCGCTCCAGCTGCATCCCGATCCCCCGCCCGCGGGAGGCGGGATGGACCGCCAGGGTCAGCGTGAAGCGGCCCCGGGGCCGGAGGTGGCTGTTCTGGGTCTGGCCGGTGGCGACGATCGCGCCCTCCTCAAGGGCGACAAGCCGGCTGAAGACCTCGTCGGGCCGGACCAGCCCATCGTCAAAACGCAGCGACGCCTCGGTAACCTGCTCCGCGGCCGGCAGGACGGCGTTGAGGAGGCCGACGATTGCGGGGATGTCGCCGGTCTCCCCTGGGCGGATCAGCCAGCCCATCGAAACGCCCCCTTCCGGCAGCTCCCAAACGGGAGGAAATGGAACGGGGGCCGCGCGTTGCCGCGGCCCCCGTTCCCACGTTCCCGCCTGTTACACTTCGACGTTGATCTTGATCCCGCGGTACCGCTGCATCCCGGTGCCGGCGGGGATCAGCTTCCCGATGATGACGTTCTCCTTCAGCCCGGTGAGGGGGTCGATCTTCCCCTTCGTAGCGGCGTCGGTCAGCACCCGCGCGGTCTCCTGGAACGAGGCCGCGGACAGGAAGCTCTCCGTGGCGAGCGACGCTTTGGTGATGCCGAGCAGGACCGGCCGCGCCTTCGCCGGTTCCAACCCCTCGGCGATGGTCTTGGCGTTCTCGTCCTCGAACCCGAACTTGTCCGCGAGCTCGCCCGGCAGAAACTCGGTGTCGCCCGGATCCTCGACCTTTACCCGGCGCAGCATCTGCCGCACGATGATCTCGATGTGCTTGTCGTTGATGTCCACACCCTGCGAGCGGTACACGGACTGGATCTCCTGAACCAGATAGCCCTGCAGCGCGTGCAGGCCCTTGATCCGGAGGATGTCGTGCGGGTTGGGCGAGCCCTCGGTGAGCTGGTCGCCCGGACCCACCTTGTCGCCGTCCTTGACGCGCAGGCGCAGGTTGGACGGATTGGGCACCGGCATCTCCTCATCCTTGACCAGCAGAAACATCTTCGGGCCGGACTTGGACTCGGCGAGCTTCACGCGCCCGGCCGCCTCGGCGAGCGGCGCGGTGTGCTTGCTCTTCCGCGCCTCGAACAACTCCTCCACCCGGGGCAGGCCCTGGGTGATGTCGAACCCGGCCACGCCGCCGGTGTGGAACGTCCGCATCGTCAACTGCGTGCCGGGCTCGCCGATGGACTGGGCGGCGATGATCCCGACGGCCTCGCCGATCTCCACCGCCTTGCCGGTGGCCAGGTTGCGGCCGTAGCACTTCGCGCACAGCCCGTAGCGGCTCTTGCACGTCAGCACGGAGCGCACCAGGACCGCGTCCACCCCGCTGAGCTCGATCTGGTCGGCCACCTCTTCCGTGATCTCCTGGTCCGCTTCGACGATCACCTCGCGCTTGCGCGGGGCGGACACGTCCTCGACCGCGGTGCGCCCGATGATGCGCTCCTTGAGGGCCACGACCTCGTCGTCACCCTCCTTGATCGCCACCATCGTCACGCCCTCCGTGGTCCGGCAGTCCTCGTCCCGGATGATCACGTCGTGGGCCACGTCCACGAGGCGGCGGGTCAGGTAGCCGGATTCACTGGTCCGGATGGCCGTGTCGGCCAGCCCCTTGCGCTGGCCGTGCGTGGAGATAAAGTACTCCAGCACGGTGAGCCCCTCGCGGAAGTTCGCCTTGATCGGCATCTCGATGATCTTCCCGGCCGGATCCGTCATCAGCCCGCGCATGCCGGCGAGCTGGCGAATCTGCTGGATGTTCCCGCGCGCGCCGGACTGGGCCATCATGTAGAGGGGATTGAAGTTGTCGAAGTTCTGGAGCATGGCCTCCGTGATCTCCTCGGTGGCCCGCGTCCAGGTGTCGATCGTCCGCTGGTATTTCTCGCCGCTGGTGATCAGCCCGCGCCGGTACTGCGCCTCGATGTCCTGGATGCGCTTATCGGCGCCGGCCAGAATGCGGCCCTTGTCCGCGGGGATGGCGATGTCGTCGATGGCGATGCCCGAGCCGCTCTTGGTGGCGAACCGGAATCCGAGGTCCTTCAGGGCGTCGAGCAGCTGCCCGGTCTTCGTCGAGCCGAGCTTGTTGTAGGCCTCGGAGACGATCGAGGAGAGGACCTTGCGGTCGGCGACGTCGTTGATGAAGCGCAGCTCCTCGGGGATGGCCTCGTTGAAGATGACCCGCCCCACCGTCGTCTCCTCCGGCGTGGTGTCGTGGGTGAGGCGCACGCGGATGCGGGTATGGAGGTCCACCGCCCCGCTCTCGTAGGCCAGGATGGCCTCGTTGGGGGTGCTGAAGACCTTGCCCTCGCCCCGCCCGCCGGGCTTCTCCTGGGTCAGGTAGTAGCAGCCCAACACGATGTCGCGGGTCGGGCTGGTGATCGCCTTCCCGTACGCCGGTGAGAGGATGTTGTAGGCGGAGAGCATCAAGAGGCGCGCCTCGGCCTGGGCCGCGGCAGACAGCGGCACGTGCGCCGCCATCTGGTCGCCGTCGAAGTCGGCGTTGTACGCCGTACAGACCAGCGGGTGCACCTGAATGGCCTTGCCCTCGATGAGCACGGGCTCGAAGGCCTGGATGCCCAGGCGGTGCAGTGTGGGCGCGCGGTTGAGCAGTATGGGATGCTCGCGGACGACGTCCTCGAGCACGGCCCAGACCTCCGGGCGCGCCCGCTCCACCATGCGCTTCGCGCTCTTGATGTTCTGGGCGAGCTGCTTGTCGACGAGCTTCTTCATCACAAACGGCTTGAACAGCTCGAGGGCCATCTCGCGCGGCAGGCCGCACTGGTGCAGCTTCAGCTTCGGCCCCACGACGATGACCGAGCGGCCGGAGTAGTCCACGCGCTTGCCCAGCAGGTTCTGCCGGAAGCGGCCCTGCTTGCCCTTGAGCATGTCCGACAGCGACTTCAGCGGCCGGTTGTTCGGGCCGGTCACGGGACGGCCACGCCGTCCGTTGTCGATCAGGGCGTCCACCGCCTCCTGCAGCATGCGCTTCTCGTTGCGGACGATGATTTCGGGCGCGCCCAGATCGAGCAGGCGCTTCAAGCGGTTGTTCCGGTTGATGACCCGGCGGTAGAGATCGTTCAGGTCGCTGGTGGCGAAGCGGCCGCCGTCGAGCTGGACCATGGGCCGGAGGTCCGGCGGGATGACCGGAACGACGTCCAGGATCATCCAATCCGGCTTGTTCCCGCTCTTGCGGAAGGCCTCCACTACCTCCAGGCGCTTGAGGATCTTCATCCGCTTCTGGCCGGAGCTGTCCTTGAGCTCGCTGCGCAGCTGGCGGCTGACCTTCTCCAGATCCAGCTCCAGCAGCAGCTCCTTGGCCGCCTCGGCGCCCATGCCGGCGCGGAAGGCGTTGCCGTACTTCTCGCGGAGTTCGCGATACTCGGACTCCGTGAGCAGCTGCTTCTTGGTCAGGGGGGTCGTCCCCGGGTCGATGACGACGTACGCGGCGAAGTAGACCACCCGCTCCAGCGCGCGCGGCGACATGTCCAGGAGGAGTCCGACGCGGCTGGGCACGCCCTTGAGGTACCAGATGTGGCAGACCGGGGCGGCCAGCTCGATGTGGCCCATCCGCTCACGCCGCACCTTGGCCCGGGTGACCTCCACGCCGCAGCGGTCGCAGATGATCCCCTTGAAGCGGATCCGCTTGTACTTGCCGCAGTGGCACTCCCAGTCCTTGACCGGCCCGAAGATGCGCTCGCAGAAGAGGCCGTCGCGCTCGGGCTTCAGCGTGCGGTAGTTGATGGTCTCGGGCTTCTTCACCTCGCCGTGCGACCACAGCCGTATCTGCTCGGCGGAGGCCAACCCGATCTTGACCGCGTCGAAGTTGTTGACGTCCTGCATCAGTAGTCCTCCACCAGGGCTTCTTCTCCCTCGAGGTTGATGCCGAGGGCGCGCGCCGTCTCGGCGATGTCCTCCTCGATCTCCTTGAGCTCGATCTCCTTCTTGTCCTCGCTGAGGACCTTGACGTCGAGGCACAGGGACTGGAGCTCCTTGACGAGCACCTTGAAGGATTCGGGCACGCCCGGTTCCTGGATGTTCTCCCCCTTGACGATGGCCTCGTAGGTCTTCACCCGGCCGACGACGTCGTCGGACTTCACGGTGAGCAGCTCCTGGAGCGTGCTCGCCGCACCGTACGCCTCCAGGGCCCAGACCTCCATCTCTCCGAAGCGCTGGCCCCCGAACTGGGCCTTGCCCCCCAGCGGCTGCTGGGTGATCAGACTGTACGGCCCGGTGCTGCGGGCATGGATCTTGTCCTCGACGAGGTGCAGGAGCTTCATCATATAGATCCAGCCCACGGTGACCTTCTGGTCAAAGATCTCGCCAGAGCGTCCGTCGCGGAGGGTGACCTTTCCGTCCGCGGGCAGGCCGGCGTCGCCCAGCATCTCCTTGATCTCGTGCTCTTTTGGCCCGTCGAAGACCGGCGCTTCCGTCCACATATTCATCTGCGCGGCCGCCCAGCCCAGGTGCGTCTCGAGCACCTGGCCGACGTTCATCCGGCTCGGCACGCCCAGCGGGTTGAGGACGATGTCCACCGGCGTTCCGTCCGGCAGCGACGGCATGTCCTCGTCGGGCAGGATCACGGAGATCACACCCTTGTTCCCGTGACGGCCCGCCATCTTGTCCCCGACGGTGATTTTCCGCTTCTGCGCGACGTAGACGCGGACCAGGCTGTTCACGCCCGGGGGGAGCTCGTCGCCGGTCTCCCGGCTGAACACCTTCACGTCCACGACCTTGCCCTTCTCGCCGTGCGGCACCTTCAGCGACGTGTCCCGGACCTCGCGCGCCTTCTCCCCGAAGATGGCGCGCAGCAGGCGCTCCTCCGCGGTAAGCTCGGTCTCGCCCTTGGGCGTGACCTTGCCCACGAGGATGTCGCCCGAGCGCACCTCGGCGCCGATGCGCACGATACCTCGGTCGTCCAGGTCGCGCAGCGCTTCCTCGCCCACGTTGGGGATGTCCCGGGTGATCTCTTCCGGGCCGAGCTTGGTGTCCCGGGCCTCCACCTCGTATTCCTCGATGTGGATGGAGGTGAAGAGGTCCTCCTTGACGAGGCGCTCGCTGATCACGATGGCGTCTTCGTAGTTGTAGCCCTCCCACGGCATGAAGGAGACGAGGACGTTGCGCCCCAGGGCCAGTTCGCCCTGATCGGTGCAGGGGCCGTCGGCGATGACATCCCCGGCCTGCACCTCGTCGTCCGTGCGGACGACCGGCGCCTGGTTGATGCACGTCCCCTGGTTGCTGCGCTGGAACTTGATGAGCCTGTAGACGTCGCGATCCTTCCCCGTGGCAATGACGATCTCGTCGCCGGAGACGGACTCGACCGTGCCGGCCCGCTTGGCCACGACCACGGCGCCCGAATCCACCGCGGCGCGGAACTCCATGCCCGTCCCCACCAGCGGCGCCTCACTGGCCAGCAGGGGCACGGCTTGGCGCTGCATGTTCGAGCCCATCAGGGCGCGGTTCGCGTCGTCGTGCTCGAGGAACGGGATCAGCGCCGTGGCCACCGAGACGGTCTGCTTCGGCGACACGTCCATGAAATCCACGCTGTCCGGCGGGACGAGCACGATGTCCGAGCCGTGCCGGGCGGAGACGCGGGACTCCGTGAGGACCCCGTGCTCGTCGATCCGGGCGTTGGCCTGGGCGATGACGTGATCGTCCTCCCGGTCGGCGGTGAGGTACTCGATGCGCTTCGTCACCCGGGCATCCTTGACCACCCGGTAGGGCGTCTCGATGAAACCGAGATCGTTCACGTGAGCGAAGGTGGCCAGGGAGGAGATGAGGCCGATGTTCGGCCCTTCCGGCGTCTCGATCGGGCACATCCGGCCGTAGTGGCTGGTGTGCACGTCGCGCACCTCGAAGCCTGCCCGCTCGCGCGAGAGGCCGCCGGGGCCGAGGGCGGAGAGCCGGCGCTTGTGCGTCAGCTCGGCCAGCGGGTTCGTCTGATCCATGAACTGCGAGAGTTGGCTGGAGCCGAAGAACTCCTTGATCGCCGCGACGACGGGCCGGATGTTGATGAGCACCTGGGGGGTGATCTGCCCGGTCTCCTGGATGGTCATGCGCTCGCGAATGACGCGCTCCATGCGCAGCATCCCGATACGGAACTGGTTCTGCAGCAGCTCGCCCACCGACCGCACCCGGCGGTTCCCCAGATGGTCGATGTCGTCGCCGTGCTTCCCTTCCGCGCCGTTGTGCAGGGTGATCAGGTAGCGCACGACCTCAACGATGTCGTCGCGGAGGGCCTGGCCGTGGCGCAGCCCTTCTTGGGCCACGACGTACAGAACGTCCTTCGTCGAGGGGGCCAGCCCCAGCACGACCCGCGTGCCGTCCTCGATCTTCTTCACGTCCACGAGCTGACCGTCGACTTTCGCTACGACCCGCGCCAGCTGCCCGGTGAACTCCCGGCCGTCGCGCAGGGTCAGCGAGAACTCCTTTTTGTCCTTGTGCATTTTGACGCCGTCGAACTCCCCTCCGGTCGTCTGCACCAGGGTGCGGAACTCCAGCGGGGCCTCCAGGCCAAGCTTGCGGTTCAGCTTGTAGCGGCCCACCTTGCCGAGGTCGTAACGCCGCGGGTCGAAGAACAGCGTCTGCAGCAGCTGCCGCGCGGAATCCACGGTCGGCGGGTCGCCGGGGCGGAGCCGGCGGTAGATCTCGATGAGCGCGTCGTCGACCGCCTTCTGCCCGCTGCGCTCCTTCACGGGGTCCTTGTTCAGCGTCGTCTGGATGGCCTTGTCCTGGTCGTACAGCTTGAGGATCTTCTCGTCGCTGTCGTGGCCCAGGGCGCGCAGGAGCACGGTGACCGGGATCTTCCGGGTCCGGTCGATGCGCGTGAAGACAATGCCGTTGTGATCCATCTCCAGCTCGAGCCACGCCCCGCGGTGCGGGATGACCGTGGCCGAGGTAGCCTGCCCGCCCAGCTCGGTTTCGAGCGGGTGGCCCGACGGATCCTTGGCGTAGTCGAAGTACACGCCGGGGGAGCGGACGAGCTGGCTGACGACGACACGCTCGGCCCCGTTGATGATGAAGGTCCCCCGCCGCGTCATCAGCGGCAGGTCGCCCATGAAGACCTCCTGCTCCTTGATCTCGCCGGTCTCCTTGATGAGCAGACGCACCTTCACCTTGAGCGCCGCGCTGTAGTTGTAGTCGCGGTCCCGGCACTCCTCCTCGCTGTACTTCAGCCGCTCGAACCTGTACCCGCCGAAGTCGAGCACCTGCTCTTCATCGAAGATGCTGGGCGGCTCCGGCCGCTTGCCGCGGCCCTCCACGGCGAAGTGCAGCTCGAGGTTTCCTGTGAAATCCTGGATCGGGGAGATCTCTTCGAAGACCTCGCGGATCCCTTCCCGCAGGAACCACTCATAGGAGCGGCGCTGGACCTCGATGAGATCCGGGACGTCGAGGATCTCCGGGATTCGGGACGAGGTCACACGGGACCGGCGGCCCCGCGTGACGAGCGATCCGTTGACCGGCATGCGACCGCGGCCCCCAGGGGCGGCCGCGCGGGACGGCGTCCGACGGCTTCGCGTCTTCACGGGATGCACTTCACCTCCAGCGAGAACTCCGGTGGGAACGACCGGTGGTCGACTGAAACGACGAAAGCAAGGCGCACCGGCCTCGCTTCCGATTGTCTGCTCAAACGTTCCTCAAAACGACGACCCTGACCCAGAATGCCGTAAAGAGTATTGTACGGACCCTGGGTCAGGGCGTCAAGAGGTGCATCCCCGGCGCGCCGGGGGCTACTTGATCTCGACGGCGGCGCCTTCCGCCTCGAGCTTGGTCTTGATCTGCTCGGCCTCCTGCTTGCTGACCTTCTCCTTGACGGCCTTGGGCGCCCCCTCGACGAGGTCCTTGGCCTCCTTCAGGCCCAGGCCGGTCAGCTCGCGCACGACCTTGATGACCTGAATCTTCTTCTCGCCGAAGCTCTTGAGGATGGCGTCGAACTCGGTCTGCTCCTCGGCCGCGGCCGCCGCCCCCGCACCCGCGCCGGCCATCGGCATCGCCGCCATGGCCATCGGCGCCGCCGCGCTCACGCCGAACTTCTCCTCCAACGCCTTCACCAGCTCCGCCGTCTCGAGTAGGGTGAGGCCGCTGATCGCCTCGATGATCTCATCCTTGCTGAGCTTGGTCGCCACTGCCTTGCCCTCCCTCTCCTCCCGGGACTCCCGGTGATGGACTATACCGCCGCTTCCTTCTGCGACCGGATCTGGTCCAGCGCCTGGACGAGGTTCCGCTGGACCGCGCTGAGCACACCCAGCAGGCCGACCGCCGGGGCCTGCAGGGCTCCGAGGACCCGCGCCCGCACCTGCGCCTTCCCGGGCATCTCGGCCAGCGCCTTGACCTGATCCGCCCCCAGCACCTGCCCCTCCACCAGCGCGCCCTTCACCTCGAGCTTGCGCATCTGGCGGATAAACTCATGGAGCGCCTTGGCCGGGGCCACGGGATCCTCCCGCGTGATGGCCACCGCGGTGGGGCCCTCGAGGTACGGATCCAGCCCGGTGATCCCCAGGGCCGCGGCGGCGCGCTGGAGCAGTGTGTTCTTCACGACCCGGTACTCCGCTCCGGCCTCGCGCAGCTTGGCCCGCAGCGCGACGAGCTCGCCGACATTCAAGCCGCGATAGTCGGTGAGGATCGCCGCCGCCGCGTCGCGCAGCCAGGCCTCGATGGCCTCCACCTGCGCGACCTTGTCGGGACGCGCCTCGGTGCGCTCGCGGTGCTCCTGCTGCTCTTGGACTTGTGCGTCCATGGTTTGAGGCTCCTCCGGCACAAACGGAACGGGGCCGCCCGCAGACAGGCGCCCCCAGGGACCGGCGAGCAGCCTCGGCAGGGGGGGCCGGTGGGCCCGATTAAGAGATCCCGTCGGGACGGGCATCTCGCCTGCTGTCTACGGCGCGGTATGCAGTTCCGTCAGCGCGCCCCAGTGTAGCACGGGGCTTGCGCCGGTGCAATCGCTATGTCGCGACTTTGGTCAGGCTTTCGGCCTTCGCCGGATCCACTTTCGCTCCGGGCCCCATCGTGGTGGATAGGGTGATGGAGCGTAGGTACTGTCCCTTCGCCGAAGCCGGCTTCGCCCGCATCAGCGCCTCCATCAGCGCCGTGAAGTTCGCCAGCAGCGCATCCTCGCTGAACGAGGCTTTGCCGATCCCCACGTGGATGATGCCGGCTTTCTCCGTACGGTACTCGATCTTGCCTGCTTTGATCTCCTTGACGGCCTTGGCCAGGTCGAACGAGACGGTGCCGGCCTTAGGATTCGGCATGAGCCCACGCGGCCCGAGGATCCGGCCGAGCCGCCCGACCGTCCCCATCATGTCCGGCGTAGCCACCGCCACGTCGAAGTCCGTCCAGCCGCCCTGCACCTTCTCGACCAGCTCGTCCGCCCCCACCATGTCGGCGCCGGCCGCCTCGGCTTCCTTGGCCTTCTCGCCCTTGGCGAAGACGAGGACGCGGACCGACTTGCCGGTCCCCGACGGCAACGCCACGGTCCCCCGGACCTGCTGGTCTGCCTGCTTCGGATCGACGCCCAGGCGAATCGCCGCTTCAACCGTCTCGTCGAACTTCGCCCCGGCGCCCGCCTTGACGAGGCGCAGCGCCTCGCGCGGGTCATACAGGGTGGTCCGATCGATGCCCTGCGCCGCCTGCGCGTACCGCTTGCCCTGCTGAGGCATCTCCCACCGCTCCTTTCGCAGCCGGTCGTTCGC
>Ga0209342_10004396_pt1 | contig 14685 bp, 13 predicted proteins | sample RifCSP16_2_FD_184023 | JGI IMG/M metagenome (GOLD analysis project Ga0209342, IMG submission 184023) | Soil microbial communities from Rifle, Colorado - Rifle CSP2_sed 16_2 (SPAdes) (version 2) | ecosystem: Environmental > Terrestrial > Deep subsurface > Rock core/Sediment | place: Rifle... | reverse complement strand
GATGGATCCGTAAAATCCCAAGTCTACTATGCATATGCCCAACAATGCCAATGACTGCCTTATAATTCACTTTAAAACCCTCTTTTATGAGGTAATCATAAACCTCGCCAGTTGTGCAGCTCTGAACCTGTAAAAAGAAGTTTAGAAGAGATTTCCTGACGCCTGTCTCGTCTTTCAGGAGATATTTTTCCAGCCTGATTTTCACTTCTTCATTTTTGCTGCCCGCAATTGAACCACCCATAATATCATCTTATATCAGCCGTTTCATAAATCTATGCTTGAATCACAAAAAGATTTCGAAATATATTTGATTACTTATAGTAAGAATATCATATATATGAATGAGTATATATACGGGTAGATTTTTAATACACTATGGGCAGGTGTATTTTTTAATTGCTCAGCCCTCCCAATTCTGCGACCTGCCCTTTACCTCTCTTCTGGGCAGGTGTCAATCAGGAAGTCCGAGCGATGTCATATGAGCGCCTTCCTATTGGACTCTATGCCCTTACTAACTTCTTGATGTCAAAGAGCGATATGTGATATTCTTCAGATACATCGAGCTCTGCCCGGACCAGTGCATCGTTTTCGTTCATGCCTGCATGCATGAATGCTTTCTTTCTCTTTGAGACCACAGCCAGTACATCAAATATGTCCATTTTTCCTCATCTCCTTGTAACGATATACTATTTTTTACAACTTAAAACTATTTGAGAACTAATAATAATGAGAATTCTTAATTGTGATAGAGCTTGCCTGATGAAGTAAAGGAGGGATTTTCGATAGCTGTAGCTTGCCTGCGAAGTTCCAGTTGAACTGATTTGCACATACCACCTCAAGACAACTCTCCATAGGAAGTAAAACATACACACCTGATTTCCTACGGAAACCTGATAAAGAGTTTCATAGGAAGCAATACATATACATCCTATTTCCTACGGAAACCTTGAGTGATGCAGAATTGTTGAAATAAATCAAAGACACCACAAAAGATATATATCATAAAACTAAAGTCTACACGACCCTATTTTTTGTAAAATCAAAAATTTTCTTTTACACTTTTTTTGTGTTCTCCGTAGGAAACGAGGTGTGTATATCCAGCTTCCTACGGAAGCTTTATATAATATTATTGCGTAAACCAACTATGGGTGCTATGGAGACTATGGATGCGGTGATACCAGAATTTAAAGTTACAGAACAAAGCTCGATTTTTAAAGACAAACGATATTTATCGAAAGGATATAATCCTGTGTCATTAAAGGAAGTAATGCATAGGGAAGTTGAAATCGCAACATACATATCCATACTATCGGCGGCTATGCAGAGATATGTCCCCGAAAACATTTTTGTTTACGGTCAGACAGGTATAGGAAAAAGTCTAACGACTAAGCTTGTCACTGCACAATTAGAACGAGATGCAGAAAAACAGGGCATTCATGTTAAAGTAGCATACATAAATTGCGACTCCATTAGGACCGACTTCGGACTGATAAAAGCTATTAACTCCATTATGTCGCCAGAAACCTTGCTGAAAAAATTCGTGAACTCATTCGATGCGTATTTTACGGAATTCTGCAGAGTAATGAATGCATTCGACGGAATTCCGATCATTATTTTTGATGAAATAGATAAACTCACAAATCCGAATGTGGTTAATCTCTTTGCTAGAGTGAAGGAAAACGAGCAGGTAAATAAAAACATATGTCTGATCGGAATAACGAACGATATATTGTTTGCTCAGAACCTTGAATCTAGGACAAAAAGCATTCTGGCACAAAGGTCAATCGTATTTTCTCCTTACGATGCAAATAAGCTAAGGGACATTCTTTATCAAAGAGCAAAAGGAGCATTTCATGAAGGCGTCTTATCCGATGCTGTAATACCACTTTGTGCAGCATATGCTGCACAGTTACATGGTGATGCACGAAGAGCCATAGATTTGCTTCAGATTACAGGTGAAATAGCAGAACAAGATAAGGCGAAGATTGTAGAAGAAAAACATGTCCATAAAGCCAGAGAGCAAACAGAGACCAACGAAGCATACAGTGTTATAAGAACTATGCCTCTTCAGACTAAACTGGTACTTGCCAGTTGCACAGTCCTGAACTTTCAGGGAAGACGGAAAATGTTCATGAATGAGATATTTGATGAATATAGGAATTTTGTTGAAATGATAGGTTCAACTTTATTAACTCAGCGTAGAGTGACAGATATCATTCAGACGCTGGAAATGTTTGGTATCTTAAGAGGTGTAATCCTCTACAAAGGACGGTACGGCAGGCAAAAAGAAGTTTTTATGAACATTCCCCACGAAGCTGTATGGGCTATACTCCTAGAAGATGTAATGCTTGCACCACTCAAGAATACGGCAAAAAGAGGGGTCGGTGTTATTTAGTGGTGAGCCTTTTCTATAATAAGGCGGTTTCTATCCATATCGATTATTACCTCAACCTCATCACCCTCACGGAAAGGAAAAGCTGAATCTCGGAAAACTTCAACGGGCACATAAACAAAATATTTTGGATATTCCTTACCTTTTGAATATCCAGGACGATTAACTATCTTTCCCTTTCCTTTAATCATTTTGGTGTTACCATTCTGCGTACACTCTTTCATTACTTATTACCTCTTTCAGACTACCGACAGCGTTAGCCTATGGTGTACACAATATTTAAATACATCATGAGATATTCACAATATTAGCGTACACAACAGATGTACACCAGAAAGTAGGTATAGGTGAAGATGATTGTTATGGATATTGAAATGCCTGGTATAATATTGTTAGAAAGCGACTCAGTAGGAAGAAAAATCCAGTATGATGATGACTACAGCCCCCCCGAAATACTTAAATATCATAAGGTTTTTCAGGCGGTAAAGTCGGAAAGTCGGAGGAAACCTGAGATGAAAAACGGCATACACATATTTATTTTTGTAACGGAGTTGAATACATACATCGCTCCCGCAAAGGCAGAAGGCAATGAAATATGCCCGCTGAAAAGCACGGGAATACACGGGGAGGTCTTATGAGCTATACAAGAAGAATCCTGTCAGCGCTGGCTCCATTTCTGACAGCCTCAGCAGTACAGGCAGCAGAAACACCGGATCTCATGCCTAATTTGGCAGACGGCTGGGCAGGACTTCCCCCAGATGTCCAAAAGTGGGTCATATGGATCCTGGGAACAGCCTTCGTCCTGTTCGTAGCGATAGCGATACTGTACACATTCGGCGGGAGTATCAAGGCCATCATCAGCGGAAAGAGGGGTGATGTCTCAGGCAGGAGCTCAGGGATCAGCGAGGCGTTTCTCGGCGTGGGTGTTCTGCTTGTCGCCGTGATCGCCATCATGCTGATACTCTTCGTGGCATCGAGCGTATGAGGTTCATTATCCTCTCGCTCTTGCTGTTATTTATGACTCAATCCGCTCATGCCGAATATGATGGAATCTTTCGCATCCTGGATGAGCGCTACGTGGAGAATGTCGCAGACCTTCCCCCATCTAATCCTGCCCCGGATGAAACCCTTAACCCAAGCCTGGAATGGCTTGACGAGTATTGCAACGACGATGAAACCTCCAGAAATTGTCCATTCGGCTGGCTGGATATTGTCGGATTCACAAACATGGTTCGAATCGGGGATGCTTATTATATTCAGGGCGATCCTGCAGACGCAGCCATAATCCAGTATGAGACTCATGTTCTGATCAACGGCAGATACTATTTGAAGGGATGGGAGTATGATCTTCAAAAAGAAGTATCTGACGGCATGCTTATCGCCAGGCTGAGAGCAAAAGCGATCCTGTGTCAGCGCAGCTGGGACGGTTATGAGAGCTGTGCAAATGAAACTTTTGAGTTGTCAGATAGCGAGCCTGCGCCCAGGACTTATCCTTCATTATCTGAACCTCAGGTTATCGTAACGCAGTATAACAATTCACTGTATGAGAACATCGGGATAAAGATACTCGGAGGCAATTATACAAAAATCACTTTCGGGTATCAGGATAAACAGGCAGTCAGAACCACTGAAACCCTTCATGTAGAAAACACATCGAAAGGCATTGTCTATGGCAACATGACAATGTTAGACCAGTGGAAGATAGAAGGGACTGGAATCTCACGATTTTACAACGAAATCCTGATGGACGGCAATCTCTCAAAAATGGATATCAATGAATTCGATATCAGAGTTTATAATCCTTACACAAGCAGAAAAGCAAACCCTGAGAACTTCACTATTCAAAGGGAAGAGTTCGCACCGCACAAAATCATGAGCGGGTTATTGATTGCAGTCGTAGGGATGGTCAGCACCCTCACGATAGGGAGCCTGTATTTAGTTAACAAGATGAGGTCAAAATGGCGTATAAATCTATTTTAATTTTATTAGTTCTGGGAGCAACGATATTCTCAGGATGTGTAGAGGAAAAGACTGTTTATTATTCTTCGAAATCAAATGAAACCATAACGCTATACAGCGATAATACAGTATATGTTAAAGTTGGTTCTGATGATTATGGGTTGAGTGGCACTTATCGGATAGATGGGAATCATGTTATACTTACATTAGCTCCATTTGGCACAGTCATAGAATTGAAAAAGGAAAATGGCAAACTTGTTAATGAAAAGGATGGGGAAACCTGGGTGAGAGTATGAACTCAATGAAATCACTCACATTTATGGCTATTTTAATTATTCTGCTGTCGGTTCAGTCATCGAATGCTGGTGTAAAAGATGACGCAACAGATGTAGGCGCAAGCATGGTCAGGAGAGGTTTTGACTTGTTTGCGTATGGCATCGGAGACAGCATAATCTCATTGGCAAATGGGAATAGTACAGAAATAAACGCTGAACAGCGTGCTCAAGCACCTAACGAAATATTCAAGCTTCTCACGTTCTCAATTGACCCTTATAAATTCTCTTTCGTCCAGGAATGGCAGCAGGTGATGATCATCTTCTTCGTGCTTCTCACTCTGTTGATGATAATGCTCGGAGGAGCAAGCGTTCTGATAAACCGCACCTCTCCAGACATTGCTTATCGAATATCCTGGCTTCTGGACTCTTCTGCAGTTTTCGATATCAGTAAATGGATCTCATCGATATTCATAGCGATCTTCTTCCTGCTCCTGGGAACGTTCGGACTGTACTTTCTGCTGCAGCTTGAGTACGTGGTATCAGCGATCATCACAGAGAAAGCCCTGCTCACAGCCCCGCCAGTGATTGAAAACATGATCGCCTATCTTCTGTTCGCAGCTGTCTTTCTCCTGCTCAGCATAATCATGGCTGTCAGAGCAATAATTATCCTGCTCATGGCAGCAGGCGCCCTGGGATTATTCGCACTGTATCTTGTCCCGCAGACCAGAGAATTTGCAGTAAGGGCATTCATGTATTTCCTCGTAGTCCTGTTCATGCAGCCTGTGCTGCTCTTCATCGGAGCTGTAGGACTGGCGTTCGTATCAGTGATCCCTGCTCCCCTGGTTCAGTTCAAAGCGATAATCGTGATCGGACTGGCTCTTTTCATGGCTGCGGTGGCAGTCGTCTGCATCCTGGGCAGAGGTCTTGTGAAAAGCATCATCTGGGTAGGGGCGAGGGCGTTAGTATGAACGCAACCGCAACTGGCACAACAGTACCAAAAACCATCACACGAATCCGCAGCGAATACTACGGCTTTCCGCTCAAATATCTGATCCTGGTTTTCGGTGTGGCTCTCTTCGCAGTGTTCCTGGTCGCAGGCATGCTGTTATCGAAGTCACTGATAGCGAAGGCGATCTATGTGATCATTCTTTTTGCTGTTCTGATCGTATTTGTTGTCTATTTCCGTTCACCGAAGCTCATGGATAAGTCCTGGCTGATGTACAGGTACTTCATCAGGTCTATTACCGGGAAGAACACACTGGCAAAATACGCACTTCCTGCCTCATTTCTCGAAGCCATCGTGCCCATCAGAGCATTCCATGATCTTGGAATCATAGAGTTCCTTGGGAACAAGTACGGTCTCCTGATGAGGATAGAACCTTCCAGGATCTCAGATGACGAGCTGGATTCGCACATAGCGAAAGGCAGATCCCTGGTCGATGCTCTGCACGGCAGCCTTCTCATGAAATTCTACGTTGTTTCAGTGAACTCAAACGGCGCAGCCATAGAAAAGAACGTGATCGACATCATAAACAAAGAAGAAAGATCGCAGAAGCAAAAACAGCACCTGTACTCAATATACCATCATCTCCAGGACAGCACAAAAACCGTTATCCAGTGGCGGTATTATATCTTCGTGACCCTGGGCGAGTACAAGAATCTGGACGAAGCGAAGATAGCCAGATCGCAGTATATCCCAGGGATTGAAAGCAAATTGCAGAGATCAGGCGTGCGCATAATGCCCCTCCTGGACAAGAACACGCTTGCAGCGGCTTACAGGCAGTGCCTGAGCGCCCATGGAGGATTTTAGGATGACACAGGGAGAGCTTGAAAAAGTAATACTGGAGTACCTGCAATCAAACTGTCCTGAATGCTGCATGGCAAAAGAGAACTTAGCCGAGGAACTTGCACAAAAAATCCACGGGTTACTGTCTGATCGCTGTCCCGAAGGTGGCTGCCATGCAGACATTTAACTTTTTTTTACGGTTGCACATACATAAAAAATTAGAAAATCACAAGCACAGGTAGTATCATGAAGCTATTAAATAAACTCAGAAATAAAATAGAACTGGCAAAACAATCCGCTGATACTGAATTATTCTGGCAGAGTATCGCGCGCCAGATCACGCCTGCAACGATAGAAGAGCTACCAGAATATGTTCTGATAGACAGGAAGCTCATGGCACGGTGCATCATTGTGGGAGTACCGCCGACCAGCGACATAAGCGGGTATCCCTCAGATCTCAATCAGAAGGTCATAGATGAACTCCTGAACATAACCACAGAAGGTCACTGTATTGCGTTATCATACCTCGTCAAGCCCATTCCTAATGTGGAAGCCATGAAAATGCTTGACGAAGCTCTGTTCCACAACAGGGTATCGCAGGACAGCTACCGTGACAAGACCCCAGGGCAGCACGATAAAACAAAGCAGCCTCCCTTAAAGAAAGTGTTCGAGGAAGGCGAATTCACCCAGAATTACAAGGAGCTCTTTGAGAACAAGCAGAAGATGTTCCACACAGCTTTTATTGTATTATTGTATGGAAAGAATAGAGAGGTACTGAGAGAAGCTGAAAGTCACATAACCATAGTCCTGGAATCAAACCGAATCTATTATGAAATACCAGACTTCAGGCACCTGGACACTCTCATCGCAGCCCAGCCCTATCCCCAGTGGGTAGATTACTCATGGATTGAGCTATTCAGCTATCACACTGCAGCACTGCTGCCGACAAGAAACCCGAACTCACGAACTGACGAAACAGGTCTTTATTTCGGAGACGATATCAATACAGGCAAGAATATCCAGATAGATCTCAAGTCACTGGCAGCCCAGCACCTGATGTTTGTGGGTCCCACAGGGTCAGGAAAGACATTCACTCTCCTCATGCTGCTGATGCGTGCCTACGACATGCTCGGAAAGAGGATCATCTACACCACTCCAAAAGCTGACATAACCACAAGCTATCGAGCAGTAGCAGAGTACTACGGTGACCAGGCCTCTATCATCGACATAGGGCCCCGTGGACGCAATATCAACCCGCTGCAGATACTTTACGATGAAAACATCATGGTCGATGCGCAGTCATACCAGCGGGCGTTTGACGAGCACATGGAGATCCTGGATCAGTTCTTTGCGATCCTGTTCCAGGATACGAAAAGTCCGAACCAGACTTCATACCTGAACGAATCACTCATGGAAGTCTACCGCAGGAAGGGGATTTACCGCAGCGACCCAGCCTCCTGGAAAAACAAAGAGTTCCCCACTCTCCTGGATCTGCGGGAGATCTGGGTTGAGGACGCAAAGGACCCGGGCAACGTAACAGCAAAAGCCTTTGTGGATAAGACCTTCATGATCACAACAGCCTGGTCGTATATGAACAGGCCCACAGACATCAACCTCTCATCTGACTTTATCATCATCGATATCTCGGATGTCCCCACATCTCTCCAGGATGCCATGAACGTATTTGTCACAGGGATCATGGCGCAGAGGTTCAAGACAGATGCGAAGAAGGAAACCATCATAGCAGTGGATGAAGCTGCCGTATTCCTTCGACATCCAAAGCTCTCCCTGTTCCTTCTCAGAACACTCACTCAGGGCAGAAGCTACAACATCTCGCTCTGGCTTGCCACACAGCAGACCGTAGATCTGGTCAAGGCAGGTGTGGATGAGGAGTTCAAGACCAATATGCAGATAAGCATAGTCCTGGGCAACATGCGCCGAGACATCATCGAGCATGTGAAGTCATTCTATAAGCTGGATGAACACAGTACCCAGGACTTGATGGCATGCGGTGTGGGTGAAGGCCTGCTCATCGTTGGCAGCGAAGTCATCCCGACAAGGTTCAAACCCACAGAGCATGAGTTCGCAGTGATCAAGGGCAAACATCATGGAACAGTCGCTGATGAAAAAGCGACAGATGAATCACTGCTTTTGTTAGTTCATCCTGGCTTGAAAGACCTGATCAACGAACATCAGATTTACTTCCCTGACTGGCTGCAGCCAGGACATGACATCAGCCTTCTATCGAAGGACGGCTGGAAGCCTTACAGAGCTCAGCACTTAAACGGCAAACCTATTCAGGTCTGGCTGCCGCAGAAAAACGTCATCGGGACTATGGTTGGAAATGAGAGCATTGACCATTATAGCACAGTGCTGCAGACAGCAGGGTGGTGCGTAATGCATGATATACCATTACTTCAGATCAACCACAGTGATGGTGCAGATCTGGTTATTGAGGTAAACGGTAAGAGACTGGCGATAGAGTATGAACGGCCCGGGAGTCACAGCTTCAAAGAGCTCGTCGAGAAGAAAGAGAGGATTGAAAATAGCGATGCAGAGCCGCTGTTTATATGTCAACAGGGCAATCTTGATGAGGTAATCAAAGCTGTCGGAGACAAGAACGTAGTGCAGCGAGGCAGCGAGCTTGTTTCGAAGCTTGAAGAGCTGGAGCGTCTGAACAGGAAAAAAGTAGATACATAGCTGCTATTTCTATTTCTTACTGTCTCTGCTGAACAGCTTCACCAATCCTTTCTTCTTCGGTTCTGCACCATCCTTTGCATCGAGCCATTGAACCAGGCTTTCTTTCATAATGTCTTTCATACTTCTGCCGGTCAGGCGGGAATAGCTCTTTACCCGGTCATATGTTTCTCTATCAAGTCTAAACGCTATCGGTGGATGTTTTTCATCATATCTTCGTTGAGCTGGATATTTATATTTAGCCATGATAATCTTTAGTTACTATCGTTACGATATCTTTACGATAGGTCTTAAAATTTCTCTCCTATTGTGGACTTATATTCAGAGAATTAAAGCGTTTAAATAGGAGAATAGTGAAAAAACTTCTACTATTTTCCACTATTCCTGCGAAATAATCTCTATAAACACTCAGATGCATGAAAATCACCGAAAAATAGTAGTCAGTCGTCACTATTTGACCTCAAAAAACACTCATTGAAAATTTTATTTAGTAGTAAATAATAAGAATCACAATGCAGAGAAGCACTCAGCTATTTTCAATTTTGCATAAAAAATAGTGATCGGTCTTCACTATTCTGGGCAGAACGTAACGAAACTGCGAAAAATAGTAGTCGGTCTTCACTGGAGAGCTATCAGAAAATCATTCATTGGAAGGTTCTTTTAGTAGTAAACAACAAAAATCACGATGCATAGAAGCAATAGGCAATTTTTGCCACTAAAAAAATCGGAGGCATTAGACAGTGGAATAGTGGAAAAATTTTCACTATTTTCCACTATTTAGACGAAAATAAGCTCTATAAATGCTTATCTCAAAAAGGTACTATCCTTATATCGATTATTGATTTTTCTATTTTTTTCATATTTTTTGCCGCGGGAACCCCAACCCGCAAGACGTCTCACTGGCAATATTCAGGCCCGGACTGAGAGCTTCCTGCTGGCTCACCAGAGGCTCATATAGACGCGATCTCATGTGCGCCCAACTATAAACGCAGGCTTATATCGTTTACTTTATAAACCTTCAAACGAAAAATAAATACGAAGTTTTATAAAGCGGAGTGAAAGCTTTGAGTAATAAAATGAAAATCAAACCATTAGGATACAAAATAATCGATGAAGAAAGCGGTATGATATTTGAAGTCATCCCAAAAACGAAAGAAGCAACCCAGGAGTTTGTTGAGAAATTCTTTGACAGTTTCAAAATTCTGAAGGTAGAGCCTTCAAAAGTTGAGCCTTTGAGGGAAGAAAAGAAACCACCAAAGAAACCAAAATATAAGAAACCAAAACCAGAGAAAAAAGTCCTGCCGAATCCATTGGAGAGGCAGATTAAGGAATTAACCGACCTGCCAGAAGAGTTCACCATCGGGGATATTGGCGATCTATTTGGGAAAGATGGTTACGACAGGAAAAAGATTATAGACAACTCCTATCACGACATCGATGACCTGACAGACAAAAACAAAATAATTTACATAGAAGGCACAAAACCAAAGAAGTATAAAATAGTATCACGAGAAACCAGCGATCTGGGATAGAATTATCCATTCTATTCTCTATTTCTGGATAGCTTCCAGGGATATTTTTTGTTTTGACAGGAAGTGGCGCCCAGCAAGTTTTATCTCATACATGGGCATGTAAAGTAATTTGAGAGGCAGGGAATTTCTTTTAACCGTCCGATACTTCTCCCTGCCTGATCTCAATCTGGGAAGTCAGACGCCAGGGCAGGGATGAACCACTTTGAATGAACGAGAGCCAGGTGATAGCTCTTTACCTGTAGAGAAAAGACTCGCCATAAAATAAAATAAGAAGATTGAATAAAAAAGATTGAAGATTTTTCTTGATATTTGGAGTCAATTTGGATATAAATCTGGGAAAATATTAATATATACCAAAATGAAGAGAGTATGTAGAGAGGGTACCGCCGAGATTCGTCCGAAAATATACTCTAAGGAAACTTATCTCACCAAATCTTTATTCAGCTTGTACTCACCATACAGAATAACGTTGCTCCATTCAATCGGACTGACATGAGCAAGAAGAGATAAATCCACGCCAGCTTCTTCGGGATTGTGCTCTTGAACAATTCTGCTTATTTCCTTTGCCTGCCAATAGATGATTGCTGCCATAATAAGGGTTGTACAATTGCCTGAGCTAGTAATTTCTTCAAGTGTCTTTCCTTTCAATCGTCCTCGATTGCCATAGGTGATATCTCGCGCAAGAGCATGAATTTGTTCCACTTTCAATAATCCTTTTCGGGTTCTTTTTCGTTTCAGTGGGTCTGACATCCAACGAAGAATATGCTCTGTTTTAAGTATTCTTCCGAGTTGCACATTTGCTTGATAGAAATGGTTTTTTGTGGTAGAGCTACTCAACCGTTTGAGTGCAACTGAAGCTGTTACATGCCCTGCGGATAGGGAAGCATAAAAATGTGCCATCCGATCCCATTGGTCAATAATGGGTTTCATTTTAATCGTATGGTTTCCTCCTGCAATTAAAGCGTTCAAACTGCCATAATCCCTACTTTCATCAATTTTGTATAACCACTGCGTTTTAATATTTTTAATCCGAGGGGAAAACGTAATACCAAGCCAGGCAAATGCGGCAAAGTTGATTTCCGTATAACCATGTGTGTCGGTATAGTGTTCCTCAATTTCGAGATCGCTGACATTGTATAGATGGCCATCCAGGACCTTTGATGAATCCCTGTCTATTGCTTCTTTTGCCAGGTTGTAAAAGGGAGCGAAATTATCTGCAACAAATGTATAAAATTCAATGGCGAAATCATTAAACTTGTGGCTGAAGGTGCGATGCAACGTCTTTTTGTGGTACCCAAACCGTTGTGCATCACTACCAGATGTTTTCCCTTCACCCCATACCCTTGTTACTTCAATCCCTCCAATTCCATTGACAACTTCAGCAAGTGCTTGTCGTTGTGCTTCTTCTGTTATTTGCCAATCAAAAATATGCTTCAGCTGTCGATAACTAATGCCGGTAATCATCTGAGCCATAATATGTGGGCCAATATTGCAACCATACGCCATAATAGTTGTAAGAATGTTACAGACATCTTCAGACGTTCTTTCATGTCTTCTGGTTGCGGGTAGAAACGAGTTGGTAAAATGCAAGTCATTATCAACTTCAATGAGCAGATCTGGAAGCTTTATTGTACGCATATGCTGAGAAAGCCAGTGCGTGAGTATTTCCAGTTTTTGTTTTTGTTCACTATTTAATTCTTCCGCAGGATCAATAGAAAGTACCCATCCTTCTTTTCCTGCTTTGGCGAAGGTATTGTCCTTCTCTCGCTGAAGAAAATAATCAAACGCTTGTTGCAGTCTATTTTCAAGGTATATGGAAACCTCACATGGATTTTGTGGAAGCTTTGATTTTTGAAAAAAGGCATCTCTCATAACCTCCCATTGCTTTGTAGCAATGAAGAAATTGTCAAGCTGACCGAACCGTTTACTTCCGACAATAGCAAGATTACCGTGTTTGATGTGATCCCGAAGAGCGGTAAAAACTGCTGCTTCATACTTCCTTCTGTCAATAGTACCATTTTCTACCACAGCTTCTTGTGCACTTTTTGAAAGAAAATCAAGTTGTACATCTTCCGGCACAGTTCGTTTCGTACCTCGTGTAAGGTCAAGAACAACTTTGAGTGCCGTTAAGAGTGACTCATTGCCAGTCGTGGTAACATCAAATGTAAGTTTTTCAAGAAGAGGTTTTGCTAATTGGCGTAAGTAACTGAACCGACCTGCAACAATGTTGAGGGTGTTGCTGTATTTTCCAACAAGAAGTATATCTACTTCTACAATTTGCTCTTCAAGTTGCGTCGGAGTAAATTTTGTCAATATTGTTGCCAGATCAGAGTCCCCTTCTGTAACAGCAAGGAGTTCTCTACATAACCTCCTATAGCTGTTTAAGCAAGATCGGGTAATGGTCCGTTTTGATTTATTATACGTATCAATACTTGTTTCTGCCTGGGAATAGACGCTTGTTAGTGCTTTTTCATACATATCAAATATGTGATCTATAGTATCCTGATAGACATCTTGCAAAAAACAAATCAGAGATGTATACCGATGAAGTGGTGTCAACTCCCGTAATCTTTTCGCATCAGAACGAGCAACATAGTTACTTAAATGGCGTTTATAATTATTATTTAGCCATGTAAGTTGGATAGTCAAAACTCCTGTTTGTTCAATCAGAGCAAGCTTATTAGCAAGAAGATTCATTGCTTTTGCTGATGGTTTTTTGGGCACTTCTTTTATTTGATATAGCTTTGAATAGGTTTCAGTACCCACAATGAGAAGATTATCCAATTCTTGTTGTAATTCTGAACTAACTTCAGCAAAAATTCTTTCAAAGATATATACTCGTGCTTTTTCCCGTTGTGTCTGGATCAGCCGTTCTATAGTACCGTCTGAAGGATTTAATACCCGTTGTTCTTTTAAGAATTCCGTTGCTTTCAAAAACAGTGATTCTGTTGCTTGTATTTGTAAAGCTTGCTGAAATATGTAATCATTCAGGACATTTTCACTGTTCTGATCATATTTTTCCACGCTTAAATATGTGCGGATACTCTCCTGATGTTCAGATACTGTTGCTTGTCGTAAAGAAGAATAGGTATGCAGAACTTCTTTGGAAATATCAAGCTGCACCGCGACAAATGTTGCGAGTTCATCAAGTTGTTCATGCGGGCTTTGAATCGGAAACCGATTAAACAGTTTGACGTAGCAGAGTTGATACGCAAAACCAAATTTATTGTGTTCTCCTCTGCACTCGTTGATAATTCTTATGTCTGCATCTGATAACTTTGCGACCTGTACTAATTGCTCTTGAGTGAAATGCAGTTTATTCATAGAAGAAGAAGCAAGCTTGGATTTATATCTTATTTATGTCAGTCTTGTGAGGACGACAGGCTTTGTAAAAAGTGGCAAAAAACCATTATTAGAGCCATATTAGTCCTTTAAATATAAAAATAAGCCTTCAATTTTGCAGAATACTGAGTTTTATACACTCTTACGAGTTCAATAAATATTTGTTGAGATAAGTTTCCTTAGAGTATATTTTCGGACGAATCTCGGCGGTACCCTTAGAGGATAAATAACTCTTATAAGATTCACTTCCTATCCTATCCAATAAATCTTGTAAATCCTCTATCTATTCTATTCATTTCTTGATCAAAAAAAGGAACTCTGGAAAATTCCCATTTGCGAAAGGCAGAAGATATTTCCTGAATGGCAAGATCTTATTGCGATACTGGACAAAAGAGTTAATTTATGTTGGACTCATAACTCGCTGGGAAAAGATGGCGCTTGATTATCCATTAACTAATAAACTGAGAGTGATTTTGGAAATTCAACGTTGTAGTGCTAAGAACGTATATTTTCTGGGTGCTGGTTTCTCTGCTACTGCTGGATTACCGACTTTTAAAGATATTCATGCGAGAATGGGCAGTGTCCTAATTTATACCGCATAATTAAATTTAAAAAATTCCTCCCAACCCCATTGATGATCTGCCAAACCTTCAATCATTCCAGGAGTCTCGCTTTTTGTCAACTTATCCATAAAATTCCAAT
>Ga0209342_10004392_pt1 | contig 14697 bp, 16 predicted proteins | sample RifCSP16_2_FD_184023 | JGI IMG/M metagenome (GOLD analysis project Ga0209342, IMG submission 184023) | Soil microbial communities from Rifle, Colorado - Rifle CSP2_sed 16_2 (SPAdes) (version 2) | ecosystem: Environmental > Terrestrial > Deep subsurface > Rock core/Sediment | place: Rifle... | reverse complement strand
CAATGATAATGGGAATGATAGGACTTTCTGCAGAAATATTGCTTATAAATTCCGACAGTTGAGACTTCAAATATCTTACATTTTCCCATAACTTATCAATAAGGGATGTATCTTCCTGAATAAGTGTTAATCCCGCCAGAGAAGCAGCACATGCCGCGGGCGGCAGCGCCGTTGTATAAATAAAAGATCGCGCCTTATTTTTTAAGAAATCAATAAGGTGCTTGCTCCCGGTAATAAACCCGCCGATGCTTCCAATCGCCTTGCTCAACGACCCCATAATAATATCAATCTTTCCTTCGAGTCCGTAGTATTCGATCATGCCTTTCCCATGTTGACCAAATACCCCAGTGGCATGGGCATCATCAAGCATAAGTATGGCATCGTATTTCTTGGAAACTTCCACTATGTCTGGTAGCGGTGCTGTATCACCGTCCATGCTAAATACACTATCAGTAACCACCATCCTCCTTCGATATTTTGAAGATTTCTGTAATAAAGACTCTAATTGACTTGTATTATTGTGTGGATAAACACGGAAGGTTGCGCCTGATTGACGACAGCCATCAATAATACTTGCATGGTTCAGTTTATCTCCCATGATTATATCTTCCCTTCCGACAAGGGCGCATACAGCGCCCACATTGGCCATATAACCAGTAGGGAACAGTAGCGCCGCCTCAGTGCTTTTGAACTCTGCAATCTTCCTTTCAAGTTCCTGGTGAAGTATCATATTCCCAGCAACCAATCGCGATGCTCCTGTACCCCATCCGTATTGGTTAATGGCTGCAATGGCAGCTTGTTTTATTTTTGGGTGGTCGGCAAGACCGAGGTAATTATTCGAACAGAATGAGAGGTATGATTTACCGTTTATTTGAACGTAGGGACCCTGCGCACTTTCAATGGTTTTGTACTCACGCATCAATGCATGATCTTTTAATGATTTTAATTCGTCCAGGATAAAATCCAGCCCCATCGAATATACTGTTCCTTTTAATTTTTTGAAAGAAACGTCCCGATAAATACCTGCATTTTATAAACGTATGTAGCGGCAATTCATGAATTGCCGCTACATTGCTAAAATCGTAAATTCCCATTCAAGAACTCTTCCGACTCATTCGGGTCAGGATGTTTGCAGCTCCAAATTGAGATCTTTTATCATTTCTAAATCATCTGCAACCTTTCTTCCCTTTGTAGTCAAGTAGTTCCCGATCATCGTGCTATTGGCGCCCGCATAAAACATCCATGATTGCAAATCCCGAAGATTTTTTTCCCGGCCACCTGCAATCTTAATTTCTTTGTCAGGCAAAACGAACCGGAATACAGAAATAATTTTTAATGCTTCCATAGGTGACAGGGGAATACTGCCCTCCAATGGTGTGCCGGAAACAGGATGTAAAAAATTAAGAGGAACGACATCGACATCCAAATTTTTCAATGTGAATGCAATATCAATACGATCCTCTATCCCTTCTCCAATACCAAAAATTGCGCCGCTACATATTTCTAATCCAACTTCTTTTGCAACACGAATTGTATTTACTCTATCTATAAAGGTATGCGTTGAACATATATTGGGGAAAACCCTTTCTGATGTCTCTAAGTTATGATTAAGTCTTTTTAGCCCGCATTGCACTAAAGATTTGGCCATTTCTTTTGTCAATACTCCAAACGAGCCGTGCGGATGGATACATGAGTCAGTAATGACTGCTTTTATTGCCCTGCAAATTTTATCAAGATCATCAGATTTACCTATACTATATCCGCTGGTAACGATACCAATGGAGTTGGAACCAGTTTGCTCTGCACATTTGGCAACATCAAGTATCCTGTTTGTATCAATGAGTGGAAACTCTTCTATGCCGGTGTGATAACGTGAGGATTGAGAACAAAAACTACAATCTTCTGTGCATCGTCCCTGTTTTGCGCTAACAATGGAACAGGCCTTTACAGAATGGCCAAAATATTTCAAGCGTATTTGATTCGCCCAATAAAACAAATCATAGACTTCGTCTCCATTAATTCGCATAAGAAAGAGGGCATCATCACGGCTGATTGATTCATTTTGTAAAGATTGGCCTGCAATCTGTTTTATCTTGTCATTCATTACGTTCAATCATTTTCATTCGTGTTTATTTGTGTAAATTCGTGGCTAAAATCATTTATTCTTATATTTCAAATAGACATTGCGAACATGCTGCCAAACAATATCAGGACGTTCAGACCGAACATACGTCATACAATCCGCCCCTTCAAAGCTCCATGTGGCAATATTCCGAATTCCTGCATCATAAGCCACATCTACAGCCGTAACAATTTCCTCTTCTCTATTTGCAGGGACCCTATAGCCCTGGATCCAGATTTGAGGTTCTTTATTATATTTTTTTGAAAGCGCAAGCACCTCGTTGGACACATTCCGGACGAACTCCGTTACGTCCTGTTTATAGGCATACCAATAAGGGTCGCTTCCAAAGATATCCATGCTTTTAATCATAGCGACCTTTTCCCATTCATAGATGCCATATCTTGGATCGGTGGTTGGAAATAAGCACACCGAATTCTTCAATCCCTTCTTTGATGCCTCATTTGCAAGGTACTCAAGAAAGTTAACAATAGTCATTTGGCGAAATGCCTTCACCTCATCCGTAAAATCAGTAGGCATCTCATAGCCGTATTTCTCTTGGAAAATATCTTTACACACTTCGCAGGTACACCCCCAAATATCCCTCTTTTTGCCTCCAAACAGGGGCGTAAACTCGCCAAAAAACAAATGTGGCTCATCCCAGAATACACCCTCTGCCGTGGTTTGTGCTGCAAGTTCAATCCATGCTCTCATGGTATCTCGAAATGTTTTCGAATTCAAACACGCCTTGTATATTCTTATCTCACCCTCAGGAAAATTTAATCGCTGTCTGCAATTAGAATACGTCTTTACAAAGGTTGAAAATGATTCTCCACCAAATACACGCCCCACACCCCACGGATCGAGGAAGACTTCTAGGCCAACATCACGGCTGGCCTTCACAATATCGACCATCGTCCCGGAATGGTATATAATATCGTGTTCACTCATGGTGTGAACGACGAAATTGCATCCGTCGTCAATCATCTTTTTCATGTCTTCACGAACATGACGCAATATGCGATTTGCAAAATAACTTGCACCGAGTTTCATGTTGGCTATGTTAACCTTATCAATATATTATGTCAAGAAAATCCATTGAGATACCGTTTTTTACTTGCGCAGGAACAAAGAAATTGCTATTATAACCCCACTTTTAATTTAAGGCTCTGCTATGTGCGTGTTTCGAGGCGTTATTTTTAAGGACCTATAAAAATAATTTGGGAACCCGTCTTTGCTAGTAGGCGTACAATTCTTAATGAAGAAAGGTACAAGGCTATCATGGGGTAGACCACCGTGAAATACGGGTCCAAAAGATAGTCTCCCACGGCATTGCGGTGGAGCCTTAATTCTTATCCTTACAAACACTTCCGTTACGCACGTATCTACCAGATTTACACAATCAAAAGTCCGCCCTTTTCGCAAACGCTATATTTTCTTGAATTAACATATTCAAATTTATATAATATTTTTAAATAATCAGGAACCTTATTCTATATTTTATTGTTTCATAAGCCAGGAAATTGCTAACAATGAGGGAAGAAAACAACAGAAGGAAAGAGTTTGAAGATGTTGCTATGGAACATCTCGATTCCCTCTATAGCATGGCAATACGGCTGGTATTCAATAGAGAGGCGGCTGAAGATCTTGTCCAGGAAACTTACTTAAAAGCATATCGATTTTTCGATACTTTCCAAAAAGGAACAAACATAAAGGCATGGCTCTTTAAAATCCTTCGGAACACCTTTATAAATAAGTATAGGAAAACGGTTAATTTACCAAGTGAAATTTTTTATGAAGACGTCGAATCGGTTAATTCAAATCTATCTTATAAACAGGAAAGCGATTTTGCAGAATTAACTGATACCTTAGAAACTAAATATAACGACCTCGGTAACTTAATGGAAGACGATGTTAAACACGCAATAGATAACTTGCCAATCGAATACAAAGAAGCTATCTTACTTTCAGACGTAGAAGAATTATCCTATAATGACATTGCGGAAATTACAAACGTGCCGATTGGAACAGTAAAATCAAGACTGAACAGGGGTAGAAAGTTGCTCCAGAAAAGTCTATGGGAATATGCAAAAGACAGAGGTTTTATTAAGAGGGGGAAATGATGGTTTGCGTTGAAACAATTAAATACCTTTATGCGTTCCTGGATAAGGAAATAGATAAATCTCAATATCCGATCATTAAAGAGCACATTGATAATTGTTTTGAATGTCGTCAAAGATACGAATTCGAAAAGGGTGTTCGATCTTTAGTAAAGGCGTTTTGCCTGAATACTACAGCCCCCACATACCTCCATAGTAAGATCATCGAAGGTCTCGGCTCCGTTGATGCAGAAATATCAGAAAATAAAGATATACAAGCCATTTCTGAGCGAAAAGTAACGCGCGCAGTATTTTCACCCCGTATATATGCAATAGCAGCTTCCATTCTCCTTTTGATAGGGGGTGGCGTTTTTTATTATACCAATTATTATAATTATAATAACGATTCCACATCTATTGTCGATAACGCCGTCAAAAATCATGTCGTAGCAGTAAATGATAATCTGGTATTTAATGAAAAAACCTCGGTTGTGGGCAATGTAAATAAATATCTCGGAAATACTATAAATACCAAGCTTAGCAATTCATCTCCTTTGCTCAATGCAGAACGAATCGGTATTGCAGGTGGTATACCGGTAAAATTCTGTGGAACAAGTAGCCCCTGTGTTATTTTCGACAAGGGGGGAAATAAACTTTCGCTTCAAATTATACGCAATAGCACTTTTCCCATCAGCAATCTTGAAAGAGTCAAATTGGGTCCCAAAGAATTTTATATAGGAAACTGCCGGGGATTTAACTCCGTAATATGGGAAGAAGACGGTTCAACCTATTGCCTTACCTCGGACATCAACAAAAACGAAATACTGCGCTTTGCCGCAACACTCACCACACGATAATGCGCATTTATGCAATAAACGATGACAAATATATGCTTACATAACTACTTGCCTGTTAATACGACTCAATTACCTACCAACCACACTCGTGAGGCTGCTTCTTAGAAACTAATGCTCAAATTAAACCGTACCCACCACAAGAAATGAACATCTACGACGTTACACTTACCATATCAGATAAACTCATCACATGGCCTTCCGACCCGACTGTATCCATTCGAAAAACACGCTTGATTTCTCAAGGCAATTCCTGTAATGTATCCGAATTAAAATTCGGCTCGCATTGTGGAACCCATATTGACGCTCCGTATCATTTTGAAGAAAACGGCATTAGGATTGACCAAATCCCTTTAGATTACCTCATAGGGAATGCAACGGTGTTCGATATAAGAAATAAAGAAAAGATTGATTTCGAGGACATAAAAACATTACAATTAAAAAATAAGAAACGAGTTATTTTTAAGACCATTAACTCTACTTATTGGAAACTTTCGGAATTTAAAAAAGATTTTGTTTATATTACAAAAGAGGCTGCCCAGCATTTAGTAGACTGTGGTGTAAAGGTTGTAGGAATAGATTATCTTTCTGTTGAAAAATTTGGAAATAAACCCGCCGACACCCATCACATATTTTTGAGAAATGGTGTCGTCCTTATCGAAGGGCTCGATTTGAGCAATGTAAAAGCAGGAGACTACGAGCTAATTGCATTGCCGCTAAAAATAAAGGATTGTGACGGAAGTCCGGCACGGGTAATTTTAAGAAGTATACCCTAGCATATTAAATTAGGCTGCCTTCGGCAGCGGCTTTTAAGCTCCCCTTTAGAAAGAGAGGCTGGGGGGGGTGTTGCGGCAAACCTATACACCCCTTATCCCCTCTTTTTAGAGGGGAATTATAAAAGATTGAAATTCCTATACATTAAAATAAAGTGGAAAGAAAGATAGGAGGTACGTAGCCATTGATTGAAATAAGGGTTCACGGACGCGGGGGGCAAGGCTCTGTAACAGCGGCGGAATTATTAGGTTTTGCAGCACACAGCGACGGGAAATACGCCCAGGCATTTCCATCGTTTGGGTCTGAAAGAATGGGCGCGCCTGTTCAGGCATTTGTAAGGATCAGCGATAAACCTATCCGTATCCGAAGCCAGGTGTATAAACCAAATTACGTTATTGTACAAGACCCTACTTTATTGGAAGTGGTTAATGTCCTGGATGGACTGCAAGAAAACGGATTATTATTGATCAATTCAAAAAAAAAGGCTACCGAACTCGGTATTAATACAAAGGTGAAGGTAAAAACAATTCCTGCTATGGAAATCGCCATGGAAGTAATCGGACGACCCATTATGAATACGACCCTTCTCGGTGCGTTTGCAGCAGCCACAGGGGAAATCAGTTTAGATGGTATTAGGAAGGCAATTCAGCATAAGTTTCCAGGTGCGGTTGGAGAAAAGAATATTGCAGCCGTATTAAAGGCCTTTGATTTTATTAAGAAGGAGTCATTATGAGATTAGATTTAGGCGCTATTGCGAAGGCCGGTACCAGCAAGGCAAATCAAACAGGGAGTTGGAGGAATTATAAACCTATATTTCACCAGGTAAAATGTATTGGCTGTGGCCTTTGTAAAATCTATTGTCCCGAAGGTTGTGTTACCATGATAGAAAAAAAGAAATACACGGTCGACTATACCTTTTGTAAAGGCTGTGGAATTTGTGCCGAGGAATGCTCTTCAAGCGATATTGAAATGATAGTGGAGGAGAAGTAATGAGTACGACATTTATAGAGGGCTCAATCGCAGTAGCCAAGACCGTGGGTGTCTGCAGGCCACACGTGATTTCAGCTTACCCTATCACACCGCAGACTCATATTGTAGAACATCTTTCAGAGTTAGTGGCTGACGGAGAAGTCAAAGCAGAATATGTCAATGTAGAAAGCGAACACTCCGCAGCATCCGTAGTTCTCGGATCGAGTGCTACAGGGGCAAGGACATATACGGCCACTACCTCTCAGGGATTTTTGCTCATGATCGAGGTGCTTTTCAATATCGCCGGGATGCGGCTTCCCGTGGTCATGACCTGTGTCAACCGCTCCGTGTCTGCCCCCATTAATATCTGGAATGACCAACAAGATTCTATGACAGCACGTGATAGCGGATGGATACAACTTTATGCCGAAGATAACCAGGAAGCAAGCGATATGCATTTGCAGGCATTTAAGATTGCTGAGAATAAGGGTGTCATGCTCCCTGTCATGGTATGCATGGATGGATTTGTTCTCACCCATTCATTTGATCCAGTAGAGCTTATTTCTCAGGAGCAGGCGGACAAATTTCTGCCACCGTTTAAGCCAGAATATTACCTAACACCGAAAAATCCGCTCACCTTCGGTACCATGGTTGGCCCGGATGGATACATGGAAACACGCTATTTTATTGAGAAAACAATGCGTGCTTCTTTGCAAGTTATTAGCGATGTAGCGACCGATTTCCATAATCAATTCGGCAGATTTCAGGGTGGTCTTATCGATACCTATAAAGTTGAAGATGCTACCCTCGTACTGGTAGCGATGGGTTCGATTATCGGCACAATAAAAGATATTGTAGATGATCTCAGGGCAAAGGGACAAAAAGTCGGCGTCCTCAAGGTACGCTCATACCGGCCTTTCCCAAAGGATGAAATTTATAAGGCGTTAAATCACGTAAAAGAAATTGCTGTAGTGGAAAAGGCCGTTTCTCTTGGCTACGGCGGCATTCTGGTAAATGAAATAAAGAGTGTGTTCTACGGTAAACCCAAAACCCCAAAGATTAATGGATTCATTCTGGGGCTGGGCGGACGGGACGTCACCGTAGACACAATACATCAGGTCATTAAAGAAACCACAAGGGCAGCATCTGAAGAAAAATTTATTGGTCTCAACGAAGCATTAATTGGAGGTAAATAAATTCATGTATACTACAACACTCACTGCCCCGAAGGAACAATCATGCACACTTTTAGCGCCAGGGCACACTGCCTGTACCGGATGCGGTGAGGCGCTTGCCGCAAAACTCGTGCTGGGCGCAGCAGGTACCAATATAATCGTAACCGACGCCACGGGATGTCTGGAAGTATTTACTACAAGATTTCCGCAATCCTCATGGGAAGTCCCTTTCATCCACTCACTATTCGAAAATTCAGCCGCCGTAGCCTCAGGCGTAGAAGTAGCCCTAAAGGCGCTGGGCAGACAGAATGAAGCGAAGGTTATTGCACAAGGTGGTGATGGCGGAACGGCAGATATTGGTTTACAGGCGCTCAGTGGTATGCTGGAAAGGGGTCACGATATCCTTTATGTTTGTTATGACAACGAGGCATACATGAATACCGGCGTTCAGCGCAGCGGTTTGACGCCCTTTGACTGCATGACTACCACGAGTCCTTGCGGTGAACTTTCCTGGGGGAATAAACACAATAAAAAAGACATGCCCTCCATTGCCGCCGCTCACGGTATTCCTTATGTTGCAACCGCCTCAGTGTCATTTCCAAAAGACATCGAAAACAAGGTAAAAAAAGCGCTTTCTATAAAAGGTCCAAAATATATGCAAATTCACTCCCCGTGTCCGCTCGGATGGAGGTCAAAGCCACAGCTTACCATTCAAGTCGCTAAATTAGCGGTACAGACAGGACTCTATCCCATCTTTGAAATGGAGAACGGCAAGGTCACAAAGGTGAGAAAAGTAACCACTCCCAAAACTCCCGTGGAAGAATACCTGAAAATCCAGGGACGTTTTGCCCATCTCTTCAAGTCGCCGAAGGGAAAGGAAGAGATTCAAAAGATACAGGAGATCGCAGACCGAAATATTGAGAAGTACGGACTGGCTTAGATTAACAATTTCTTTCACCGCAGAGACGCAAAGAACGCAAAGTTTTTAAAAATCAAAGCCTGTTCTCAACTTGGCAGGGAAAGTAACAATGGTTGTCTGAACCATATTTTTATTAATAATTTCCTTTAAATCTTTCTTTGCCTTTTTATATCGTTATGGTAAACTATTTATCCAAGCGTGGCAAGTCACTGATTCAACAAGAATTCTCTGCACACCAATAAACAGGATAGAGCAAACCATGAAACAATTAACACGCATTACCCTTGATCCAGAAGTTATGGGCGGGAAACCATGTATTCGCGGTTTACGAGTCACGGTGGGGACTGTTGTAGGGCTATTAGCATCCGGTCATTCCATAGCAGACATCCTGAATGCATATCCATATTTAGAAGAAGAAGACATACACCAGGCGCTGGCTTATGCTGCATGGCGAGTTGAAGAACTAGAACTACCATTAAACAAGTCATGAGCCTAAAGTTACTCATTGATATGAATTTATCGCCTCAATGGGTATCAGTATTTGAACGTAATGGATGGGAAGCCAAACATTGGTCAAAAGTTGGCGATCCGCATGCAACAGACAGCGCTATTATGGATTGGGCGAAGAAAAATCACTATGTTGTATTCACTCATGACCTGGATTTTGGAACAATATTGGCCGTCACTCATGCCGAAGGACCGAGTGTTATCCAGATTCGCACTCAGGACGTATTGCCCAAACACTTAGAAAGTTTAGTCATTGCGGCATTGCGACAATACGAGACTATGCTTGAGGCAGGCGCGCTGATAGTTATAGATGAGAGTATGTCTAGAGCGCGTATTCTACCCCTGAACCGCTAACACTTCTTTCGTTGCAAAGACGCAAAGAACTCAAAGTTTAAAAAACAAAGAAAGGCTAAGGAATACTATAGTGAACGCGAAAAGAAAGTTGTCATTGCGAGGGCGATAGCCCGAAGCAATCCCCGCTTAAGACGTTTACTATAAATGATAGGGAATCAGATGGGAAGCAAGGAATTTACAAAAAAATTGATTCCAGGCGGTGATGACAGATTAAGAATAAATATCAATACAGAAAAGGGCAATGTAACAGATGTGGTCGTCCAGTATGAATCAAAAATAAAGGACAAATGGTATCCTATTGTGAGATATGATTGCTCACATGGTTTTTTCCATCGCGATATTCTAAATCCAAAGGGAGAGAAGATTAAACAACCAATTCCTATACAAAATCTAAGAGATGCTTTAACATACGCAGAACAAGACATAAAAGACAGGTGGGAATGGTATAAAGAAAGATTTAAAAAAGGAATGAAACCATGACAAAGAAAGAGTGCGCTGAAAGAAATATCGGTATGACATTTGATTTTATACGACAAATACTCGAAATTCCCGATATTTTAGATACAATACCCGATGGCGCTGAACTCGATTTTATTGATAAAGACATGCCCTTTAAAGCAAAGGAAATACTCAAAAAGAAAAAAGTTGCGAGATATAAAGTGGCACATGTATTTGTGCCTATTAAATGATGATATCTATGGATGCCAGGTTGGTGATGGGTTTCGCTCTTGTTCTACCCAACCTCTACCGTTAAATTAGCCACACAAACAGGGTTTTATCTCACCGCAAAGACGCAAAGAACGCAAAGTTTAAGACCGGAGTTATCAATTTTAAACGATAAGAGGCAGTAGTATCGTTGAATTTCTTTGTTCTCCGTCTTCTCCTTTTCCCTGCCAACTGATATGACATGATATATCATGCTGACATTTATAGAATAAAGATAAAAATGAATGTTAGGCATATACAATAAAGGACATACCCGATGTCTCTGCTGCTAATTAAAGCACAAATAGATCACTTTCTGCAGACACCAACGCCAGAAGTTATGGCCATAAGAGGGGCATGGGGTGTTGGGAAAACCTTTGCGTGGAATAAGTATCTAATTGAAGCAAGAAACAATAACAGAATAGCACTAGACAATTATGCTTATGTTTCCCTTTTCGGACTTAATTCTATGGAAGAACTTAAGCTTTCGATATTCAAGGAGGTTGTTCATAAGAAGAATATTGGAATTGACAAAGACTTAGAAAGACTCAAGTTAGCAGATAAATCACTATCCTCTCTGGGCAGAAAAGCCATCGAATTATGTAGAGGACTACCTTATTCAAAAAACTTCTGGCCTACCATTCAAGCATTATCATTTTACTCTGTAAGAAATTCAATAATCTGCATTGATGATTTTGAGCGCAAGGGAAAAGAGCTCGACGCACAGGATATAATGGGGTTGGTCACTTCTCTAAGAGAACAGAAGCAATGCAAAGTGATTTTAATACTAAACGATGAATCGTTGGAGAACGTTGCGTTAATTGATTACAAGAAATATCGTGAGAAGGTGATTGATATAGAGTTGGTATTCAATCCTAACCCTTCGGAATGCGCCGATATAGCTCTACCAAATGATGCAGTATCCGTCAAATTAAAAGATTTTGTTGGAAAGCTTGGAATTAATAACATAAGAATAATAAAAAAGATTGAGCGCCTTTCAAGGATTATTGAACCTCTCTTATCAGCATGCGAAGCGGAGGTAATCCACCAAGCACTTCATTCCCTTACATTATTCATGTGGTGTTTCTATAGCAACTCGGAAGCAGTTCCTGGCTACGATTATGTCAAAACAATCGGTTATAAATTATTCGGCTTAGGAGATGAAAAAGAACAATCCGAAAAGGAAAAGCAATGGGACGCAGTGCTAAGGCGATATGATTTTAATAATTGTGATGAGTTTGATTTGCAAATAGCAAGTGCTGTGGAGCGCGGCTATGTCGATGAATACCTCTTCAAAGATGAGGCAAGGAAATATAACCAACAAATAGTTGCTTCTAAATTGCAACAATCTTTTGGCGACTCTTGGCGCGCGTATCATGACAGTTTTGAGAACAATGAAGAGTTGGTGGTAAAGGAGTTATATGATAGCTTCAAGATCAACGTAAAATACATAAGTCCTGGTAGTCTGGACGGTATCGTGCGACTTTTTGGAGAGCTTGGAAAGAACGAATTAGCTGATGAGATAATCGATATTTATATCAAGGAAAGGCAAAACGAAAAAAAGCTATTTTCGCTAAGTGATTATGATTTTGCCGGTGCCATTAGAGACAAAAGAATAATTGAAAAGTTCAACGTCTTGCATGAGACTCAAAAAGAGAAAAGAACATTAAAGGATGTTCTTGACAAAATTGCTGGTAAAGACGGATGGGGGCATGACGATGAAGAGATTTTATCAAGCGCAAGCCCTGACGATTTCTACGCACTCTTTAAAAGCGAAAGGGGGCCACACCTATCGTCTTATGTTGATACATGTTTGAAATTTGCTCGAATTGGTAACGCCTCGGAGCGCATGAAGAAGATATCTGAGAACGCAACTATTGCATTACAAAAGATTGGCAAAGAAAGTGTACTCAACTCTTTACGTGTAAAGAAATATGGAATCAAACCGGAGACAAAGGAAAAGGAGACCGATGCATAACGAATCGCTCCAGCGGATGCGGGTTAAACTCGTTTTGGTTTTGTACCTCGGTAATTCCCGCTCCGCTGATTTAAGTTGTTATCCCTCAAAGTGACAAGGTGAGCTTCTCGGAAAGATATGGTTGTTACAAGCCGATTCACGAAATTATCCAGATTGTATCAATGGATGAGCCACGGTCAAAAGTTTAACATACAAATTGTTGATGTACTTCTTTGGCTTGTAATCTTACTTTTGCCCATCGGATAATTCAGCAAGTAACGGTTTTATTTCACTATCAATTCCTGCCTGTTTATATTCCTGCTTGTATACGACTTTCAAAGCAGGATCGACAATCAATACCTTGCATTTGCTGTCCTCGCCTCCAAGTGCTTTCGTTACAGCACCATCCCAGTCTAAAAGAAATGGAATTTCTTTCGAGGTTGGATCCTGTCCGGAAATCTTTTTCTTCAGCACGGATTTTGGAACGAACGGAGGTCTCTTCCTCAAATCCATGATTGCAATCATCTGTACCTTCTGATTATCCTGTGGCAGTTTTTTTAACTGTGTTTTGCAATCGACCGCAGTTTGAAGGGTGGTTCGACTTTGCAAAATCACGAAGGTTATTTTGCCTTCCATATCAGTTTGAGAATACTTTTTCTCACGCGGGTCCTCTAAGCTAAAATCGACAAACCTATTTGCCACTTCTGAGCCAGATACAATAAAAGGAACCAAATATGCCACCGTTGCTATCATTAAAAGCCATTGCATCTTATTTTTCATGTTCCTTTGTCTCCATTTATCTTGTTATTTATTGAACCGAACAAATTTTTTAAATTAACCCACCCCATTGTCCCCTCCCAAGAGGGGTTGGGGTGTGTTATTTCTCTGTAGAGACCCCCACAGGAGCGTCTCTACGAACTTAACAATTACATAAAACAATTCAATCGCTTAATGGCATCCATTTTTCCACTATTTCCTACCTTCGACTGGTTTAATGCCTTTCTTAATATTTCGATGGAACGGTTATAAACCTCTTTGTTTACTGGGTATGGATGCCCATCCTTGCCACCGTGGGCAAAGCTGTATCTCACTGGATCGTTAAAACTTGGGGACTTGCCACATAGGACAAGCTCTGAAATCAGGGCAAGCGCACGAATGGTCTTTGTGCCAACTCCTTCAATTCCAAGCAAGCCCTCAAAATCTTTGGGCACACTTTCATACGTTTTTGTGAATATTTTATAAAGCCTATCAGGATGAATATCATGGACGTCGACGTGGTGATGGGAAGGGAGATGCTGGGCATGCATCTTTTTGATCTCACCCACCAGGGTATCGGGTTTTATCTGTGACAGCATGACGGTCGTCTGCCTTGTCTCTTCACTCTCCACAGCCACCATATTTAAGGTATTCCCTTTAGAATCACAGCAAATAGCCTGATGCGGTTCAACTACAAAATTTGCAACCTTACTTCCCAGCCAGTGGTATCGGCGGGCGTATTTATTCGCATCATTCATCCCCTGCTGGACAACCGCCCAATCCCCTGACTTCGTGAAGATAAACGAATGGTGGTAGAGTTGGTACCCGTCCTGCACGGCGCTGCTATCCACCTTTGCGCTCATCCGGCTGGCATAGACAAGTTTTTCAGGATTACATGACAATTGGTCGCCAACGCCGATAATTTCTGATGGCGTCTTTCGGGAAGTTCCGCCCTTGCCTCCTGCAATGAAAAGTCCCAATTCCTTTTCAAGCCCCTTGATGCCTTCCTTCAATGCGCCACAGGTTGTGGTGGTTACACCGCTCGAATGCCAGTCAAATCCAAGCATGCATCCCAGCGCCTGAAACCAGAATGGGTCCGAAAGTTTTCGGGGGATTTCATGAGGACCGTATTCACTGACAATGGCGATGATAATTTCCCTTACCAGTCGTTTCATCCGATGGAAAAGCCATGATGGCGCTTTGCCGCCGTGAAGTGGAAGATGTGCAATGCCTGTTCTCATAGGATATTTCTTTTTAATAAGATATAGATAAAATAGAAAGAATTGGTAGGTCAACCGTCTCGGTTAACCAAAACAAAAGCAATAAACGGATACAGGACAAGCGAGACGCTTGTCCTACCAGCGCCACCCAAAAACCCGCATGAATAAAATGAAAATTCCTATACAATAAATTTAACACAAAATTAACAATTCCTCAACATTTCCTTAACATTCAAACTCTATACTATTTTTAAAATTTCAATAACATATCACACAACATATTGCCGTA
>Ga0209342_10004391_pt1 | contig 14698 bp, 12 predicted proteins | sample RifCSP16_2_FD_184023 | JGI IMG/M metagenome (GOLD analysis project Ga0209342, IMG submission 184023) | Soil microbial communities from Rifle, Colorado - Rifle CSP2_sed 16_2 (SPAdes) (version 2) | ecosystem: Environmental > Terrestrial > Deep subsurface > Rock core/Sediment | place: Rifle... | reverse complement strand
TGTTAGAGTATTAATCTTAAATTTCATTTTTCCTACTCCTAATTATAATATTTATTTATATATATAGTAATAGTAGTAGTAGCTGTGAAATTGTGGAAAGGTATAAGAAAGCCTTAAATAGCGTTACCTTAAGGGGTTGATAACTCTGTTGATAAACACATAGACATATCCATACTTATCCACAAACTTTTTTATCCACAATTTCTTTAACAGCTTTTACCACAGGCTTATGAACAGTTCTATCCACTCCTGATCAATGCTTCAATTTTTCTAACCACTGCATTAACAGAGTCTTTAAGTGAAGAATCCTCACCAATCTTAGCTTCAATTTTTCTTACAGCGTGTATTACAGTTGAGTGGTCTTTACCACCGAACTTTTCTCCGATTTCTGGGTAAGAGGCTCCTGTGTATTTCCTTGTTAAGTACATAGCTATCTGTCTTGGTAGAGCGATATTCTTCATTTTCTTTTCTGACTTTAAATCTTGTATTTTAACACCAAAAAAGTTGGCAACCTCTTTCTGAATAGACTCTATATTAAGAATACATCTGGTTTGTTCTTTTATTATGTTTTTCAGGACCTCTTTAGCTAGATCGATGTTGATTTCTGTATTTAGTAGTTTCGCATAGGCACTAATATTTATGAGCGTCCCCTCAAGTTCTCTAATATTGGAAGTAATATTAGTAGCCAGGAAGATAGCAACATCGTTAGGAAGCACAATACCTTCAGCTTCAGCTTTTTTCGTAAGAATCGCTACCTTCGTCTCAGTTTCAGGCGGTTGTATATCAGTGATAAGCCCCCATTCAAACCTTGATCTAAGACGCTCTTCAAGGTAAGACATATCCTTTGGAGTCTTGTCACTAGTAAGTACTATCTGTTTTTTTGATTCATACAATGTGTTGAATGTATGAAAAAACTCCTCCTGTGTGCTTTCTTTTCCAACAATAAATTGTATGTCATCAATCAGGAGTACATCGCATCCAAATCTGTATCTGTTCCTGAACTCTTCCATCTTGCTAGTTTTGATGCTATTAATCACTTGATTAGTAAAGTTTTCAGCTGAAATACTGCATACCCTTGCTAGTTGATGTGAATTTTTAAGTATATAATTGCCAATCGCATTGATTAAATGGGTCTTTCCGAGTCCAACACCACCATGAATAAAAAGCGGGTTATAAGCTTCACCAGGTTTTCGTGCTACTGCAATTGAAGCGGCATGTGCGAACTGGTTGCTAGCTCCAACGATAAATCGATCGAAGGTGTAGTTTGGGTTAAGAAAACCAGAAAATAGTGTCTCCTTATTTTTTTCTCTCGATTTCTCCACTTCTTCGATCTCTTCCTCTATTGAAGTAGGGTTTGCAGCAACAATCTTAATATCCAACTTCCTACCATGAAGCTCTTCAATTGTTTTACTTATAAGGTCTAGATAGTGGTTATATATCCAGTCCCTTTCGAAGTGGTTTTTAGCCTTAAGGGTTAATAATTCATCAGTTTGTGATAAGGGTTGTAGAGAGTCAAACCAAAAAAACACCTGTGGGTTTGCCCTCTTTTTTATTCTTTCAATTACCTCTTGCCATATGTTTTGCTGAGGAAACACAGCCTTTTGGGTGGCTATAGAGTAATTGCCAATAGGGCTTACAAGAAGCCCTATTCCTCTCGCAGGTTCTTTATCATTTTCATCTTTAAAAAGGGACTTAAGGTTTCTACCTAGCGTTACTTTCTTTGCCAAAACTCCTCCATGAGCTAACAACATTTCCACAAATTATCAACAGGTTGTGGATAGATTGCTATGCAATAAGGGGATAACCTCAAACGTTTTTAACTAGGATTAGTCACACATTTGAGGCATTAATCAAATCCTAACAGGAAAAAAAAGTGGTTGTCAAGCATTTTTAAATAATTTAGTGATTACAATTAATTAGAGTTGGAATTGGGTCTCTCGCATTAAAAATGAAAATTGAAGTAGGGTTATATAGAGCACATCATCCTTTGTTTTCGGTATTCTACTGTGTTTTCTGTTATGATCAGTAAGTTTGGCGATTTGAATCTCAGGGGGCATTAATTTAAAATGCTTAATGAGTCCCTCTAAAGGCAGTAATGTAGTATTTAAATTTGGTCAATCCACTAACATCGACTAAACAGCAAGGAGCGTAGTTTGTGATAATGAAAGAAGCGTATAATCCACAAGAGATTGAGAGAAAATGGCAGTATATCTGGGGTGAGAAAAGAGTCTATGAAGTAACTGAGGACCATAACGAAGAAAAATATTATGTGCTTGAGATGTTCCCATACCCCTCTGGCAGGATCCATATGGGGCATGTAAGAAACTATACAATTGGAGATGTTATAGCGCGGTATAAAAGGACATTGGGGTTTAATGTCCTCCATCCAATAGGTTGGGATGCCTTTGGACTTCCCGCAGAAAACGCTGCTATTGAGCGTGGGGTTCACCCTGAAAAGTGGATTTATGAAAATATTGCTCAAATGAAAGCGCAACTAAAGAGGCTTGGTTTTAGTTATGACTGGAATAGGGAAATTACTACCTCTGACCCTAATTATTATAAATGGGAGCAGATGGCTTTTACACGGATGTTTGATCGCGGACTAGCTTATAAAAGGTCTTCAGTTGTCAATTGGTGCCCTTCATGTGAAACGGTTTTGGCAAATGAACAGGTGGAGGATGGGCGATGTTGGAGATGTAAATCCAGTGTGACGCCGAGAGAATTAGAAGGTTGGTTTTTTAAAATTACAGATTATACAGAGCAACTCCTTGATGGGTGCGAAAGGCTTAAAGATGGCTGGCCAGAAAGGGTTCTTATGATGCAGAAGAACTGGATAGGAAAAAGCACTGGCGCTGAGATTGAATTTCCCCTTGAGGAAGCTATAGGGGGCGTGAGAAGTTTAAGGGTTTTTACAACCCGTCCTGATACGGTTTTTGGTGTTACTTTTATGTGCATAGCACCGGAAAATTCAATCTCGGAGAAGATCGTCAAAGGCAAGCCAAATGAAAAAGAAGTAGTCCAGTTCATCCAAAGGATTAAGAGACTAAGCAACGTTGAAAGGGTGGCCGAAGGTGTAAAAAAAGTGGGTGCTTTTACAGGTGCCTACTGCATAAACCCCTTTAGTGCAGAGCGTATGCCGATTTACATAGCCAATTTTGTGCTTATGGAGTACGGCACAGGTGTTATTATGTGTGTCCCGGCACATGATCAAAGGGACTTTGAGTTTGCAAAGGAATATTGCTTACCTATAAAGGTCGTGATTCAACCTATAGGTGCACTTCGCGAGCTGCCCCTACATCCAGACGATATGAAATGCGCTTATGAAGATGTGGGCACCATGGTAAATTCAGGTGAATTTTCAGGTCTTCCTTCTGAGATCGGCAAAATAAAGGTGATTGAGTATGCGGAGACTAGAGGGGTTGGTAAAAGACAAGTCAACTACCGGCTTAGAGACTGGGGGATATCTCGTCAGAGGTATTGGGGAGCGCCTATCCCTGTAATTTATTGCGGGAAATGTGGAATCTTAGCAGTACCTGATAACGAACTTCCTGTAGAGCTTCCGATGGATGTAGAGTTCACAGGAAAGGGTGGTTCACCACTTGCTAATATAGACAAGTTTGTAAATACAAAGTGCTATAAGTGTGGTGGTGATGCAAGAAGAGAGACCGATACGATGGATACATTTGTAGAGTCATCCTGGTACTTCCTTAGATACACCTCTCCGGATTTTGAAAAGGGTATGTTAGATGGTGTAAGGGGTAAATACTGGCTCCCTGTAGACCAGTACATAGGTGGTATAGAACATGCTATTTTGCATCTGCTTTATGCAAGATTTTATACAAAGGTTTTAAGAGACATTGGGATGTGCGATCTTGATGAACCCTTCATAAATCTTCTAACTCAGGGGATGGTAATTAAGGACGGTGCTAAGATGTCAAAATCTGTCGGAAACATCGTCGACCCTGACGATATGATAGCAAAATACGGGGCAGATACAGTACGTATCTTTATGCTATTTGCCTCTCCTGTTGAGAGAGACCTTGACTGGAGCGATGAGGGCATTGAGGGAGCTTATAGATTCCTAAACCGCGTGTGGCGTCTTGTCTACGAAGTGATTAAAAAAATAGAAGACTTTAAGAGTGTAAAGCCCAATATAACCCTTATCTCTAATCCTGCAAGGGATGTTCTTATTAAGGTACATAAGACGATTAAAAAGGTAACGGAAGATTTAGAAAGGTTTCAATTCAATACTGGGGTCGCAGCTATCATGGAGCTTCTAAACGCTGTATCTAGGTTTCAATCTAATGGCAATGATGAAAAAGCAGGACTCAGGGAAGCGATTGAAAGTATTGTTCGTCTTCTTTATCCCTTCGCCCCGCATATAGCTGAAGAGCTATGGGAAGCCCTTTACTATAAAGAAACTCTAGTTGATAAGCCTTGGATTGAATGGGATAGAGAGATTGTAGGGGGCGCCGCGGTCATCGTAGTCCTCCAGGTGAATGGAAAGGTACGAAGTCAAGTTTTCATGGACCCCGATACAACAGAAGAGGAGATGAAACAGGCTGCTTTTTCGGATGAAAGGGTGAAAAGCTATATTTCTGGTAAAGAAATCAAAAAGGTTATCGTCGTTCCAAAAAGGCTTGTGAACATTGTTACATAAGAAAAATGGTTGTGAGGTGTTTCTTAATATTTTAGCAAGAGCATCATTTTGTCGCTATACCTATCGTGGCTTGATGTTATTGCTGGTAGACAGACAACAGGTCACGAGCAAGCCTGCCCTGAGTTATGTCGAAGGGACTCGTAACCTTATATGTTACGCTTCTAAAAGACCTGCTTGGAGAGAGAACCATCGTAGCCTTGTGGTTTGACCACCGTGGGTAGTATGCCCCTCTCAAAGTTAAACATGCTCTATGTTCAATAGCTTACCAGGTCTTGCTGGAGAGAGGTTAGCAGGCAACTAACAAGCCTGTACTGAGATTTGGGCCAAGGCTCGTCGCCTAACCAGGTAGCTTATCAATTAAATTTTACTAGATTAGTATTTGAAGTACGAAAACATAATATGTTATGTTTATTTTTCAAAAAATTCAGCAAGACTCCGTGCTGCTTCTTCAGGGTTAGGCGAGCTAAAAACTGCTGTAATTACTGCAATCCCGTCTACACCGGTTTCTAAAACTGATTTTGCATTTCCCTTTGTTATTCCACCAATAGCAAAAACTGGAATCTTGGTTATTCTCCTTTTTGCCTCTCTTAGAACCTCAAAAGGGGTAGGCCTTCTACCTGGTTTCGTAGGGGTAAAAAACGGGGTTCCAAAAGCCAGATAATCTGCTCCTTCCCTTTCTGCCCGCAAGCCCCTTTCTATCTCTCCGTAGCACGAAACCCCGATTATCGCTTCACTTCCTAGAAGCCTTCGAGCCTCCATGATGGCCGGGTCGTCCATTCCCAGATGAACTCCGTCTGCTCCAACCTCTACTGCAAGCTTAGGTGAATCGTTTATTATCAATGGAATCCCATGCCTTTTTGTGATCTTTAAGAGTTTTTTCCCAAGCCTTATGATTTCTTCGTCTGGACTATCCTTCTCTCTAAGCTGTACGATTTTAGCTCCCCCTTGGATGACTTTTTCTATTATCTCTATAAACCTATCTCTTGGAATGAGTTTTTGATCAGTTATAACATAAAGTCCTTTGAGAATGTACATTACAGATTTTATAGTATCTTGATTAAATATTTGTTCAAATTTTGATTTAATACATTTAACTTGAGAATTCCCTGTAGCTTGCTACAGGGTTTCCACAATAGTGTATTGTCATTGCGAACACGTTCATTTCGTTCAGTGCAGGCTCCGTGAAGCAATCTCTCATTTTAGATTGCTTCGTCGCTTTGCTCCTCGCAATGACAGCTATAACGGTATATTTTTAAGACCATACCCTGCAGCTTGCTGCAGGGTTATTGATTGCGTTTTCTTGACAGGAGTTTATTCTACGTGATATTATCGTCTACTCTCTAAATGTGATGGTATATATGAAGATATTAAAAAGTGTATTATTGCCCTTTGCCCTGCTGGTATTAATATCGTCAACACAAGGGTGTGGCAATGCCGAATGCGTACTAACAGGCTTCGTTAATTGTGGCAATGATGGGGGTGCCGATAAGAGCATAATTAATGGAACAGTTGTAGATGTTATAGGGGGTCCTGGGGTTTCTGGAATCAAGGTTATTGCTGAACGGAATGGTGAAAGGGTAGCCAGTGATACTACTAACTCTGAGGGTGAATTTAAACTCAAGGTTCGTGAAGGGGATATAACCCTACTATTCGAAATACTCGATGCAGTTACTGTTGGTAGAGTTTTTACTATAACGGAGGACAGTGAGGTTTTTTTAGATGTGAGTCTAGACCTAGTACAAAAACAAATAGAAGTCGAGGATTGGAATGTTTCGCAAGATCCTATACGTTGCGGTAGCAATCAAAGTTTTATAATAGCCGAAGAAGATTTAATAGATTTTACAGTGAATGGTAACGGGAAGGATTGTATAAGGGCTAAAGGAGACTGCCTCCTCATTGGTATCACTGTTCAGAATATTGCGCTCAACGATTGCAACGAGGGCATACTTGCCGAAGGCAGCGCCGACGTGAATCTTGAAGCGCTGGCGGTTCCAACATTAACAATTGACGCTGAAAGTAATGGTATTCATACAAAAGGTAATTCGTCTGTCACGCTTATTGGTGGGAATATTATTGTAACTTCTACTCAGAGGGATGGCATAAGGGCTGAAGACTCTTCAGATGTTGAGATTCAACCATCAGGTCTGTGCACAATTGAGGGATTTGATGATGCAATAGATCCAGATCCCACTGCGACAATAGATCCAGATGATTGTACACTTGTACAACCATAGTAGATATAGGTGGCAACTAAATGCGTTTCACCTCTGCCAACTTAGCTTCGCGACATAACTTTATCTATCAGAAACTTAAATCCTATATTCCACTTTTAAATGCTTTTTTTCATAAACAAATGATAAAGGCTTGAAATCGTGACAGAGTTTTGATAAAATCGATTTCTCAAGGTGAATCTTTTATAAACTCAATAAGGAGGTATGGTAGGATGCAGGCACATAAAGTAAGTGTACTTTATTTCAAAACCGCAGTTGTATTCTTAGTAGTTTTAATGGGCTTTTGTATCTCTGCAAATGGTGTTAGGGCAGCAGGACCAATGATTCCCCACTCATTCTTTCTTGAAAATCCCTATGCTTATACAGGTTTTAGGGCAAATGTAGAGGTGGTGGATTTAGATGATCCACCTGGGGGTGTGTTAATTATGAATCAATATAGGGTTGACATAAACATATTTAATAACTTCTTCGGCTTATATGCAAAGTTTCCCTTTGCTGGTGTAATTGATTTTGGCCCAGACTCTGATTTTAACTTAACAGAGAAACAAGATGATTATGATTTTGGAAATATCGGACTCGGTGGCAAATTTGCGTTAGTAAACCTTGATTACTTAATTCTCACAGCCGGTTTTGAGGTTATATTGCCCACAGCAAGCGATGACTTGGGTGCGCAGGCAGCACAGGCTTATTTTAGAGATTTTGTCAATTTTATAGATGAGGCTATAACCCTAGACCCCTATTTGGTGTTAGGGGTTGGTTCTGGGATGTTTGCCCTACAAGGTAATCTAGATTTTGATATAATTACAAATGCCGACAAGATTGATACAATCGGGTCAATCAACACAGGTGGAGACGACGTTGAGCTTATAATAAAGTATGGGGGCACTGCAAGCATAACACCTCCTCTTAATCTCCCATTTTCAACTACAGTTCTTGTAGAGGTGCTTGCAGAATCTACAACATCGTTTGATGACAACTTTACGGCGGTTTATGTAACCCCAGGGCTTCGGTTTGGTGGGCAGATAGTAAGTATAGGCGCAGGAGTCCAAATTCCAGTTGCTGACAACGAAGTAACTGATTTTGCAAATGTAGATTTTCTTTTTGACCTCATAATAAGGTTTGGGAGCTGACCTCCGTAGGCATTAATAAGGGCTCCTATTAATCACAAATTAGGATATAAGCTTATTTAATAAGCTAATAATATCTTTATATTCTAGTCACCTTTTTTTACTCACCTAGGGTATCCTATTTATACCTATGACTGCTGAGGCAATAGTAGTTGCAAGTGGTATATCAAAAAGCTTTGGTTCAATCCGTGCAGTAGATGGGATATCATTTCAGGTGATGTTAAGAGAGTGCTACGGTTTTCTCGGTCCCAATGGAGCAGGGAAAACCACTGCTATTCGTATGGTTTCCTGCCACATTCCTCTTACTTCCGGGATTCTGAATGTTTTCGGATTAGATGTAAGCCGGCGTAGTAGGGAAATTAAGGCTATGGTTGGAGTAGCCCCACAGGACAACAACCTAGACCCGGATTTAAACGTTATTGAGAATCTTGTTGTTTATTCTCGATACTTTGATATCCCAAGGAGGGAAGCGGAGAGAAGATCAAGGGAACTACTTGAATTCATGAGTATAGATGAAAGAAGAAAGGAACAAGTAACAAGGCTCTCAGGCGGCATGCAAAGGCGCCTTGTAGTAGCAAGGGCGCTTATCAACGAGCCTAAGCTTCTGATTCTTGATGAACCTACAACAGGGCTCGATCCCCAGGCAAGGCACCTTATCTGGCAGAGGCTTCGTGAGTTAAAAAGAAAGGGGGTTACCATGATCCTTACTACTCATTATATGGAAGAGGCCGAACAACTATGCGATAGGGTTGCGGTAATGGATTCTGGAAAGATACTCGTAGAGGGACAACCGAGGGAACTCATAGAAAGATATGCCGGACGAGATGTGTTTGAGGTAAGACGCGCGGAGGATAACAGGGTTCTCCTCAGGCTTGAGGGGCTTGAGTTCGGTTTTGAGAGAGCCGGAGATACGATTTACATCTTTTCAAGGGATGGGGATGAGATAGGAAGAAGGCTTCTTTCAATAAGAGAGCTTGAGGTTCTTCATCGCCGCGCAAACTTGGAGGATGTGTTTTTGAGGTTAACGGGGAGAGAATTGAGGGATTAGGAATGAGAAGACAAGAGTCAGAAGACGGAAGGCAGAATTCTGTATTCAGAAGAGTCAATTAGGCTTCTGACTCTTGGATTTAGACTTCTGAATTGTTGTTCTTTGCTTAGTAGGGGGATAGGGAAAATCAAATTGCCTCTTTTATATTCTCAAATATCGCTTTTTTTACCATAGCTAAATCCAGTGGGAGTTCTAAAGGGGTGTTAGCATGCTTAGGTATGATTCCTTCAAGCCTGCCTTCGTGGTATCCGATTTTAAATTCAACGAATTTTAGACCATGGGCTGTAGAGATTATAACGACCCTCTCAGTAGGTTTAATTACCTTTCTTTCAGCTAATTTTAAGAAAGCTGCAGTCGCTACGCCGGTGTGGGGACAGTTGAATGTCCCAGTTCTATCTACAAGCGCCGTAGCGTTTGCAAGCTCATCTTCACTAGCCTGTTCGACTATTCCATCAAACATCTTTAGTATCTTTATGGCTTTATTCACGCTTACAGGGTTTCCAATCTGTATAGCGCTTGCTAGGGTCTTCTCGGCTTTTACTGGATGGAATTCATTAAATCCTTTGAGGTAGCTGAGATAAAGTGGATTTGCGCGCTGCGCCTGTGCACACACAATTCTGGGCAGTTTGTCGATAAGACCAAGCTCGTGCATTATTATGAATCCCTTTCCAAGAGCGGACACGTTTCCAAGATTCCCACCGGGAATGATTACCCAATCAGGCACCTCCCAATCAAATTGCTGGCAGAGTTCGATACTCACAGTTTTCTGTCCTTCGATGCGTAGGGAGTTCATGGAGTTTGCAAGATAAATATTGTGCTCAGTGCAGATTCTTTGAACCATCTCCATGCAGCCATCAAAATCCGTGTCTAGTGATAGAACAAGGGCGCCATTTGAGAGCGGTTGAACAAGTTGAGCAACGGATACCTTGTTTCTCGGAAGAAAAACGATAGCTTGAATTCCTGCTGCTGCGCAGTAGGCGGAAAGCGCTGCAGAAGTATCTCCAGTTGATGCGCATGCTACTGCAGGAATATCCGCCCCATCTGCTATCATTTGTTTTACGACTGACACAAGAACAGTCATACCCAAATCTTTAAAAGAGCCGGTATGGCTGTTTCCACACATCTTTATCCAGAGATCCTCAACTCCAACCTGCCTTCCAAATCTTTCCGCCCAGAAAAGGTTTGTAGCACCCTCATACATTGATACAACGTTATCATCTTCGACGTAGGGACAAACCCATTCTTTTTTTCCCCATACAGAGCTCCCATACGGCCATACTTGGCGTCTGTAACGGTTATCAAAAAGCTGTTTCCATTCGCCTTGTGATTTTTCTTGGAGTGGTTTTAGGTCGTGTGCTACTTCTAAAAGGTTGCTGCATTTCTTGCATCGATAAATGATTTCATTAATTGGGTATATTTCATTACACGTATTATTTGTACACTGAAACCAAACCCTATATTTATTCCTATTATTCATTTCCTTAGAACAAAATACACCTTTGGATTTTGTATGTCAACGTGCAAGACCTGTTTATGGACTCGCCGTTCGTCTTTCATGCGCCCTCGATTTTATTGTTTCTCCAATTTTCCAGAACCTTTTATCCTCTTCTGAAACAGTTTTTAGCTTCGGTATAGACTTTGGTCTCCCGTTTTGGTCTATTGCAACAAATATAAAATAGCCTCTACAACAGAAGTCCTTTGCGCTACCCTGCTTTTTTTCTCTATAAACGTCAATCTTTACAACCATCGAGGTTCTAGCTGAGTAGATAACCTTGCCCCTTAATTCTACAATATCTGCTAGGTTTATCGGAATTTTGAAATCTAGCGCTTCAATAGATGCAGTGACAACATTCTCACCTGAAAAACGTAATGCTGATAATGCCCCGGTAAGATCCATCAACTCAACAAGCTTTCCACCAAAAATCGTCCCGTAGTTATTCGTGTCGTTTGGGAAGACAAAATGGGTGTTTATTACTTCAATTGATTCTTTCTCAATCATCTTTAATCCTCCTATAGGTCAACTGGTTCAATGCAAATCTGAATGGTGAACTATGGAATCCAGGTTGAGTAATCTATCTTATGAATCCTATCAAGTGATAAAGCAACTGAGCGAGAGAGTTTTTCGCTATATTCCGCAATCCACTCCTGAGGTGCAGCATTGTAGAAGTAATCAAGGGTCATCCATTCTCTACCGCTTAATATCCCCCCATCTACAACATTAACCAGGAAGGCAGTCATGTCGCCTCCATCCATTGCATTTATAACCCTACAATCTGCATAGGAATGGGCGTCTTTAAGAATCGGGCTCCCTGTTACTCCTTGGTCATAGGGAATGTGTTTGAGTTTTTCTCTATCCCTACCTGTGTAGAAGCCGAAGTTTCTTACAACCTCTATCTGATCTCTTCTGAGAGGATGGACAGCTAAGGCCCTGCTGTTTATTATAAATTCATGTGTGTAGTTTCCCTTCCAGATTCCAACAATAAGCCTTGGGTAGGCGTGAACGATTGATGCTGTAACTACAGTTACTGCGATCTGAGCATTAACCCTACCCTGCCACGAGCTTGTGATTGCTACTACTGGAGAAAGTGACCAAAAAACGCCTGCAATGGATGCTCCTTCTTCTTTACTCATCAAAATCCCTTCCTAAATTAGAATATATTTTAAAGCTTACAGTATTAGCTTAATCCATTCTTCTTGGGCTTATGTAGCCCGCATTTATATTTAGCGTTTAACAAATAGCAGGAATTAATGATTTCTATTACCAATTAAAACCGATTAAAACATATTGGTTCATAAGTGGTGTAAGATTTATATTATTACTTCCTTTGATAAATATCTTAGTAGGGTTTATCACAAAGCTTAAAGCCCTTAAAAAGCCACTGTCTCTATCTTCAAGCCAGTTTGAGGTTTCCTCAAGAATGATTCCAAAGGGTACTCCAGCCCCAGGTGTTACAATAAGGTCTTGAAGTGAGGGCGGGCGCATTATGCCTTCAATTGTATATTCAAATAGAGTACTTTGAAGAAAAGCACCAAAAGCTGAAGTAGGGCGGTTATATCCAAGTGCTCTGTAATAAAGATAAGCGGAAGCTCCAAAGGCAGGATGTTTGACCCAGTTTGTCATAATTCCATCGCCGTCATTCCATGCAATAGGCCCACGACGTCCATTATTTTGAAAATGGGATATGTTCTTCCACCACCTTCTCGGGTCTATTATCAGTTGGTCATCTTTTTGCCTTACGTAAAGTGCTCGAAAAACCCAGATCCCAGCATAAGCGTTTTGAGTGTCGCGTAGAAAATCCTCAAAATCGGCAAGTGATTTAGACCTGGTTTCTTTTTTAAGAAATATATCAAGCATTTTTTCATTTCCCATTATATCAATAAATGTAGATTCGTCATATGGCTTAGCTAGTATTGGTATGTCATCGCTAAATGGTGGTTCGGCATGCGCACCGCGATAAGAAGTCAAAAACAAGCTGAATATTATAAGTAATAAACCTGAATGATTAATCAAATATCTTCTCCACGAAAATCTAAATCAAATAATAACACCATGATTATGATTTGGGTAGTAGTTTTAATCCCAAGTAACGCGTAAGAGAATAGGATTGATCGGAATACATCCAAAATTTCCTTGACAAGAACTTCTTACTTGTAAGAAAATAGTAGTAGGAAAGTTTTCTGTATAAAATGGGATTAAGAAAAAAAAGAATAAAAGGGAAAGGAGGTAAAAAAGATGTTTGACAACCATTTCTACAACCTCATGGCACAAATAGTCGAAGAACACAAGAGCCTCTGGCGGATCAAAAATATGTATAAAAAAGATGCTTCAGGCTGTAAGCAATGTCAAACCTTCTGGGACAAGTTAGAAAAAGATAAAGAGGATCATATCAGAGAGCTTGAGGAAATTATCGAAACACATATTAACAAATAGGAATTATAAAAAGATAAGTCTCAAATAAATTGAAAAGTTTCAAAAGATAAAATAAAACTGACACTTTATTTGAGGGTGTTTCCAATTTTGGAAAGGAACATGAGGAGGATTTAAGGATATGGGCAATCGAAGACTCATCACGCTCATAGTAACACTGGCAGCCATCTGCCTGTTTGCCGTGGCCTCTGGCCAAGTGACGGGCAAGAAGTCCATGAAGCAAGGACCGCCGCTCTCGGGGTTCGACCGTGCAATTAGTCAAAACGCGCAGCGGATGATCGAGGAAGGCAGACAAATCTTTCGCTTCGATACCTTTGGCGACCAGGCCTTCTGGGGTGATGCCCTTAAACTTCATCAGGAAATCGTGGGTGCCAAGCTCGGAGGTGTGGGTCCGGGCGTAAGTCCGAAAACAGCGTTGAGTGTGGGTTTGAAAGTGGACGCCGATGCGCTTCCGCTAGTTCTTGCTAAGCAAATTAAAGCAGGCAAAGTCAATCTGGACGATCCGGCTACTACCCTCGCTCTCCTCAAACTGAACGCGGTTGTCGGTGTTACGGGGTTCTTTGACAAACAAGGAAACTTGCGGTCTGTGGGAATTCAGTGTGCACTTTGCCACTCCACAGTTAATGATTCATTCGCTCCGGGTATTGGCCAGCGGCTGGATGGCTGGCCCAACCGCGATCTGAATGTCGGTGCAATCATAGCGCTTGCTCCCGACCTGATGGTAGTGACCGGTCTTTTGGGCGTTGATGACGCAACCGTCCGAAAAGTACTCAACAGTTGGGGGCCGGGGAAATTCGACGCCGAGCTATTCATGGATGGTAAAGCTTTTCGCCCTGACGGCAAATCAGCAGCCACCCTAATCCCGCCTGCTTTCGGCCTCGCTGGTATAAACCTTAGCACCTGGACAGGATTTGGCTCGGTCACTTACTGGAATGCATTTGTCGCAAATCTCGAAATGCACGGGAAGGGAACCCTTTTCGATCCTCGGTTGAGCAATCCGGAACAATACCCGGTGGCGGCCAAAGCCGGGTTTGCGGATGTGCGAAACAGTCCTGATTTAATCACCCCCAAACTCGCCGCTTTACATTTTTATCAGTTGGCCATTCCTGCACCGAAGCCACCGGAGGGTTCCTTCAATAAGGAGGCAGCCTTACGTGGTAAGGCAGTCTTCGAAAGCAAAACGAAGTGCGGCTCCTGCCACGAACCGCCACTCTTCGTCGAGCCAGGCTGGAATATGCATAAGGCCTCTGAGATGGGAATTGACGATTTCCAGGCGAGTCGTTCGCCTGATAAACGATACAGAACCGCGCCGTTGAAGGGTCTCTGGACACACAAGAAAGGCGGCTTCTTCCATGATGGCCGCTTTGCGGATCTAACGGCAGTTGTCGAGCACTATAACAGGCTTTTTAAGTTGAATCTGACAGAGCAAGAAAAGAGCGATTTGGTCGAATACCTGAAGTCACTTTAGCTTGCAGGACAAAACAGAGTAGAAGAAGCAAACTAATCAGAGTATATGAACTTGTCCATAAAATCGGTTCATAAAGACTGGCGAATTGAGTATAGGAAATCCATGAATCAGAAACAGACAGCTAGAGAGAGAGAATTTTTCTGTCAATACAAAGTGAATATGTCACCCCTGATGCAAAGTAAAAATGTCACCTGTAAGTAGATTCTCAAGGGGTAGAGTATGAGTTTTAATCTTTT
>Ga0209342_10004387_pt1 | contig 14703 bp, 11 predicted proteins | sample RifCSP16_2_FD_184023 | JGI IMG/M metagenome (GOLD analysis project Ga0209342, IMG submission 184023) | Soil microbial communities from Rifle, Colorado - Rifle CSP2_sed 16_2 (SPAdes) (version 2) | ecosystem: Environmental > Terrestrial > Deep subsurface > Rock core/Sediment | place: Rifle... | reverse complement strand
GAACCCGCCAAGCACGAGGAATCCCACGAACGCGTGGCGGGCGAAGCGCCGCCAGGTCTTCGCCTGCACGATCCCGATGCGCGTGAGCGCGCTCATGACGAGGGGCATCTCGAAGACGACCCCAAACGCCAGGATGAGGACCATGGCAAACTCGAGGGCCTGGCCGACCGAGACGGTGAGCTCGACCGTTCCCGGGGCCGCGACGATGAGCTCGCGGGTGTACTGGAAGAGGAAGTTCAGCATCGGCGGCACGACGAACTTGTAGGCGAAGGCGCAGCCGGTCGCGAAGAGGAGCACGCCTGGCGCGATGAGCTTCAAGAGCTCGCGCCTCTCGTGGGGGTACAGCGCGGGCATGATGAACCGCCCGAACTGGTAGAGGATCATCGGCATCGCGCAGGCGATCGCAAGCATGAGCGAGATCTGCATGTAGAGGATCACGATCTCCGTCGGCGAGAAGACGATCGTCCTGACGTCCGCGGGGATGAGGTCCGCGCGCATCTTCGTAAAGAGCTGCGCGGCAAACGGGTGGAAGGGCGAGGGGACGGGCGCCACTACCGGCACGCCGCCGAGGGTCGCGACCACCTTGAACTCGAACATGAAAAAGAGGCCGTAGAAGAAGCCGACCGCGAAGAAAACGCGCAGGAGCCTGCTTCGCAACTCCTTGAGGTGCGCGAGGTACGCGCGGGGGATTCCGAACCGGTCGAAGAGGTACTCGAGGAGGGATGGGGAGGGCGGCGAATCCATGCGGGTGGCCTCCTCGCGCCCAGCGCGCGAACAGCCCTACGCTGCGGCGGGGGCCGTCGGGGGCGTCGGCTTGGCCGTGCCACACTTCGGGCAAAAGAGCGCGTCGCTTGCGCCCTGCGCCCCACACTTGGCGCAGGTCCAGGCACCCGGCGCCGGGGCCGCGGGCGCTTGGGCTGCCTTCGCCCGCTCGGCGGCGATCTCCTTCTCGACCTCGAGCTTGCCCCGCTCAAACTCGCCGCGCGCGCGGCCAATGCTTTGGGCAAACTCGGGGATCTTCTTGGCGCCGCCGAAGAAGAGCAGGACGACCACGAGGAGAACGATGATCCATTCCATCCCTGCGAATGCCAAGCGCGCACGGCTCCTTTTCTTGCTGGCCAAGCCAGCCTTCTCGGTCAAGTTAAACGTTTGGTGCCTTCCTGCAAAGCCTTTGCCCGGTCCTCGAGTTGGCCCAGCGCCTCGGGGGTATTCGCCGAGGCAAGCAGCGCCCCATCGATTCCCCACGCGGCAAGCTCGGCCCCGTCTACGAGGCGCGCGCGCAGGCCCTCGAGCAGCGCGCGCGGGCCCCTGCCATCGGCCGCCAGCGTTCGGGCGAGGCGCCTTGCGGGCTCGGCCCTCCACGCGGAAAGGAGCGGCTCGGGCGAATCAAGGGCCGGGGCTACGGCTTCGAATTCGGCAAGCAGCGCGAGCTCGCGGCGGTAGAGCGTCGCGGGGGCAAGCGGCGTGTCGCAGGCGGAAAGCACGGCGCTCTCCGTCGAGGTCTCCTCGAGCGCCGCGAGGAAGCCCGCGAGCGGGCCCTGCGCGCCTTCCCCATCAAGGACCGTTTCGACCCGTACCCCCCGCAGCACGGTGAACCGCGGCCATGCATTTGCAAGCGCCCGCTCGCACGCCTGGGCGTGGGCGGCCGACGACGAACTCACGATCAGCGTGGGCGCGCACTCGGCAAGCGCGGCTGCGCACCACGCGATGAGGGGCGCGCCGCCGAAGTCGATGAGCGCCTTGTCCCTCCCCATCCGCGTGGACTTCCCGCCGGCAAGCAGGATGCCCGTGACGCGCTTTCGCGAGACGTGGGCCACGAAGGCGCCATTGCACGCCGGCACGGTTAAACCGTGCGCACACGGGACTTGCCTCGTGCCGCGCGCGCGGCGGGCGCCGGCGCGCTTCGCGCCATCGGGACGGCGACCTCCTCCGGCGGGAGGCGGAAGATCAGGTTGAACTCGTGGTCGTTCTTCGGGTAGTAGGACTTCGGGTAGCCCCACACGAGGCGCCCGCCCGTGCTGTAGTTCAGGATGTAGATGTTGATGTTGCGCAGGTCGAACCCGAGTTCGCGGCAGCGCTCGATGTAGTCGACGTGGATCGCGCCCGAGAGCGTCTTCTTGTAGATGTCCTGGGTGTTTACAATCATGAAGCCGCCGGGCTTCAAGACCCGCGCGCAGCCCTCGAAGACCTTCGTCATCCCGGAGAGGAACGCCGCGTAGTCGTGGTAGTTGCCAAGTTGGTCGGGCGAGTCGTGGTCGTAATCGACTACGTCGTAGTACGGCGGCGAGGTCACGATCAGGTCGATCGAGCCCCGGGGGATGCGCTCGAGGAGCTTGCGCGAGTCCCCGAGCAGGACCTCATGGTGCGTCCCCGTGGGGCCTGTCGCCTCGCCGTTTGCAAGGCGCCTTCGGGCCATCTCGACGCTCCGGGGGTTCACGTCGAGCCCTATGGAGTTGCGCCCGAGGCCCTTGGCGACAAGGCTCGTGGTGCCCGAGCCGGAGAAGGGGTCGAGCACGGTCTCGCCCGCGTGCGAGAAGAGCCGGATGTAGCGGTCGGGGAGGTCCGGGATGAAGCGCGCGGGGTGCTTTTCGTCCCACCGGTGGCGCCGGTTCACGTGGAGCACCGTGGACCCGAGGAGGCCCATTTCGAGCTTCGAAAGGCAGTTCAGCTTGCCAGGCGGGCAACTGCAGGATCGCTGGCTAGGGAGCCAGCTAAGAATGCTTCCCATCCGTCCACAGGAAACGCGAGGTTGGTATAACGTTTTTCGGTCGCCTGGCTCACGAATTATGCGACAATGCGGGCGCCGCTGCACCCCGTTTTCAATACGGCAGATGGGGTCCCAAGCCCTTACGATAAATGCGAAAAGGGGATGTCGCTCGGGAGGCGAATTTAGGTTAGCCTAAATCTCAAATAGTGCCGGACGCTTGCCGGAAAACGCTGAGATTTAAGCAAGCCTAAATCTCATGCCTGGGTGTTTCGACATGACGCGAAATGCGGCCTTTCCGCGCGCCGGGGTCGCGCCGGCGGGCTCGCCCATACGCCCCGCCGCGACATCGCAGGGCGCGGCGCCTCCAGGGCGGCAGGTCGCCAGAGGCCTCGCCTCACAGCCCCTCCTCCTTGGCTCCTTGCTCGGCCTCACCCTTGCGGCGCTCGCCGCACCCGCCTTGGGGGCCGCTCCCTCGGAAGTCCGCTTCACCGTCGAGCTTGGCGACTACTGGTTTTCCCCATCCTACATCGCCGTCGAGGTGAATTCGACCGTGAACATCACGCTCTATAATCCGGCCGCCCAGCCCCACGAATTCGAAATCCTCGGCTACGGGGTCGAAGGCCGCGCCGAGGCGTCGGCGAACGGCAGCCTCGTCTTCCTCGCCAACAAGACGGGGACGTTCACGATCCTCTGCGGGATCCCCGGGCACTCGACCCAGGGGATGGTCGGCCGCCTCATTGTCGTGGGCCCGGGCTTCGAATTGAACCCTCTCCCCCAGGTGGCGGGCCAGATGGTCGCCGTGCTCGAGGGTGTGGCCGAGGAATACGAGGCGGCGAACGTGACGGGCGGCGCGGCGCAGAACTCCGTCGAATACAACGAGAGCCGCGACTTCCTCGAGGCGGCAAAGGACCTTTGGGCCACAATCGAGATGGACGCGGCCGCGTTCGACCCGAGCGGCGCGGCGAAGATCGAGGGCTTCCTCTCGAACCTTACCGCCAGGATCGAAGGCTTCGCCCCGGCGGCCGAGGTCCGCCTCATCGTGTCGGACCTCGTTGAGGAACTCACGGAGATTGGGGCCGCCCCGACCCAAGGCGCGGCCTCGACCTGGCAGGGGCACCTCGCCGCCCTGAAGTCGGGGCTCGCTGAGGTCTCCGCCCTCTACCGGGCCGGCGACGCGGCGGGCGCTGACGCGCTGCTCGGGCAGACATACCTCACGCACGTCGAGCCGCTCGAGAAGGCCCTCGACCCGGTGGATGCGGACCTCAAGATCCGCATGGAATCCGAGATCATCGTCGAACTTCGAGGTCTCATCCGCAGCGGCGCAAGCGTCCAGGCGGTCGAGGCGGAAGTCGCGGAAATCCACGCGACCCTTGACCAGGTCTCGGCCGCGCTCTCGCCACCGAGCGCGCCCGCGGGTCCGTGGTTTGCGCTCGGCGCCGTGGCGGGCCTTATCGGCGGCACGGCGCTTGGCACCCTCGCTTTTGCCCTTTACGTCCGCCGGCTCGCCGCCGCACGACCCAAGCCCGCGGCGGCAGAACCGGCGGCAATCACCGAGGAGGGACGCCCGTGAGGGGTCTTCGGGGGGCGCTCCTCATCCTCGCGCTCTCGGCGCTCCTTGCCGCCCCCACCGCGGCGGCAGCCGACCCGAGCGCGGTCGACCGAGTCGAATCGAAAGTCGACGCGATGCTCGCCTCCTACGAGTCCGGCGCCGCCCTGCGGGCAGCGCAGGAGCGGCGCGAAGCCTACCTCATCTTCGAGGAGGTCGAGACCTCGCTCCGCGCGCGGGACCCCGCACTCACCGGCGAGGTCGAAGGGGTCCTCGGCGAAGGCGGGACCCTCGACCGGCTCATCCAGGCCCGCGCGCCTTCGAGCCAGCTCGCTGCGGAGTCGGCGAAGCTTGAGGCCCTCTACCCGCGCGTCCGCGCCGTGCTCGTCGGCGGGTCCGACCCCGGCGTCGTCTTCGGCCAGTCGTTCTTCATCATGGTGCGCGAGGGGTTCGAAGCGATCCTCGTCGTCGCCGCGATCGCCGGGTACTTGCGGGTCGCCGGGTACACGGAGAAGCTGCGGACCGTCTACCTCTTCTCCGGGCTCGCCGTCGTGGCCTCCTTCCTCACGGCGGCCGTGTTCATCCTTGTGAGCGGGATTGGCGCCGTGAACCGCGAACTCCTCGAGGGGGTCACCGGCCTTGTCGCTGTCGTTGTCCTCTTCTACGTTTCCTATTGGCTCCTCTCCAAGGTCGAGAGCGCCCGATGGATGAAGTTCATCAAGACGAAGGTCACGCACGCCCTCGAGTCCAAGAGCGCGGTTGCCCTCGGCGCCGTTTCGTTCATCGCCGTGTACCGCGAGGGCTTCGAGACCGTGCTCTTTTACCAGGCGCTTGCCGGCTCCGCGCAGACGCCCGCGGCCTCGAACAACCTCGTCATCGGGATCCTCCTTGGCGCCGTCGTCCTTGCGGCCATCTTCCTCGCCTTCTACAAGTTCGGGGTCAAGATCCCCATGCGCGAGTTCTTCGCTGTCACGGGGTTCCTGCTCTACTACCTGGCGTTCACCTTTGCCGGCAACGCCGTGCACGAGCTCCAGGAGGCAGGGGTCGTGTCCTCGACCGCTCTCGCGGGTCTGCCGACCTTCGACCTCCTGGGATTCCACCCGACCGCCGAAACGCTCGTGGCCCAGCTCATCCTCGTGGCCGCCGCCGTGTTCGGGTCCCTCTTCATCTTCGTCATGAGGCCGGCGGCGGAGCGGCTCGCGGGCGTGGCGTCGACGCCCTCGAATTGAGGGGCAGCCACCTCGCAACCTTTGCACGCGATCCGCTTCTCCGTTCGGGTATGCACGCAACGCCTATCCTCCAGACGAGCCGATTGGAGCCCGATCCAAATGGAAACGGACGCCCGCTCGGATCCACCGGACTATGTCGAGGGGCTCGAGCATAACGCCGTTGAGGAGCGCTCCAGCGAAAGGCTGTACCTCGCTATGGCCGACCTCGACAAGAACCCCGGCCGCGCCGGCTCCTGCCCGCGCACCGAGCGCTTGTGGGACTCGCGCGGCTCCTCGGCGTCACCGCCGTGATCGGCCTCCTTCACCGCGGCGAGGTCACGGGGATCGCCACCTACGAGCGCCAGGCGCGCGAGTGGAGCGACCCCGCGGCCCAGGCTGTCTTCAAGGAGCTGATGCCCGACGAGATTGCCCACGAAATCGACCTCTTCGCCGAAATGCGCGAAACGCGCGCGTCGCGCGAAGGGCTGCGTAGCGCGATCCTCGGCGCGAACGACGGGCTCGGCAGCATCCTCGCGCTCGCCGCGGGCGTTGCGGGCGCGACCGCCTCGAGCACGACGGTCCTCGTCGCCGGGCTCGCGGGCCTCGTGGCCGGGTCGGTCTCCATGGGCGCCTCGAATTTCGTATCCATCAAGGCCGAGCGGGAGGCCGCGGCGTCGCGCGCCGCGCTCGAGCGCCTGGCGGTGCGCACGGCGCCGGAGACTCGGCTCGGGCGGTTCGCCCTCTCGCTGCGCGCGCTCGGGCTCACGGAGAGGGAGTCGGAGTCGGTCGCCGCACGCCTCTCCCACGACCCCGCGGCCCTCGAGAAGGCGCTCCTTGCAAGCTCGGGCCCGGGTTCCGACGCCAAGGAGGCGAGCCCCGGCCGCCTCGCGGCCTACACGGGCGTTGCGTTCCTCGCAGCGGGCACCGTCCCCCTCCTGCCCTTCCTCGCCCTCGGCCCGGAGGCGGGCGTGATTACGGCCGTGGTCGTCACCGGGACCGCGCTTGCCTTCACGGGCGTTCTTCGCGCAATCTCGACGTTCGCAAGCCCCGTTCGCAGCGCCGCCGAGATGCTCTTCGTGGGCCTCGGCTCGGCCGCCGCGACCTACCTCGTCGGCCTCGCGGTCGGCTCCGCAATGCTCTGAAGTGCACGTCTCGCCCCGCCCGTTAGGGGCGCCTCGGCCGCGCTAGAACAGGTGCTCGCCGACCTCGCGCGCCGGGCCGCCGACGCCCATCGTGAGCGTCTCGAGCCCCAGGGCTCGCAGGCGCCGCTCGACCTGTTTCACCTTGCCGGGCCTGCAGTTCACATAGGGTGTTGCCCCCGTGTCGATCGAGAACCACGCCTCGAGCCCCTCGCTTCGCATCTTCTGCACCTCGAGGATCACCTTGAGCGTCTCCGGCCGCCAGAGGATCCGCTCAGCGTCTCCCGTCATCGTGATCCCGTGGAGGACGAGCGTGTCGCGCTCGGCAAGCGCCCCGATCCGCGGGATATCGCGCTCCGCGATCGCCGCCTGCATCTCGGCGAGCGCGCGGTGGAGGTAAGCCATCCGTGAGTGGAAAAACGGTGAGGTCACGACGTCCGCGTGCATGTCGTCGGTGACCTTGAAGGCCCGGACGATCGCGGCCACGATGCCCATCTTGAACGACTCGTCGGCAAGGGGGTAGGCGTAGGAGGTCTCGTCCGAGGAGCCGGCGACCCAGTAGGAAAAACCCCCCGCCACGGACCTAGCCGCCGACCCCGCGCCGCGGCGCGCGAGCCGCGAGAGCGCCTTCGTGTGGAGGCCAAGGTCGAGCGCGCCGTTCAGCGCGGCGGCAAGCGCCGCAAACCCGGAGGCCGAGGCGCCAAGCCCGATGTTCGAGGGGAAGGTGTTCCGGGAGACCATCTTGAAGGGGAGCTTCACGCCCGAGAGCTCGCGCGCCCTGCCGACCACCTTCTCGACCCTCGCGCGGGTGCGCGCGTCGGCCGCCTTGCCGTTGATATGGATGGAGCCTTTGAGGCCCCTTCCGAATTCGACCGTCGTGCGCGTTTCGGTGGGGGCCGTGCAGACCGAGATCGAGTCATGATAGGGGATCCGCAGCTCCGTGTCGACGAGCCCGTGGTACTTGATGAGCCCCTGGATCGGGTGGGCGACGGCCGTGGCTTTTCGCAGGGGCACGGGCGCGGGATCGGGCCACGGGATTAAGGTTCTTGACGCGGGGGCGCGACAGGGGAAGGGACGGGAATCATCGCCGCCGCCGAGGCCGGGCTTTGCCCGAGCCGGACGGTGAAAGGGCCGCTTGGAGCGCGGCCAGGGCCTCCCCCGTGCGCGCGGGGTCGCCCCCGCACCCGATGCGGAAGTGCCCCGGGCGCCCGAAGAGCTCGCCGGGCGTCGTAAGCACCGCCTTCTCTTTGAGCAGCGCAAGCGCGAGGTCCTTGGCCGTCTTGCCCTTCGGCAGCCTGACCTGGGGGAAGCAAATCGGGCCCCCGTCAGGCCGCACAAGGTTCACGCCGGGCGTCGCCTCAGCCCACTGCTCGAGCGCCGTGTAGTTCTCGGCCACGATCGTCTTGGCCCTTGCAACGAACTTCGCCTGCTCGTGGAGCGCCCAGGCCGCGACCGCGCCCCCGAAGGTCGAGCCCGCACCCGCGACGAGCCGCCGCGCGCGCCGCAGCCGCCCCGCGGTCTTCCGGTCGGGCGTAACCATCCAGCCGATCCTCGTCCAGCCGAGCCCGTAGAGCTTCGACATCGACGCCGTGGCAATCGCCCGGCCGCCAAGCTCGGCGACCGACGGGACGCCCTCGCCGAAGTCGCGGAAGATCTCGTCGACGTAAAGGATCGCGCCCGCGTCGTTCGCGATCTCCAGGGCGCCCCTCAGCGTGGCTTTCGGGACCGCGACGCCGGACGGGTTGTGGAGGTTCGTGAGGACGACGAGCTTCGTCCCCTTCCTGGCCGCCCTTTTCAGGGCCTCAAGGTCGACCGCGAAGCCCATGTGGAAGTCGCGCTCGAGGGGGACGACCTTGAGCCCCAGCGACGCGGCGATCGAGGGCAACGAGCCGTACGTCGGCGTCTCGAGGACCACGCGGTCGCCGCGGTCGGCAAGCGCCGCCATCGCGAGGAAATTCGCTTCCGAGGCCCCGATCGTCTCGAGCATGCGGTCGGGCTCCGCGCCGTAGATCCGGCAAAGTTGCTCGACGAGCCGCAGGTCGCCGTCGAGGTTCGGGACGTGGAGGTCGACCTTCTTGAGGTCGAACGGCAGGGCCTCGAGCGGGAACTCAACGACGCCCGAGGTCGCGATCGCCGCGTTCTTCGCGCGCGCGGCATGCGCGCCGATCCAGTCGAGCAGGGGGAACTCCCTGAAGTCCATCCAGTCATCGAACGTCTGCCAAACTATTTGAAGAGAAATCGTTTAGGCGAAATACGAATGAGCCGCTTGGCGCGCCCAGGCGTTTTTGTCCTTGCGCTTCTGACAATCACCCCCGGCCTCTGGACGGTGGCGGCAACCGCCCTCGAGTCCGAGGGGCCGCCTTCCCTCTCGGCTTCCCCGGCTCCCGGCCGGGCGCCGTCCCTCCTGCTGCGGATGAAGGCCGAGACCTTTGACCCCGCCACGCAGGCCCCGCGGGTCCCAGCCCCCCTCCTTGCGCCCTCGTCCCCCGCCGCGCAGCCCGCCGGTGCCGACGGGCGCGTCCGCTTCATCCTCCAGTTTGAAGCCGGCGTGAACCCCGCCCTGATCGCCGCCCTGCGGCCTCGCGGGATCGCGTACGAGCGCTACCTCCCGGAGGGGGGGATGATCGCCTCCGCGACGCCGGGCGACGCCCCGGCCTCGGCCGCCGAGGTGGGCGCGCGCGCGCTGCTCCCCCTCTTCCCGGCCTTTCGCCTCGACCCGGCACTTTGGGGGGTTGCCCTCAATCCCGGTCAAGGGACCGTCGCGCTCTCGGCCCTCCTGTTCGACAGTGCCGCCGGCCCAGACCCGCTTGAGAAGCTCGGGGATGTCCTCGCCTTCGACGGGCGCTTCGCGCTGCTCAAGGTGCGCGAGGAGCGGCTCCTTGCGCTCGCGCGGCTGCCGGACCTCGAGTGGGCGGAACGCGCCTCCCCCCGCGAGCCCCTGCTCAACTACACGACTAGGATCATGAGCGCGCGGCAAGCCCTCGACGGCCCGTTCCTCGACGACGGGTTCTCGGTGTGGTCCTACAACCCCGCCACGGACGCCTTCGAGGGCCTCAACGGGACCGGCGTCACGATCAACATCGCGGACACCGGGATCGACAGCACGCACCCCGCCTTCGACGGGCGCATTGTCGGCGCGTTCGGCTACGGGTCAAACGCGACCTGCGACTGCACGCCCGGCCAGTTTCCCCACGGGACCCTCGTGGCCAGCGCGGCGGCCGGGAACGGCTCGTGGCGGGCGCAGGACGCGGACCGCGAGAAGGGGAAGCACGCGGGTGTCGCGCCCTCGGCCGGGCTCGTGGCGCAAGTCATCTTCGGCTCCCTGCGGACGCCCACGCAGATGGCGCAGGACGCGCTCTCGGCGGGCGCGTTCATCAACTCGAACAGCTGGGGCGGCGACGTGGGCGGCGCCTACACGCTCGACTCCCAGCAGTACGACGAGCTCGTCCTCGACGCGAACGGCCGCGACGCGGGCGCCCCGCAGATGGTCTACGTCTTCGCGTCGGGAAATTCCGGCGGCGGCGGGGCGCAGACCGTGCACACGCCGGGCACCGCCAAGAACGTGATCACGGTGGGCGCCACGGGGAACTTCCGCTGGTCCTCACCCGACTCGGTCGCCGGGTTCTCGTCGCGCGGGCCGGCAGCCGACGGCCGCCTGAAGCCCGACGTCGTCGCCCCCGGCGAAGGCGTCGACGGCGCGCGCGCGGCCGACGCGGGCTGCGGCGGCGGCGAGGACAACTGCTCCTACTGGGTGAACTCGGGCACCTCGTTTTCGACGCCGGCGGTTGCCGGCGCCGTCGCGCTCCTCACGCAGTGGTTCCAGAGGCAGTTCGGGACGCGGCCCTCCGCGGCTATGGCGAAGGCGCTCCTCATCGAAGGGGCCACACCCCTGCCGGGCTACGATTGGCCGGACAACAACCAGGGTTGGGGGCGCGTGAACGTCCGGCGCAGCGTGGACGAGAGCCCCTCGCACCGCCACCTCTTCTGGGACGAACTCGACCCGATCTTCCAGGGCGGCGGGGGCTCCGAAGTGACCTACCGGTTCTTCGCGGAGGCCGGCGAGGAACTCAAGGTCGTCCTCGTGTGGTCCGACGTGGCCGGCACCGCGTCCTCCGGCAAGGCGCTCATCAACGACCTCGACCTCGAGGTCAGGCGGCCCGACGGCACGCGGCTCTACGGCAATGCCTTCGAGAACGGCTTCAGCACCGCGGGGGGCCTGCCGGACCGCGGAAACAACACGGAGGTCGTCCGCGTGCGCGCCGCGCAGCGCGGGGAGTGGACGGTCCGCGTCAACGGGTCGGCGGTCCCGAGCGGCGTCCAGCGTTTCGCGCTCCTCGCGACCGGCAACATCACCCGCGGCTGGGTATCCCTCGTGCCCGACCCGCCCGAAGTCTTCCCGCCCTCGCCCCGCGAGGACGACCTGCTCACCGTCATCGTCCCCGTTCGCAACCACGGCACCGCGTACCCGGCGCCCTTCGACGTCGTCGCGGTCCTCGAAGGCCCCGAGGGGAATGCGACGGCAAGCGCCCGCGTCCTCGGCGTCCGGCCCGGCGACGACTTCCCGGCCACATTCCTCTTTGCGCCCAAGCGCGGCGCGCACACGGTCCGGGTCACCGTCGACCCGGGCGGCGCAAGCGGCGACGCGCTCACGGGTGACAACGACGTGTCGGCGCCCATCTTCGTTGCGGGATTCCAGGTCCAGCTCGCGCCGGTCAAAAACATCACGAGCCTGCCGCCCTTGGGTTCCGATTCGTTCCTCCTTGCCTACACAAACGAGGGGAACGTGAAGGACCGGTTCACGTTCGCCTACGGGGCCTCGCCGGGATGGGTCGCGACCTTGAACGCCTCGGCGGTCGACCTCGGCCCCGGGGAGAGCGCTTTTGCCTCGGGCACGCTTGGGACACCCGACCGCGTGCTTGCAGGCCAAACCGCCTCCCTCTGGATCACTGCGACCTCTACAGGCAACAGTTCCGTGAGCGACCGGGTCGAGTTTACCGTCACCGTGGCCGCCCTCCCCTCGTCCCGCGTCACGCAACGCGAATTCGTAGCGACCGCGGACCCCGGCTCCCATGTGCCCTTCGAGTACGGCCTCGAAAACGCGGGGAACATCCCCCTCAACTTCGAGATTCGCGCGGCTTTTTCGCCCGAAGTCCCCGCCCCCTGGCAGGTGACGCCGGCCCTCGAGTCCTTGTCGCTTGCGCCCTACTCCGCCGCCACCGGGCGCATCCTCGTGAGCGTGCCCGCCGACGCGCGTGCCGCGGAGGTCCGCTCCGTGCTCCTCGAAGTCACGTCCCTCGAAGAGGCCTTGACCACGCCCCTCCTCTTCGTCGTTTCAGTGAACCGCATCTACGGAGTCGAACTCGGCGCACCGCCTCCAGGGGGCGAAGGCGCGCCAGGCGACACGCTCGCCTTCCCCGTGAATGTCCGAAACCTTGGAAACGGACGGGAGAGCGTGGCGCTCTCCGTCCGCCGCGTGGGGGGCGGCGCGCAGGGGGTGTACTTCAGCGTCGAGAACGCGACGCTGCTGCTGCCTCCGTTTGGCGACCTGTGGGCCACCGCGTTTGCCGAGCTTCGCGCGTTTGCGTCGAACGGGTCCGTCGAGGCCGAGGTGACCGTCGAGCCGGCGGGGGGCGCGCCCCTGCGCCTCACGGTCCTCGTGACGGTCACGGCCGTCCACCGCGTCGAAGCCCAGGCCCCTGCGCGCGTTGTCCTTGCCCAGGGGGGCTCGGCCATCACGATCGTTTCGCTCGAGAACCTCGGCAACACGGGCGAGGCCATCGGCCTCCTTGTCGAGGAGGTGCCGCCCGGCATCTCGGTCGCAGGGTGGCAGGGCACGACGCCCCTCGCCCTCGGCGAGACGTTCCGGGCCGAGCTCCGCTTCGGGGCCGAGGCCGGCGCCGCGCCCGGCAACCGGGTCGTCCGGCTCGTGGCTCGTCCGGCGGGCGCGGCCACCTTTGAAGAGGTCGTGGTTTCCATCACCGTCGAAGTCCGCGCGGCGGAGCAAGCGGGCCCCGGGTTCCTGCCGGGGTTTGAGTTCGTCGCGGCCGCCCTCGCCCTTGGCGGGGCGTCCCTTGCGGGCCGATTCCCGCGCCGTCGCACCTAGGCCGGCGCCACCGCGACCCTCCGCCCGAGAGGCTTTTCAACCCGGGCTCCCCTGCAGGGGTAGCGAACGCCGCCCCCCAGGGGCGGCCATCGGAACGTGAAACTATGGGCCTCTTCTCCAAGCCGGAAACCGACCCCGTCTGCAAGATGAAAGTCAACCCCAAGACCGCCGCAGCCACCTACAGCTGGGAGGGCAAATCGTTCTACTTTTGCTCGCCTGGCTGCAAGTCGTCCTTCGAGAAAGAGCCCGCCAAGTATCTCTCGGGCGGCGGCGGCCACGCGATGTAGGCGTCCCCCCAATTCCCCCTGGAATGCGCCCCACCCGCTCCAGCGCCTTCCAAGGATGCATACAATAAGGGTTTTATAGCGTCACCCTCAAGCGGCCACCCGCTGGAGCGGAAGCTAATGGGGAACCTTGCATCCCGTACGACGCGCGTTTCACTGATCGCCCTCGGCCTTGTCGGCTCGATGATCCTCTCGGCGTTCCCGCCGGTCGCCGCCGCGCCGACCCCGACCGCTGTCGGCACGATCGACATCGGCGGAATCACCTGGACCGAAGACATCCGCGTCACCCGAAACGGCGCTTCCGACACCGCGCCGCAGATCACCGTTGACGCGCAGCACGATGCCCACATCATGTGGGTTTCTAACCGCGCACCCTCCGGATATTATTACGTGAAGCTAAACCGCCTCGGCGAGTTCCTCAGCGCCGAGCAGTTCATCCACAGCGCCTTCGGGGGTTACGGCGGCTACGTGTACGGGCCCACGATCGACATCGACTCGCAGAACAACCTCCACATCGTCTACGACGACGGCTGGCAGAACATCAAGTACATGAAGTTCGACGAGCAAGGCAACGTGCTCGTCGCCGAGAAAAACGTGGGGCCAAACGACGGCACGGCTTCCCACACGCCCTCGATCGCCGTCGGCACGGACGACACCGTCCACATCTCCCACGAGGAGTACAAGTTCCAGTGCGAAGACATCGCCTACGACAAGCTCGCGAACGACGGGACTGACATCTGGATCGACCGCGTCGTGTCGTCGGACGTCGCGTCCCACTGCGAGTTCGACCTCGTCAAAGTTGACCGGTTCTCGGGGGCCGTGATGTTCACTTTCGGCTCCGGCAGCGGCACCTGGCTCGCGCGCTTCGACAAGTTTGGCGTGAAGGACATGCCATCCGTGAAACTGATCCCGGTCGGCGGCTACCTGATTGCCGACGTAGCGGCCACCCCAGACGGCAACATGCATGTCGTCTGGGAGGACAATGGCAAGATCGTCTACACGCTCGTGAACGTCTCGGGCGCCAAGGTCCTCGACGCGGTCCCGATCACGAACGGCGCGACGACCCCCGGCTTCCCCCGCATCGCCGCCACCTCGGACAACCGCGCCGTCGTCGTATGGGACGACGCCCGCGCCGGCAACAAGGAGATCTTCTTCGCGATCCTCGACTCGACCCTCGTCCAGGGCAACGTCCTCGTCCAGATGCCCGAGAACATCCGCCTCACGACCGCCGGCGGCGACTCGACCGCCCCCTGGATCGCCATCGACCCCGACGACAACTTCCACGTCGCCTGGGTCGACACCCGTGACTCGAACCAGGAAATCTACTACAAGTTCGCCTTCAACTTCGCCCTCGAGCTCTACGCCGACCCCATCGACATCGCCAACATGCTCTTCATGCACCCCAACGAGACCAAGATCCTCCCGATGCTCCTCAAGAACAAGGGCGGCCTCGCGGACGGCTACACGCTCGACCTCGCGTACACCTCGGGCGCCGACGCGCTCGGCTGGCGCGTCTTCCTCGACACGACCTTCATCGAGAGCCTCGACAGCGACCAGGTGACCCCGGTCCTCCTCTCCGTCCACGCGCCCGGCAACGCCAAGGACAAGGACAATATCTCGGTCACGGTCAACGCCTCCTCGATCTCCGCGCCCTCGGAGTTTGACCGGATCGAGCTCCAGGTGTTTGTCACCGTCAGCCGCGAAGTGAAGCTCTCC
>Ga0209342_10004385_pt1 | contig 14707 bp, 14 predicted proteins | sample RifCSP16_2_FD_184023 | JGI IMG/M metagenome (GOLD analysis project Ga0209342, IMG submission 184023) | Soil microbial communities from Rifle, Colorado - Rifle CSP2_sed 16_2 (SPAdes) (version 2) | ecosystem: Environmental > Terrestrial > Deep subsurface > Rock core/Sediment | place: Rifle... | reverse complement strand
GCCTGGCGGAGGGGGGCCGCCTGCCTGCCACGCCCGCCCTTGGCGGGGTCCGTCACGATGATCTTGTCGGGGCCGTTCGCCCCGCTCGCTCTTAGCGGGGTTCGCCCCGCAGGTTCTTAGCGGGGTTCGCCCCGCAGGTTCTTAGCGGGGTTCGCCGCGTAAGTTCTTAGCGGGGGGCGGGGGGTGAGGTGGAGTGCTCACCCGCCATGAAAGCTGTAATTGGAACTAGCAGCGGCTCCCGGATTCGAGGGATAACACCCAGGGTGGGCAGGCCTGCATTGGACCATCCTCCGAGCGACCGCTATGCTAGAATCCGCGGGCCGATGCAACTGACCCACCTCTCGCTGACCAATTTCCGCAACTTCGTTCGACTGGAGACCGATTTCCCTGGTGGCCTGACCATCCTGGTCGGGGCCAACGCCCAGGGGAAGACCAGCCTGCTCGAGGCGATCTACTTTCTGGCCGGCGCAGGCTCGCCGCACGCCCGAAGCGAGCGCGAGCTGATCAACTTCCTTGCCTTGGACGAGATCCCGAGTGTCGCCAGGATCACCGCCGAATTGCAGCGACAGGACCGCCTGCAGCGGATCGAACTCCGCCTCATCCTCGACTCGCCCGAGCCGGGAGGCGACCCGCGGCTGCGGAAAGAAGTCCTGCTTAACGGTGTCAAGCGCCGGATCAGCGATTTACCGGGCGAGTTCAATGCTGTCATGTTCCTGCCGCAGGACATGCGCATCATCGAAGGCTCGCCGGGCGAACGCAGGCGCTTCCTGGATAGCGCGCTCACCCAGGCCGATTCTGTCTACCCGGGCACACTGTCTGACTACACCAAGGTCCTGTCCCAACGCAACGCGCTGCTCAAACAGCTGCAGGAACGCGGCACAGACAATGAACAACTGTCTTTCTGGGATGAACAGCTGGCCGGTTTGGCGGCGAACACGATCCGGGCGCGTGCGCTTGCGATGCGCGAGCTTGAGACCCTGGCTATCCCGATCCATTCCGAACTTTCGCGCGGCAAGGAGAGTCTGCGCCTGCAGTATCAGCCTGCCTGCGAGCCGGCGGGACGCGCCGACGGCCAGCTCGGCTTGCCGATGCCCACGCAGACAGACTGGGCTGGCGTCAGCCGCGAAACGATTCGGAACGACCTGCTCCAGGCACTTGTCGACTTACGCGCCGAGGAGATCGCTCGCGGGCTGACCCTCCTCGGACCCCACCGCGACGACATCACCTTCCGGGCCAACGGCCTCGACCTTCGTCTATACGGATCGCGTGGACAGAATCGGACAGCGATGTTGGCAATAAAGCTGGCCGAGATCGAATGGATGAGGCAGCGGACAGGGGAGCAACCCGTACTACTACTGGACGAGGTGCTGGCCGAACTCGATGTTGAGCGCAGGCAAGACTTGATCCGCAGGGTGGAGACCGCCCATCAGGCGATCCTGACGGCGGCCGATTTGGCAATGTTTCCGGATTCGACCGAGCGCCAGACGACCGTCTGGCACATCCACGCCGGTAGCGTCCGGCCGAAGGCTCCGATCTAGCAGGCTGCGGAAAGAAAAGAGGACGCGAGAGGAGGAATATCGTATATATGGTGGTTGGGGCTCTGCCCCAACCACCACATATACGCATTCATTTCTCCACCCGCGTCATTTTCAGCAAGCTGCTAGTCGACCGATCCGAGCGGCCGCTTTGCTGGGATGCCCGGGCGACGGGCGTAGTCCAGAGGGGTGGCCGCTTCCTTCTCCATTACGACAAGGTAGCGCGTCTCCGCCACGCGAGGTAGATGGACCGGAACCAGCTGTCGGATCCGCCCCCCCAGGATGCGAAGTCCTGCCTCGGCGGCGTGTGCCTCGGCCAGGCCGGTCTCCCCTTTCTGGGCGATCGCCAGTCCACCAACTCGGGCAAAGGGCAAGAGGTACTCGACCAAGACCGGTAAGGTGGCAACGGCTCGCGCCACCGCCCAGTCATAAGCTTCGCGGTGCGTGTCCCAGTGACCGACCTCTTCGCCTCGCCCGTGGATCACTTCGACATCCTTAAGCCCGAGGTTTTCGACCACCCGCTGGCAGAACTCCACTTTCTTCCTGGTCGACTCGACCAGAGTGACGCGCAGTTGGGGGCAGGCGATTTTGATCGGTAGGCCGGGAAAGCCCGCCCCGGAGCCGACATCGATTAACCTCCCGGCATTGGGGGACGTGCCCATCGCCAGCAAACATGTGAGCGAATCAAGGAAGTGTTTCACAGCGATATCACCGGGTTTGGTGATGGCCGTTAGATTGGAGCGGGCGTTCCAGTCAATGAGCAAGCCCGCATAGACTTCAAAGGCCTGCAACTGGCGGCGGCTCAGGCTGACATTCAACAGACCACGCGCCTCCACCTCGAGCTCGACGATCTCTTCGGCGTGGCCCGCGTATTCAGGCATCCATATTCACAGGTCGGCGACTGGCACAAGCACAATCTGGCATGGGTCTTAGCCCGGCGGGGCTCGAAGCCCCTGGATCTTCCCGGCTCATCCTGCCCGGCGTCCGCGTCAGCCGTCGGGGCCGTAGGTTCGTCGAAAAAGTCGCACCAGGCCGGTCTCCAACCGGAACAGAGCTTGTTCACGCCGAGTTGAGGGGACCTTCATGCCTTGCATCAACTTGGGCGCCAACGCGGCAGCCGCCTCGAGCGGCTGGTTGCGATCTGACATGCGGGCCAATCGAACCGGGATCTTCCGCAAGAAACGTCCCATCGCATTCACGTCGGCGGACTTGATCAGTCCATCATGCGATGAGATCAGTTTGTAGCCTTTAAGTCTCCGCAGGTCATCAAGACTGTCTAACCACTCGTTGATATCCGCCTCACCAAGATAGGGCGGTTCGCTCACGCTGACAGCGTCGCCGATGAAAGCGACTCCGGCATCATGCAGGACGGCCCAGATCGAGCCGGCCATCGGCCCCGGGCGATGCCAGAGCTCGATTACGCGATCTGCGAGAAAGACTTCGAGCTCCTCAGTGAAGGTCACCTCGGGGACAGCTTTGCTCACACCGGTGATGCGCTTTAACCGGTCCGCCTCAGCTCCGATCGGATGCGCTGCCCCCTTGAAAGTATCCGGCCAAGAAGCAATGGTAAGCCGAGTCTCCTCGTGGGCGATCGACGGCAGATCCAGGGCGCGCGCTCCGAGCACCCGGTCGGGGTGGGCATCCAGGAACGCCAAATAGCGCGGCCGGCCGAAGTCGGACAACCGGGATAGCCACTCTCTTGCGTCCTCCACCCGGATCGGGCAGTCCACCAGGAACGACCGGTCATCCGACGCGATCGCTCCAACTATGATCCCGGGGTATTTATCCTCTGTGATCACCCCACGGGCAATCTCTCGCATGTTGACTCCTAGGGGGATGGGTGTGCGATCGGTGCTGTGCGGCACCCGAACCGCTGGCGCCGGGGTCTCCTGCTCTGGACCGATTCAGGCAGCCTCTCACTGGCTCCCCGAGCGCCGGGAGAGGGCGGTTCTTCAACCGCGAAAGATTCCTGCGGATTTCAACCCTGAAGAGACATCCATCTGCCGGTACGACAGAACTAGAGTGGCAAGGTGAAAGTGAAAGTGGTTCCTTTGCCCTCTTCACTTTCGACCATGATCCTTCCCCCGTGCGCCTCCACAGCCAGTCGGCAGAAGGCCAGGCCCAAACCAAGGCCCTTGGGCCCGCCCGCGTGCTGCACCCTGGCGAACTTGCTGAAAATTATCTTCTGATCGTGCGGCGAGATCCCCAGTCCGGTATCGGTCACACTGACGCTGACTTCAAGGTCCGCCGCGGCAGCGGTAATTGTGATCCGGCCACCCGAACGGGTGTATTTGGTCGCGTTCTCAAGAAGGTTGATCACGATCCGCCGGACCATGTCCGCGTCCATCTCGACATTCGGCAGATCGGGTTGGGTCAGGCGCAACTGGAGCTGCAGCCCCTTTGCCTCGGCGACCGGATGTACCTCCTCAATGGCCTCGACGATCACGGCTCTAAGCGAGGCGGACGTCTTGTTCAAGACGGCCTGACCGGCCTCGAGTTGACCAAGATCGAGAAGCGAGTCAATCAGACGCGACAGGCGCCGACTTGATCGATTAGCGATCGAGAGAATGGACTGCAGCGTTTCATCGTCCGTAGGGAGAGTCATCTGAAGGACTTCGAGGCTTGAGATAATGTTTCCCAGTGGTGAGCGCAGGTCGTGGAAGATCATCGAGGTCAGATCCGTCCGCAGTTCGTCGAGCGCCAGTCGTTCTGAGATATCACGCAAGATCCATTGAAGGAAAGGCTGCCGCTCGATGTCGATCCGCTTGAGGTGGACCTCCACGGGTACCTGCCTGCCTTCCATATGAATGGCCCGCCCATCGTAGGAAAGGGTCTGATCGGGCTCGAGCTGATCGAGCGGCTCTGGCAGGCCTTCCGGGTCCGGGACGTGCAAGGTCATGACCGAACGTCCGATGAGCTGATCGTGCGGATATCCGAGCACATCCAGGGCGCGCTGGTTTGTATCGGTGATGATCCCGGTCAGGTCGGTGATCAGAATTGGGTCGATGCTGGCTTCGAACAGGCCGGCGTATCGCTCGCGAGCTGCCTTGGTTTCGGCAAAGAGCTGGGCGTGGGCGATCGCCGTGCCGGCCAGGCCGGCGATGCCCGCCAATAGGTCGAGCTGGGCCGGCAAGAACTCCCTCTGAACGGGATTCAGGGCTTCCAAAACCCCGATGGTCTTCTCCTGGATGCGGATCGGGGCGCAGGCGACCGACTCGGTCTTCACGCCGGTCAGTCCGTCCAGCTCGCGAAAGGCTTCCGGGTCAGCCTGCAGATCAGCCACAACAAGAACCTCGCCCTTCTCGATCACCCGTCCGGCGAGACCTGCCTCCCCCGGCCTGTATGCGTCGATTACGTTGCGCGCATCGTCGCCGACGGTCACCCGGTATTCCAGATCGCCGGTGGATTCGTTGATCAACGCCAGGCAGGCGACTTTGACTTGCATGCTGCGCGTCGTCTGGACCAGAATCCGCTGCAAGACCTCGTCCAGGTTCAGCGTCGCCGTGACGACGCTTGCAGCCTCGGCGAGCGCCACCATCGACACGACACGTTGCTGGCTTTCGGAGAATAGTTGGGCGTTGGCCACAGCCGTGGCCGCGTGATAGGCAAATGCCGAAACGACATCGAGTTCTTTCGGACCATACGCCCCGACGACATAGCTGTCGACGTTGAGCAGCCCGACGACATGATCGCGTACGATGAGGGGGACACCGATCCACCCCCGGATCAAGTCCGACTCAGGCAGTGATTCAAGTTTCACCCAACCCGGCTCCGCCTGCGCGTCGACGGCCAGCGCCGGACTGGCCGTCGAGAGCACACTTGCCCCCATGTGATCGGAGTCGACGGGGACAGTCAGTCCGATCAACGCCCCTTCATCCTGAAACCCGCGCGCCGCAACAAGCCGCATCCGATCCCCGTCTATAAGGAAGATGCTCGCACTGTCGTATTCGATGACTCTCTTGAGCTGCTCGAGCACCTGATCGAACACCTGGGCCGGCTCGAGGCTCGAACTGACGGCGCGGGCGATTTCTTGCAGGGTCGAAGCGAATCGCTGGCGCTCCTGTTCTGCGGCGAAAAGCCGAGCCGTTTCAACCGCCACGCCGGCCTGGTCGGCGATCGCTTTGAGCAACGCCAGGTCGTCTTCATTGAAGTGTCGCGCCTGGGGATGAACCAGGGTGAGCACACCCACAACACGATCACGTGCGATCAGCGGCACACTAATCGCAGAACGTGAATCGCCGTCGCTCTGCTGGTCCGGCCTTCGCAACCAGCGGGGGTCGTCTCGGGTGCTGGAGACAAGGGCCGCTTTGCGGTGTTCAACAACCCAGCCGGCCAGCCCGCGCTCGTAGGTGTCGGTAAGCTGTTGGGCGGTGTGCTCGTGAACTTTTCCGTCGTATGCCAGTGCCCCTTCACTGACCTCGCCTCTCTCATCCAACACAATGATGCTTCCGCTGGGCGCGTTGACGTTGGCCATGGTCAGTTGCAGGACGCGCTTGAGAACCTCGCGCAAATCGAGCTGAGCCGCGAGTTCACGGCTAATGGCATACAGCAACTCGAGAGATGCCCGGGTTCTCTCCTTCGCAGGCCGATTGGCAGTCATTGCAGATACTTCAGTCCCGTCCCGGTATTGAAAAGCACGACCCGTTCCTCAGGCCCGACCGCGCCTTGAGCGACGAGGCCGCGCAGACCGGCCAAGCTGGCCGCACCTTCCGGACAGGCCAGAATGCCCTCCTGGCGAGCCAGGTCGCGTTCGGCCTGGTCAATAGCCTCTTCCGTCACGCGAATCGCCTGCCCGCCGGATTCACGCAGCGCGCGCAAGATCAGCCGATCCGCGTAGGGCTTTGGAACCCGAAGTCCAGCCGCCCGAGTTTCGGCAGCCTCCCATGCTACCATGCGATCAGCGCCCTCCTCGAACGCCTTAACCACCGGCGCGCAACCGACGGCCTGGACCGCGATCAACCTCGGCCGCCGTCCATCGATCCAACCCAGGGTTTCGAGCTCATCAAAAGCCTTCCACATCCCGACAAGCCCCGTTCCGCCTCCGGTGGGAAACACGATGACCTGCGGCAATTCCCAGCCAAAGGCCTCGGCCAGCTCGAGCCCCATCGTCTTCTTACCTTCCACCCGATAAGGTTCGCGAAATGTCGAGACGTTGAACCAGCCCGATCTCTGAACCTCTTTCTGGACTTGACGTCCGGCCTCGTCGATCAGGCCATCGACCAGGTGGAGGTCGGCGCCTGCGGCGCGCACTTCAAGCTGGTTCAGCCGCGGCGCGTCGGTCGGCATGAACACATGCGCTATTCGCCGGTGGAGCGCGGCATATATCGCAAGGGCTCCACCGGCATTACCGGCTGTCGGGATGCCGAGTTCTTCCACACCAAGTTCAGCCGCTCGCGCCACCGCCACGCTCAGTCCGCGCGCTTTGAACGATCCGGAAGGGTTTAGCCCTTCGTCCTTAACCAAGACCGCCGACAGCCCCAGGCTGTTCGCAATCCGGTTTATGCGGAGCAAGGGGGTATCGCCTTCGCCCAGGCTCAGTCGAAAGACGGGTTTTCGAACAGGAAGCAGCTCTTTCCATCGCCAGAGCCCCGCGGGACGGAGGGCGAGCTGATCTCGTGAAAGAGTCTTACGCAAACGTGGTAAATCGTATCGGGCCAGCAGCGGCGAATCGCATGCCTCACACACCGTCTGCAGCCGTTCGGCGTCATAAGTGCCCCCGCATTCAGGGCATTCCAGGCCGATCATGGCGCTCACTTTTGCGCAGTATAGCACAAGGGGGTCGCCCGGCAACGCCGCGGCACGGGGGTCGTTGGTACGGGGAATAAGCACCGATTGGACTTGGCTCGACAGGGGTTGGCTTCACGCGAGACCGCGCGCCATACTCGCACCTTCGCCGTCCGCCCTGCACACTAAACTATTGGCGGGGATTGTCTCACCCTCATAGACGGACACGGAGTGTGTGCGTTTGCTCATCGAGGACGAGCCCAACCTTGTCATTCCGCCTGCCCACCTGTGCCTGCCTGTCCTGGCGGTCAGGCCAGGGCGCCAGGTGCAGGCAGGCCAGGGAGTATGCCCCAAAGGGGCCTGCGTGGAATCCCCTAGGCGCGGCCCGCTTGGATCGCCGCGGAAGTGAAAGTTCCTGATCCCGAATGTCTCAATGCGCTCGAATCATCATGAGGATTCTTCCCCGCCTCCGGCGGCTCAGAATGACACGATTGTGGACACCCTTCAAGACCAAGATCCTCCTCCCCTTGTCATTCCTCGTCCCTAGCGGGGCTGCGCGAAGCACCGTCCGTCCAGCTTGATCGTTCATCCAGCTTGATCGTTCATCCAGCTTGACTGGACTGGACTGGACTGGATCGCGTAAGGGACAGAATGACCCGAACATCGCTCGGCCCCTCGGGTTTTCCAGGCCCGGCCTTTAGCGATGCCGGCATGCGCCGCTACCGGGCTAGTCTTTCCCTCTCCGACCTAGCTCTTCATAGTTGAAGAGCCAGCCGGCAATCTCGCCCACATCGATGGCGTCATCTTCCGACCAGGTGCGCATCGACGGATAGCTCCGGTCGATGCGTGAGCTCGAGTCCGTAACCTGTGAAGCCTTGATCGCTGCCTGCAACGCGGTGGCCCTCTCCTGCCAGCGACTCATGTTCGCCGGCGTCAGATCCACCCAGCCATGCTCGTTGTCGGCCGACTTAATCACCGGACCGCGCATCAACCGCTCTCCATCGGGCATGAGGATCGGGATCCCGACGGAGAGGATCTGCTGGCGGAGGCCCGCGTCCCCGGTCAGATCTTCCAGGAGGATTCGGGCCAACTCTTCTGGGGAGTGCTCCAGCACGGTCGTAATGCGGGCGCAATTCCTTTTAAGCAGGTAGGCCTCGAAGAGCAGCTTCGAAAGCCGAGGCGGACCGAGGATCTCGAAGGCGATCGACTCAACCCCGTGTTCGGACTGCAACTGATCAAGGCGGTTGAGCGCCGCCTGACGCAGAAAGCCAGCCCTGTAGGAGGGTCCCATGACAGAGGCATCAATGCCGGCGATCACATCCTGGCCGGTATTCCCGCCCCGGATCTCGGCCACCACGGCCGCGGCGATCTCCTCCGGTGTGACAAACTCCATCTGTCCCAAGGTGGTGATAGCGGAGAACTCTTCCGCTGCAAACAGACCGTTTTCGCCGGTATCGACATAGACCGATTCCAGCATCGCCCCGGTCGCTTGCCCGAAATCCCCTTCAGGCGCCAGCACTCCCAAGTCGGATACCTTGCGAGCTTCTTCCGGAGGGCAGTCATAGAGAGCCACCGTCGTTCCCCCGCGCCGGATCGGCCCGAAGCCGATCTCTTTCCAGGCGATGGCTGCGGTCGGTTTGATCTCCTTGACGACCTGGGGACCCCCGGGCGTGCGGGCGAGGAGAAAGATCAGCATGGTTTGCGCGCCGGCCACGGCCGATTTCGAAAGCAGGACGCGCGATGGCTTCTCCTCCCCGTGGGTGTAAGGGATGTTGAAGCCCATCCCGCCAGTGCCGCTCGTCCCGACTTTGACGAAAGCACTTGTGCCGGCGTGAAGCATCGCCTCATAGTAGACCTGCATGTGCCGGACTAATTGCGGGACGTAAAGGGAGCTCAGGAGCCGCTCAACCTGCTCCGGCCAGTCGGTTTCTTCACCCCGTAGGATCCGCCCTTCCAACTGGCGCGCCGTCTGAAAGATATTCTGGTAAGCCACGGCCGTTGCGGTGTTAACGCAATCGATCACGATCTGGGCCGGCTTACCTCCGAGACCCTCGGTTCGGCCGAGGATAAGCTGGTACAACAGAGATGCCTCGAGGATCTCCGAATCCAACTCATCCAGGATGTCCGCCACAAGACGACGGCGCTGGTCGACATTGGCCAGGACCGAGATTCGCGGGTGAACACCATCCGGCGCCGACTGCCATTCGGCCCGCAACAGGAAATCACCCCACGCGGGCAAGATTTCGGTCTCCGCATGGGGATGCTCCCGACGGAGAACGTCGACCGCTTCCTCCGCTTCGGTTCGACGAAGGGAGCCGACAACCAGCCGATCCGGTCCGTAGCGCAACATCTCTCGGCAGACCGACATCCCCACCAGCCCATAACCGCCCAAGACGAGAACATTCTTGCCCTGGATGTCCACAGTTCAGACTCTCCTGGTGAGGGACTTCACGGACGCGCTCAGGATACCGCACAAACCAACGCGGTAGAAGCATCCGGCGTTTTTCGCACACCGACGGTCGCCTCGACTCGTGATCGCTCCATCCGAAAAGGGGATCGTGCCCCACGACTGAGACACAATCCCCTCCAGGGGTTAGCCACCGTCTTTGTTCGGCGGGATCACCACTAGGCGAGAATCCTTCCTTCAAACTTAGGCACCGACCTTACTCAGGCCCTTTCGAGGTCAGCCTCTGCGCGGCCGGAGTTCATCCCGCAGGACCATCGTGAGCAAGGCGCTTACAATGCCGACCACAATCCCACCTAAGAAGGCAATCCACACGTACTGCCAGGACGGCCAGGCCGCGTCGATCTTAAATCCGACATTGAAGAACTCCCCGACCCACCCCGTCAGGACGAAGAGCGCCGTGTTGATCGCCAGCGTAAACAGGCCCAGGGTAGCCAGGATCAACGGGCAGGTGATGAATTTCAGCAGGGGCCTCACCAGCACGTTCACGGCGCCAAAGATCAGCGCCAGGATCAGGATCCCCCACCAGGTGCTGTTCTCGGCTCGTATCCCAGCGATCCAGCCCGTCCCGACTGCGAGGTACAGGGCGGCGGCATTGATCGCCCAACGAAGCACAAAACGTTGCATTCTAGCCTCCTAACGCCGTCTCCAACTCCGCCATGCTCCCGGTCAGGCTCGCGATACGGGCGGAGCATGCACCGCGTCGGGAGGGGGTCAACCCCTCCCATGCATCCGAGACGTGTCACTCCACATAGATCTCTACACGCTGACCTTCATCTTCGTCGACAACGTCCATGATCTTGCCGGTGACGCCCTGCTGCAACGCTGACGCCACGCTCGAAAGGTCGATCCCCTCCACGTCGGGGATGAAGCGCGCCCCGACACGCAGCCCGACATTCACAAGACTTAAAGGCAGGTTCACATTCACGGCCGGCTTGCCGCTGCGCAGGTCTGTGATGCGCACCCGCAGCCAGCGTGAATCGGCTTCGCTGCCGCTTGCCTGCCGACGCGAGCTCTTGTTGAGGGCCACCAGCAATCGGGCCCCTTCTTCGGCGGTGATCTTGCCTTCTTCGATCAGTTTGAGTATCCGAAGTCGTTCGTCTGTCGTCGCCATCTCAACTCGTCCCGGGGATCCAGCCCGATCGGGCGCGCCGATCCATCGGCCTATCCCTCACGTCGCTCTGCATGCTCACTGCGGAACAGTCCCCGGTCGCGCATGTATCATGAACGGAGCGCCTCCGAGGTCTCAATCGGCGATAGGTCCCGGTGGTTTGCTCGACGGTGGAGCAACAAAAACATGCCCACCCCCAGCAGCCCGATCAGACCTGAGGTGTACCACAGCAAGCGGGGGTCGAAGTTATCCAGGATGCTCCCGGCAAGCATCGGTCCCGTCGCCGCGGCGAACACCCAGCTGAAACCAAAGAACGCCATGTACCGGCCGCGCATATCCTCTGGTGCCAGGCGGGATACGGCGGCCTGGGAGACCGGCTCGATGATCATCTCGCCGATAGTGACGATCACCATCGCCAGGAGGAAGAACGCGTAGGTGTCGAAGACGCCGTACATGGTGAAGCCGATGGCATACACTCCTGTTCCAAGGGCCATCATCAGCATCGCCGGATATGCGCGGACCCGGCGCGTTGTCGAGAACTGGAACAGGACCACTATGATGGCGTTCAGACTCATGATATATCCATAGTCACGGACGCTGACGCCATGGAAATCACGTAGGTACACCCCGAGGGTCGTATTCATCTGGATGTAGGTCAATGCCGCCAGCGTGCAGGCCGCGGTGAACGCCATGAAAGCGCCGTCCCTGACGATCCGTCCATAGCCGCCAAAGGTTTGGATCATGCTCTCAGGCACCTCCTTCTGGGCCCAGCGCGGACGCGTCTCGGCAAGTAGGAAGTACACCAGAACTGCCACAAGAGTGCTGATAGCCGCATCCGAGACGAAAAGCAGCAAGTACGACCTCGCCGCCAGCAGACCGCCTAGTGCCGGACCGATTGCGGCCGAAAGGTTGAAAGCCACCCGGATCATGCCATAACCATCAGCGCGTTGGTGCTCCGGCAGGATGTCCGCCACCATCGCCTGCCTGGCAGGTCCACCGACATTCGAAAACATCCCGACTGCAAGGACGATCGGGAACAGGATCGCGAACGAACCGGCCAGGCCGAGAAGCAGGCTGGACAAGCCGCTGGCCAGCACGCCGAAGATGATCATCCCTTTTCGGCCCAGCCGGTCGGCCAAGGCGCCACCAAACATGCTCCCCAGCACGCCGGTCACGGAGAAGACGGCGATCAGCTTCCCGACATCCGTCATCCCGACCCCGAAGCGGTAGGTCACGTAAAGAGAGAAGAACGGGAAGACCAGCGCGCCGCCGATGGCGTCGATGAATGTCAAGACGACCAGGGCCCAGAACCTGGGAGGGTATTCGTCGTAAAGCCTGCGTATCCGCCGCCACTGCCTTCGCACAAAGAACATGACTGTCCCACATCGTGCAGTCTGGCCCCTTACTCTTCCCCGCTCACGGCGCTATTGAGAATCCTATTCTCGGACAGATTCCCCACCAGACTTCAGGTCTGGAGGCCGAGGCAGCGGTCTAGTCCATCCGCACGCGCATCCAAGTCAGGGGCTTCTCTGGACGGAAGCCCATCTTCAGCAGGTTTTCGTCGGCTATGCCTGTCTCATAATCCAGGCTCATCGCAACTGGCTCATTATTCCCGCCGTCCAGGACCGCCGAGACCAGAGGTCCCTCGATCGATCCACGGCTTGCCGGAACGACCATCATCACCAGGCGGAGGCCCACCCGGCTCGAATTCATGTACGTCGAGACACTCCCGACAAGCTGCTCATCCTCGACCCATACCCAATGCGCCCGGCCGTCCATGCGGAGTAGACTTTCAAATGATCGGGGTTTGAAGAGAGACGAATACGGCGGGAAGGGCCAGAGCAGCCCTTCCGGGTAGAAACGCGCAGCGAGATCCCATTGCTGTGACCATTCCCCGGCAGCCCGAAGGCGAACAAGGTTGGAGGCCACGCCTCTAGGCCAAGGCTCTCCGGCCGGCCTCTGCCAGGTCGTGCGCGTCGTAATCGCTTCGAAGCCCATTCCGTCATACAGGGCCAGGGCGCCCGGGTTATCCTGCCGCACCTGGAGCATCACCTCCGACGCGCCGCGATCCCTGGCATGTTCAAGCGAGGCCTCCACCAGTCTTCGGGCAATACCTCGTCGACGCTGCTCGATCTCGACGGCCACGTTGGCCATGACCCAGCGATCGGAGAACCCGCTCACCGGCAGGAGGCTTGCATTGGCTACAAGACGCCCCGCTTCGAACCAAACAAAGCCCTGCGGGTAGGCGGCGGGCGGAAGGAAGAGCCGTCCGATCAGCCATCCGAGCCAGCCCGCGCGTCCGAAGGCGCGCATTTCGCGCACCATGTGTCTGCCGTAGGGATCGAGCTCACCGGCGAAAGCAGACTCTAGCAGGGTACCAATGCCTTCCATGTCCCGCCGCGGATCGACCGGCCTAATTCCGCTCTGGCTGCGGCCGGGAGCCCCCAGTGCGGCTGCGGTCACTCTTCGTCCCCTAACGCGCTCAGTAACGATTCGGCCTGTTGAGTATTGATCTTGCCTTCTTCCAGCATCCGAAGGACGGACAGACGTTCCTCATCCCCGCCGGCCGGTTCTGCCTTTCCGGCCGGGCTCGAATGATCCTCCGCCGAACCTACCGCACCCGCGATCCCCGCCCCACTCGCGGCAGTCCGCATCGCCCGGGCGACGGCTTTGCGCACTCGGTGACCGATCCGTCCAGAATCGATACTCAGGGCGTCTAATCCCAACTCATCGAGGCTCGCCTCCATCTCGGCGATGGACGAGTTGACGCGCGCGTTGATTTCTTCCTGCAGATCGAGACTCCATCTGCCCGCAGATCCCAGCCCCCATAGCCTCAGGCTGAGGTCGCCCTCGCACGCGAGGTCGACGCTCGCCGATCCGGACCCGCAGCAGACGACGTCAGGTCCTTCGACCACGACTTGCTCTGATGGGTTCGGCAGGAGGACATCTCCTTTCGCCTTCACCCGCACAACTGCCGACGCATCAGCTGCAAGCATGGCCGAAATGTCCCCGCCGGCGCGAATCCTGGAGGCTGTGTCTGGAGGAGGCGCGAGTCGCACTGAAGCATCTCCACCGACCTCGACCTCGACGGCACCGTCAACCTGCCTCAGTCGAAGATTACCTCCCATTATCCCCACTTGGAGATCCCCTCGCACATCTCGTACGTCGGCATCCCCTCCCACAGCGTCGATCTGAAGTGCGCCCGTCAGTTTGTCGACCGAGAGATCCCCTCCGATCCGTCCCAAGTGCACCTCGCCGGCGCGGCGCAGACGAACATCGCCCCCGACTCTATTGACTGAGGAACGACCTTGAACGCCCGTCAGATGCAGGTCGCCCGAGACGGCTTCCGCTTCGACGACGGCCTCGCTCGGGAGGAAAACCAGACACCCTGCCCGGCAATTCAACTCGATCCGTTCCCCCTCTTGACGGACCGTAAGCTGGCCCTTCGATGGAGCTTGCGCCTCAAACACCCGCCCGGATTGGCCCACAAGACGTAGGTCGCCCTCGATCAACTTGATGATCACATGCGGGGACCCTTTCGTCTCCAATCTCAGTGTCTCCATCGTAAGCGCTCCACCCTTTCACTCAGGATCGAAGAGGGTATGATATCGATTGAAAGCCCTGCCTAGCATCAGGCGGATGGTCGAGGATCGACTCGGCCCTTGACCGATCGGGGCTCTTGGCCCTACCCCCTGCCTCCCGGTAAGACCATCCGGGACGAACGATCTTGCCAGGGAGCAAGGGGTCCGCCTGCCTGCCCCGCCCGCTCTTGGCGGGGTCCGTCCCAATGATTCTGTCGGGGCAGTTCGCCCCGCAGGTTCTGGGCGGGGTTCGCCCCGCAGGTTCTTAGCGGGGTTCGCCCCGGACGAACTT
>Ga0209342_10004384_pt1 | contig 14710 bp, 10 predicted proteins | sample RifCSP16_2_FD_184023 | JGI IMG/M metagenome (GOLD analysis project Ga0209342, IMG submission 184023) | Soil microbial communities from Rifle, Colorado - Rifle CSP2_sed 16_2 (SPAdes) (version 2) | ecosystem: Environmental > Terrestrial > Deep subsurface > Rock core/Sediment | place: Rifle... | reverse complement strand
TCAGATCCTCGGCCTCATCGCCGCGGGGCGCTCGACCAAGCAGATCGCCTACGAGCTCGGCCTCAGCGTCAAGACGGTCGAGACCCACCGCGCGCAGCTGATGGAGCGGCTCGGGATCCGCGACGTCGCGGGACTCGTCCGTCTCGCGATCCGCGCGGGGCTCGTGGGATCCGACGAGTGAGGCGGCTTGCGCCAGCGGCGGTCGCCCCGCCGGGGGCAGCCGGGGGCTACGCGCAGGCGCCGAGCACCTGCTGCAGATCGGTGAGCCCCAGCAGGACTTTCTCGACGCCGTCCTGGCGCAGCGTCGTCATGCCTTCCCGGATCGCGAGCTCGGCGATCGACTCGGCCGGCGCCCGGGTCTGGATCGATCGCTTCACCTGGGGCGAGGCGGCGAGGACCTCGTGGATCGCGAGGCGGCCCCGGAACCCGGTGCCGGCACAGCGCTCGCAGCCGCGCGGCGAGTGCAGCACGACGTCCCCGTCCGGCGCCTGGCCGTGACGCTCGCGCCATTGCCGCAGGATCGTCTCGGGATCGCGGCGCGTGCCCTCGCAATAGAGGGCGGCGAGCGCGCGGAGCTCCTCCTCGGTGGCGATGCGCGGCGCCCGGCAAACGGGGCAGAGCGCCCGGACCAGTCGCTGCGAGACGACACCGGCGAGCGCATCGGCGAGGTTGAATGAGTCGAGCCCCAGGTCGAGCAGCCGGGTGACGCTCTCCGCGGCGCTGTTCGTGTGCAGCGTCGACAAGACCAGGTGCCCCGTGAGCGATGCTTCCAGCCCGATCTTCGCGGTCTCCGCGTCGCGCATCTCGCCCACCATGATCACGTCGGGGTCGGCGCGGAGAAACGACCGCATCGCCGCCGCGAATGTCCACCCGATCCGCGGGTTGACCTGCACCTGGCGCAGCCCGTCCTGGCTGATCTCGACCGGGTCCTCGGCGGTCCAGATCTTGCGTCCCGGGGTGTTGAGGTGGCCGAGCAGCGCATGGAGCGTGGTGGTCTTCCCGGAACCCGTGGGACCGCAGACGAGCAGCAAGCCGTGCGGTTTCGCAACCATCTTGACCAGGCGCTCGCGATTCGCCGGCGCAAGCTGCAGGCGCTCGACCGGCAGCGCTTCGGCGGCGCCGAGGATCCGCATCACCACGTCCTCGTGCCCGTCGGTGGTGGGGATGGTGGCGACCCGCAGCTCCAGGCGCAGCGGGTGGAAGCGGTAGAGATTGATCTTCCCGTCCTGGGGTCGCCGGCGCTCCGTGATGTCGAGGTCGGCCATGATCTTGATCCGCGACACCAGCGCTTCGCGCGCGGCCGCCGGGACGTCGACGTGGTCGACCAGCACGCCCTCGCGGCGCAGCCGCAGCCGGGTCGGCGCGGGCGCGGGCCGGCTCTCGATGTGGATGTCCGAGGCTCCGAGCTCGTGCGCGTCGACGATGAGCTTCGTGACCAGTCGAACGAGCGTCGAATCGCTTTCCAGGTCGGCCACTTCCGCGGCTTCGGGTCTTGCGACCTCGGCGCGCAGGCGCGCGAGGAGGTCGGTGGTGCTCAGGCCCGCGTCGGCAGCCTCCCGGCGGGCGCCGCCATCGCGCTGACCGTACTCGGCCCGGAGCCGCGCCTCGAGCGCCCCCGGGGGCGCGAGCACCGGGACGATCGGCCGGTCCGCGACGAAACGCAGCTGCTGCATCGCGTCCGCCTCGAGCGGCCGGTCGACCGCGACGACCAGCCGTCCGGCGCTCTCGAACAGCGGCAGCACCGAGCGCTCGAAAGCCACGTGCTGGGGCAGCCGCGCGAGCGCGGCGCGATCGATGTCGAATCCGGCCACGTCGACGAACGGGATGCCGAGCTGATGGGCAAGCGCGCGGGCCACCGCGTCGCGCGACACCGCGCCCATCTCCACCAGCACGTCGCCGAGCCGCTTGCCGCGGTCCCGGCGCTGGTGCTCGAGCGCGTCGTTGAGCTGCGCCTCGGTCGCGAGCCCCTGCTGGACCAGGATCTCGCCGAGCCGCAGATCCGGCGAGAACGACTGCTGCGCGAGCGCCGCGTTCAACTGCTCGGCGCTCACGATCCGCTCTTCGCTGAGATACTCGCCGAGCTTGCGCGCCCGCAACCGCTCTTGCCTCGCCACCGCGTCGGCGATCGTCGCTTGTTCGGCGAGCTCCTTCGCCACCAGGACCTGGCCCAGCCGCTCGCCGATCCGCTCCGCCGTGACGGCCGAGCGCGGGACGAAGACCGCGAACACCTTGTCGCCGTGGAGCTGGTACGCGAACAGGCCGTTGCGGTCGTGGACGACGGCCCGTGCGCGTCCGCCGAGCGTGCTCCCGTCGTGGAAGGTGAGCAGGAAATCGCGGTCGCCCAGCTCCGCCGGCGGAGTGAGGCGCGCGAGCGACTCGTGCGGCTTGAGGACGAGCGGCTGGCGCAGCCGCAGCGACTTGATCTCGGAGAACGGTACGACGTGGCTCGTCGCCGCGTAGTCGGCGCGGAACTCGACCACCATCTCGGCGAGCGAGAACCGCTCGATCTCGCCGGCGCTCGAGCGGCCGTCCATCAGTTCGAGCAGACCCCCGTTCGCGCGCGCACCGGACTCGGCGATCACGTCGAAGTGCCCCGCGAGCGGCCAGCCGAGGCGCTCGAGCTCGATCCCGCGCCGCGCGCCGTCGGAGGGTACCGGCGACGGATTCGCCTTCGGAGCCGCGACCGCATGCGGACGCGGGGTCGCGGGTGTTGGCACGGGTCGAACCCGGGCGGCGGCGTGTGTCATTTCCGTTTCTCCTTGAGGGTCTCGCGTCGCGCTCAGCTCAGGACCAGCTGCGCCACCGGCTCGTCGGCGAGGGCCGGCAGGTCCTCGGCGGGGAGCGGCGGTCCGTACGCAAGTCCCTGCACCGCATCGACGCCGAGGCGCTCGGCGACCGCCCGCGCGTCTGCCGCATCGACGCCCGTGGCAACGACCGCGAGCCGCAACTCGCGCGCGAGCGCAGCGACGGCGCCGGCGACCACTTCGCCATCGGGCGTGGCCGAGGCGACGTCCGCCCGGCGGGGCGCCGAACGAAGCTCTTGAGGTAGGGGTGGCTCATGGCGTGCCGATTCTCCGCGCGGCGACGCCACGGACAATCGGTGCCAACCCGCGGCCGGGTCAGGAGAACCCTTAGGACCGGCGCCGCCCGGTGATTTCCGTCACGCTCGGCCGCCTCACGAGATTCCGACAGGGGCCACGGCGCCCCCGGGAAGGCGGGCGCGGTTAGCCCGGCGCGCGCCGAAGCAGCTCCTCGATGCGCTCGGACGCCACCGGCCGGCTGAAGAGATAGCCCTGCATGTGGTCGCAGCGAAGGAGCCGCAGGAGGCGCGCCTGCTCCTCGGTCTCGACGCCCTCGGCGGTGACGCTCAGGCGCAGCGTCTGGGCGAGCGAGATGATGGCGTTCACGATGCTCGTGTCATGGGAGTTCTCGGTCGCTCCGCTGATGAACGAGCGGTCGATCTTCAGCGCGTTGATCGGCAGCTTGCTGATGTAGCTCAAGCTGGAGTACCCGGTGCCGAAGTCGTCGAGCGCGACGCGCACGCCGAGCGCCTGCAGCGCCCGCAGCTTCTGGATGGTCCCCTCGACATCCTCCATCACGAGCCCCTCCGTGATCTCCAGCTCGAGCCGGCATTCGCCATCGACGAGCGCCGCGACATCCGAGATGAACGCGTCGTTCTGGAGCTGGAGCGGCGAGACGTTGACCGCGATTCGCGGCGCGCCGAGGCCGAGGCTCCGCCACTTCCGGCCCATGGCCAGCGCTTCTTCGATCGCCCACCGGCCGACGTCGACGATCAGTCCGGTTTCCTCCAGGACGGGAATGAACCGGGCCGGTGGCACGAGGCCGTCATCGGGGTCGTTCCAGCGCAGCAGTGCCTCGACGCCGCGGATGCTCCTCGTCACGACATCGACGATCGGCTGGAAGTGCAGCACGAAGCGCCGGTCGGCCAGCGCGCGCCGCAGCCGGGACTCGAGCATCAGGCGCTCGCTCACGCGCTTGTTCTGGCCCGCGGAGTAGAAGAGAAAACGGCCGCGCGACTGCTTGACCTGCCGCAGCGCCGCCTCGGCGCTCTGGAACAGCGCCTCGGCGCTCTCGGCATCGGTCGGATACAGCGCGACGCCGGCGCGGATCGAGAGCTGCACTTCCTGCTCGTCGATTGCATAGGGCGTGTCCGACAGCTCCATAACGCAGCGCTCCAGGAGGTTGCCGACGGTCGCCTCGTCGCCCACGTCGGCGATCACCAGCGCGAATCGGTCGCCGCCCGGCCGTGCGACGCCGGAGTCGTCGGGCGCCGCCCCGCGCAGCCGCCTCCCGATCAGCCGCAGCAGCTCGTCGCCGACGTGCCGCCCGAAAATGTTGTTCACGTCCTGGAAGTGCTCGACGTCGAAGAGCGCCAGCGCGAGCTTGCCGTGGGCCCGCTCTTGCGCCTCGACGAGCTGCTGCAGGCGCTCGTGCAGCAGCGCGCGGTTCGGCAGATCGGTGAGCGGGTCGTAGAGCGCGAGATAGTTCACCCGCTCCTGCTTCGCGATCAGCTCGAGCGCGAACGAGATGTTCCCGGCCACCTCGCGCAGCAGCCCGAGCTCCTCGTGATCGAAGAAGTGCGGCTCGGCCGAGTAAAGAGTGAGGGCCCCGACCGGCTTGCCGTCCACGAGCAACGGCAGCGCCGCCGCGGAGCGGCTGCCGAAGGCGATGGCGTTTTCCCGGCCGGGCGCGCCGGACTCGCCGGCGAGGTCGTTCCACACTGTCGCGCGCCGGGTCCGCATCACGGTCCCGGCCTCGCCGTCAGCGCCCGCCGAGAGCTGCGAGGCGAGGACGTTCGACCCCGCGGCCCCGCGCTGGGCGACGGGCCGGATCGCCCGCGTGACCGGGTCGGGCAACCCGACCCAGGCGACCCGGAATCCGCCCACGTCGACGGCGATGCGGCACGACTCCTCGAACAGTGCCTGCCGGTCGCGCATGCGGACGATCGCCGCGTTGATCTCGCGGAGGACCTCGCGGATGCGGCTCAGGCGGGCGAGCCGCTTCTCGGCCTTGCGGCGGGCAACGCGCTCGCGCGCTTCCTGGACCGCGCGCTCGACGGCCGACGGCAGGCGGGCGAGGTTGGACTTCAGGACGTAGTCGGCTGCGCCGTCCTTGAGGGCGCGGATCGCGGCTTCCTCGCCGACCGTGCCCGACACGAAGATGAACGGCGTGTCCGGGGCAAGCTCGCGGGCGAGCATGAGCGCCGACCGGCCGTCGAACTGCGGCAGCGTGAAATCCGAGAGGATCACGTCGGGCGCGAAGCGGGCAATCTCCTCGCGCATCGCCTCCGCCGTCTCGACGGTGTGGTGGACCGCCGCGACCCCGGCCCGGGCGAGCGCACGCATCTCGAGCTCGGCGTCGGGCGTGGCGTCCTCGACCAGCAGGATCCGGATCGGATCCGGGTCTCCGCCCCCGCCGGCGGCGCTCATCCCGTTCATTCCGGCACGCGGTTGGTGAGCATCCAGTAGAGACCGACCTTCGACACCGTCTCGGCGAAGTCGGCGAAGTCGACCGGCTTGACCACGTAGCTGTTGACGCCCAGGCTGTAGCTATCGACCATGTCGCGCTCCTCGCGCGACGAGGTCATCATCACCACGGGGATGCCGCGCGTTTCAGGGTCGGCCTTGATCTGCCGCAGGACTTCGATGCCGTCCACCTTCGGCAGCTTGAGGTCGAGCACGACCAGGCGCAGCGGGTGATCGGCCCGGCGCCCGGCGTAGGCGCCGCCGCGGCGCAGGAAGTCGAGCGCCTCGGCGCCGTCCTGGACCCAATGGAGCCGGTTGCCGAGGTTGAACTTGCGCAGCGCGCGCATCGTCATCTCCGCATCGGCGGGGCTGTCCTCGACCAGCAGGATCTCGATCTGCTCGAACGCCTCAGACATCGCTTCCTCCTTTTGCGGGCAGGCTGAAGAAAAAGCTCGCACCGTGGTCCGGACGACCCTCCGCCCACACCTTGCCGCCATGGTGCGCGACGATCCGCTGGACCATCGCGAGCCCGACGCCGGTGCCGCTGAACTCCTCTTGCCGGTGCAGGCGCTGGAACACGCCGAACAGCTTGTCGTAGTAGCGCATGTCGAACCCCGTGCCGTTGTCGGCGACGCAGTAGATCGCCACGCTGTCCTGGAGCCGCCCGGAGACCCCGATGCGCGGCGCGTCGCGGCGGCTCGAGAACTTCACCGCGTTGCCGATCAGGTTCAGCCACACCTGGCGCAGCAGCGCGGGGTCGCCGCGGGCGGGCGGCAGCGGCCCGAGCTCGATCGCCGGCGCTGCGCCGTCGGCGGCGGCGGCCGCTTCTCCCGCCGCGTCGCGCGCGAGCGCCGCCATGTCCACGGGCTTCGGCGTGAGCGGCGCGCGCCCGACCCGCGAGAAATCGAGGAGGTCGTCGATCAACCGCCCCATCTGCGTCGCGCTGCTGCGCACGACGCCGAGCAGCCGATGCCCCTCGTGGTCGAGCCGCTCGCCGTAATCCTCCTCCAGCATGCGCGCGAAGCCGTTGATCGCCCGCAGCGGCGCGCGCAGGTCGTGTGAGACCGAGTAGCTGAAGCCTTCGAGCTCCTTCATGGCCGCTTCGAGCTGCATGGTTCTCTCGGCGACGCGGCGCTCCAGCTCCGCGTTCGTGCGCTGGACATCCGCGGCTTGCTTGCGCTCGAGGACCATGCGCGAGGCGAGATACGCTGTAAGGCCGAACAGCGCGACGATCAACGCGTAGGCGATCAGCATGTACCTCAGCTGGTCGTTCCTCGCCTCGAATGCGGCTCGCGCAGGCTGATCGGCGATGACCGCCCAGCCGTATTTCGGCACCGGCTGGTACGCGATGACGCGCGCGTCGCCCGAGCGCGGGTCGACTTCCTCCCGAACGCCTTTCCGCCCGGCCAGCGCCTCGCTGACCGACGGCAACGCGGAGAAGTCGACAAGGTCTCCCTGGAGCGGGAGCTGCGGATGGAATACGACATTGGCCCTTTGGTCCACGACGTAGAGGACGCCCGCGTCGCCGACGTCGACGCTTCGCGTCCAATCGAGCAGCGTCTCCAGCCGAACCTGAAGCAGGAGGACGCCGAGCACCTGCTGCCGGTCGCTCCGGATGGGAACCGCGACGCCGAACACGTTGGACGAGGGCGCAGCCGCTCGCCGGTAGACCTCGGACACATAGGGCTTCCAGGCGCGCGTGACGCCCCGGTACCAGTCGCGGTAGGCGAAGCTTCTGCCGATGACCTCGGGGGTGTCCGGGATGCCTCCCATGACCGTGCCGTCGACGTCGAACAGCGCCACACGGTCGATGAACGGGAACTCCGCCGGGACCCGCGCCAGGATCCGGCTTGCCTCGACCCATCTCCCGACGGCGATGAGCTCGCGGAACCGCACGCGGTCGGCGAGAGAAACGCCGATGTCGACCAGCCGATCGAGCTTCTCGGACACCATGACCGCCGTGAGGCCGGCGAGCGCCGCGTTCCGCGACAACGCCGCAGCGGTGAGCTCCCGGTCGATCGCGCGATACGTCAAGGCCCCGAGCAGGACGATCCCCGCGAGCGGGAGCGCGAGGGCAACGAAGTACCACCACTCCTTGCGTCCGGACGCGTGGACCGGTTCGGTGATCGAGATCGACGGCGATTGCACCGTCGGCAGCTCCAGGTCAGGCATCCGGCCTCGTCGGGTGCTCCTTCGGCTGGCCGAGCAGCTCGTCGCGCGCGTAGCCGAACAGCCGCTCGGTCTGGGCGTTGATGAGCACGATCCGCCCCTGCGGGTCGGCGATCACCATCGCGTCGGGGGCCGACTCGAGCAGCGCGCGGAAGGGTGTTTCGGCCTGGCTCCGTCCCTCAGGCATGGAGAATGGACGTCGGGCGCAAGGATCCCCGCCCGCAAGGCACGGGCTGCGACCGCTGGTCCCGGACTGGCTGCAGGGCGCAACCGCCGCTGAGGCGTGCGAGGGCGCGGTGAGCTGGGCACGCGCGCGGGGGATCTAGGAACGGGAGGCGACGGCACGCGAGGCCACTCGCGGCGCGGGACGCACCGCGGAGATCGATCCCGCCCGGCCCCCGGTGTGGTTGTCGCTGTCGAGGGAGCCGACCGGGCCTGTCGGAGAGCCCAAACATCGTGCGCGCCTCCTCGGGCGCGTGCGGGGCGCAATCGCGCTGTCGACTACGGCTTGCGCCCCGGACCGCTAACGCGTCGCCCGCTCCCCCTTCGCGCGACACCCGACGAGCGCACTATAGACGATCGGGGGGCGGGGTGGACAGGGGGCGGGCCCATGGCGCCGCCGCCCCGTGACATTGGTCGCGGTTCGGCGAACGGAACGACGCGCGTGAGCGGGTCAGGCGCCGTCGCGGCGATGGACCGCGACTCTCCCGCGACCGGCCTCCTTGGCGAGGTAGAGGGCGGCGTCGGCCTCGGCCATGAACTCCGCCCTCCCGGTCCCGGGCTTGAGCTCCGCGACGCCGAACGTGGCCGAGATGCGGAACGTCGCGCCCGCGGCCGCGATGTCGGTCGCGCGCAGCCGGGCGAGCACGCGTTCGAGGGCAACGGCGGCCGCTTGGGCACCCGTCCCCGGGAAGAGAATGCAGAACTCATCGCCCCCGAGCCGCGCGACGACGTCCTCCAGACGCAGCGTCTCGCGCAGGGTGGTCGCGAAGGCCTGCAACGCGCGGTCTCCGCCGGCGTGGCCGTGGCGGTCGTTGATGCCCTTGAAGTGATCGAGGTCGGCGAGCGCAAACGCGAGCGGATGGCGGGAGCGGCGTGCGCGGCTGATCTCGGCCTCCAGCCGGTCCTCGACGTAGCGGCGGTTGAATGCGCCGGTCAGGGGATCGACCGTGGCGAGCTTCTCGAGCGTCTCTTCGCGCATTCTCCTCTCCGTCACGTCGGAAAACGAGCACACGACCCCCGTGACTTCGCCGGCTGCGTCGCGGGTCGCGCGCGTGCCGACGGCGAGCCAGCGCGCGCGGTCGCCGGGCGACCTCAGCGCGACGCCCGACCGCGGCTTGCCGTCGAGCAGCGTCTCGACTGCCGGATGCATCCCGTGCGCGGTGCTGTGCGGTTGACCCCACAGCCACTCCTGCAGCGCCGGCGACGCGACGCCGAGCAAGCGGCCGGCGCTGCCGTTCAACGCCGTCACCCGGCCCTTGGCGTCGAGCATTACCACGCCCTCCTCGAGCGCGTCCATTAGGCCGCGGAAATCGCTCTCGACCCGCTCCAGGTCAGCGGTGACGCGGGTGAGCTCGCGGATCGCGAGGATCAGTTCGACGTTGGGCTGCGCTTCGGACATTGCGTTGCGATTCTCGGCGCCGCGCGGCGACCCGGCAATCGGTGCAAACGCGCGCCCACGGCTCGGGGAAACCCCTACCCGGCGGGCGACGTCGGGAAGACCGCGTGGGGGCTGCGAATTCCTTGGCCCGCGCATCGGTGCCCGCGGCGCCGCGGGCCCGCGCTCAGGAGATTCCTCGCCCAGTCTGGGGAACGCCCTGATACCCGGCGCGCGCCGGCGGCACTAACGTGGTGCTTGCCGCCGGCCGATCCGATTGACGCAGCCGGCGACGCGACTTCGCGGGAGCTCGATCATGGGAATGAGTGACGACACGCAGATCAGAAGGCAGGTCGCCGCAACGCTCCGCGCGGCACTGAAGGAAGACCAGTTCGTCCTGTACCGCCAGGCGATCGCCCCGTTGGGACGCGCCGCCACCGACGCGGGCTACCAGGAGATCCTGGTGCGCTTTCTGGAGGAGGAGCAGAAGCTCCTGGCGCCCGGTGCCTTCATCCCCGAGCTCGAAGAGCTCAACCTGATGCAGCATCTGGACCACTGGGTAGTGAACCGGCTCCTCAAGTGGATCTACGAGACGCGCGCCGCGCGGCCCGGCCTCGCCGTCCCGAGGTCCAGCGTCAACCTGTCTGCCAACACGCTCCGCGATCCGGGCTTCGGCGACTGGGTCCGCGCGCAGATCACCGACTGGGCCGCGCCGGCCGACAGCCTGTCGTTCGAGGTCGGCGAATCGGTCGCCGCGGCGGAGCGGGCCCCGCTGCGCGCGCTCGCTGCCGTGCTCGCCCCGCTCGGCGTTCAAGTCGCGGTGAGCGGCTTTCTGGGAACCCGGGAGTCGTTCGAGGTAGCGCGAGACCTGGGAGCGAAGATCATCAAGCTCGCCGGCGGCTTGGGTGCGAATGTGCACCGGGACGCCTCCGCTTGCGTGAAGGTCAAGATGATCAGCGACCGCTGCCGCGCCACCGGAGTACGCACGGTGGCGGAACGGGTGGAGGAGCAGGCCGCGCTGCAGAAGCTGCGCGAGATCGGCGTCGACTACGCGCAGGGCTTCGGCATCGGCCGTCCGGTGCCGCTGGTCGTCGGGAAGGTCGGCGCTCCGCGCGGCGACGGCGAGCTCGCGTGGCTGACCGCGGCGTGATTCCCCGGACTGCGATCCGACCCGGCGGCCGGTCGCCGGCCGCGTCCCGCTAGCGCGCCGCGTTCCGCTCCGCGACCGCGCGATCGAGCCGGGCCTGCGCGTCCGCGACCGCGGTCTCGAGCTGTCGCTGGCGGTCCCAATACGACTCGTTCAGCCGGCTTCCGCCCCGCGCGAGCCCGGTCCGCTCGCCGGGCAGCGGCTCGCGCCCGGCCTCGAGGGTGGCGTTGGCCGCCGCCAGGTAGCGCTCGGCCGCACGGACGTCTTCGCTCGCCCCGGCGAGCATCGCGATCCGATCCGGCGCGGGCTGCGCGGCGGGCTCCTTCCCAGCGACCGGCGCTGCCGGCTCAAGTGCTGGGGCGGCTGCGGTCGCCGCTACCGGCATCGGCTGGGCGGCGTCGGGAGGCGGCGGCCACCGCGCCCCAGGCACCGCGGCCGCCGGGCCTTCGGCTGAAGCGGGTGCCGGGTCGGGCGCCGAAGCGGCGGCCGGAGCTGGTGCCGGAGCGGCAGCCGCGGCCGCTGGCGGGGGCGGTGCGATCGTGCTCTGCTGCTCCGCTCCGGCGAGCGGCCGGTCCGTGTAGACCACGCGGCCGTCCGGAAACACGTTCCGATACGCCATTTGCGCCGCGGCCGGCGTGGCCAGCGTGAGGGCGATCAGGGCAATCGCTGGAAGTCGCATGAGCTTTCCTGCTCAACTGGTTGATCTTCTATTCTATTACACCAGGCGGCGGCGGGAGGCAACCCGCAGCTGCGCCCCGGCACTAAAATTCGCACGCTTTCGCCGCGCGCCATGCCCCAGCCGTCCTTCGTCCATCTCCGACTCCACAGCGAGTTCTCGATCGTCGACGGCATCGTGCGCATCGACGAGGCGGTCGAGCGCGCGGCGGCCGACGGCATGGGGGCGCTCGCGCTCACCGACCTCGCGAACGTCTTCGGCATGGTCAAGTTCTACCGCGCCGCGCGGGCGGCCGGGCTCAAGCCGATCGTCGGCTGCGACGTCTGGATCACGAACGAGTCGGATCGCGACAAGCCGCACCGGCTGCTGCTGCTCGTGCGCTCGGGCGCGGGCTACCTGCGCCTCTGCGAGCTCCTGAGCCGCGCGTATCTCGAGAACCAGCACCGCGGCCGCGCCGAGCTCAGGAAGCGCTGGCTCGCGGAAGGCGCGGCGGGGCTCATCGCACTGTCCGGCGCGACGACGGGCGATGTCGGCGGCGCGCTGCTCGCGGACCAAACGGCGGCGGCGGAGCGGCTCGCGGCCGAGTGGGCGGAGATCTTCCCGGGCGCCTATTACATCGAGCTGCAGCGCGCCGGGCATCCCCACACCGAGGCGTACATCGACGCGGCCGTGCGGCTCGCAGGCCGGCTCGGCCTGCCGGTCGTCGCGGCGCACCCGGTCCAGTTCCTCAAGCGCGAGGACTACAAGGCGCACGAGGCGCGCGTGTGCATCTCCGAGGGTTACGTGCTCGCCGATCAGCGCCGGCCGCGCGTGGTCACCCCGGAGAGCTATCTCAAGACGCAGGCCCAGATGGCGGCGTTGTTCGCCGACCTCCCCGAGGCGCTCGCCAACGCGGTCGAGATCGCGAAGCGCTGCAACCTCGTGCTGGAGCTGGGACGCTCGCGGCTGCCGAACTTTCCGACCCCGGAAGGCGTGAGCCTCGAGGACCATCTCGGCGCGAGCGCCGAGCGCGGGCTCGCCGAGCGGCTCGAGCGGCTGTACCCGGATGCGGCAGAACGCGAACGGGCGGCGCCGCGCTACCGCGAGCGGCTGGCGTTCGAGACCCGGACCATCATCCAGATGGGCTTCGCCGGCTATTTCCTGATCGTCGCCGACTTCATCAACTGGGCGAAGTCGAACGGCGTGCCGGTCGGGCCGGGCCGCGGCTCGGGCGCCGGGTCGCTGGTCGCCTACGCGCTCGGCGTCACCGACCTCGACCCGCTCCGCTACGATCTCCTCTTCGAGCGCTTCCTCAACCCGGAGCGGGTGTCGATGCCGGACTTCGACATCGACTTCTGCCAGGACGGCCGCGACCGCGTCATCGACTACGTCAAGCGGAAGTACGGCGCGGAGTGCGTGTCGCAGATCGTGACCTTCGGCACGATGGCGGCGAAGGCGGTGGTGCGCGACGTCGGGCGGGTGATGGAGTGGAGCTACACCCGCGCCGACGAGCTGGCGAAGCTGATCCCGTTCCAGCCGGGCCGGCTCATCACGCTCGAGATGGCGCGGGAGATGGAGCCGCGGCTCGCGGAGCGCGAGGCGACCGAGGAGGACACGCGGGAGCTCCTCGCGCTCGCCGGCGAGCTCGAGGGCCTCACGCGGAACGTCGGGATGCACGCCGGCGGCGTGCTGATCGCGCCGGGCCGGCTCACCGACTTCTGCCCGCTCTACAGCGCGAGCGGCGCCGAGCACGCCGTCTCGCAGCTCGACAAGGACGACGTCGAGGCGGTGGGGCTGGTGAAGTTCGACTTCCTCGGCCTCACCACGCTCACGATCCTCGACTGGACGATCCGCTACGTGAGGCGGCTCGATCCGTCCGCGCGGCTGGCGCTGGAGCACCTGCCGCTCGACGACCGGGATACCTACCGCATCTTCTCCGCCGGCAACACGACCGCGGTGTTCCAGTTTGAATCGCGCGGCATGCGCGACCTCGTCCGGCGCGCGCGTCCCGACCGCTTCGAGGACCTGATCGCGCTGGTGGCGCTGTTCCGCCCGGGGCCGATGGATCTCATCCCGGAGTTCATCGAGCGCAAGCACGGTCGCAGCCGCGTGCCGTACCTCGAGCCTCGGCTCGAGCCGATCCTCTCGCCCACCTACGGCGTCATGGTCTACCAGGAGCAGGTGATGCAGATCGCGCAGGCGATCGGCGGCTACGCGCTCGGCGCCGCCGATCTCCTCCGCCGCGCCATGGGCAAGAAGCTGCCCGAGGAGATGGCGAAGCACCGCAGCATCTTCGTCGCCGGCGCCGCGGCGAACGGGGTCCCGGAGCGCAAGGCGAACGAGCTCTTCGACCTGATGGAGAAGTTCGCCGGCTACGGCTTCAACAAGTCCCACGCCGCGGCCTACGCGCTGATCGCCTACCAGACGGCGTACATGAAGGCGCATCACGCGGCGGCCTTCCTCGCCGCGAACCTGACGGCGGTGATGGACGACACCGACAAGGTGCAGGGTCTCTACCAGGACGCGGCGGCAAACGGACTGAAGGTCCTGCCGCCCGACATCAACGCCGCCGAGTACCGGTTCGTGCCGGTGGATGCCGGCACCATCCGCTACGGCCTCGGCGCGGTGAAGGGGACGGGCGAGTCGGCGATCGGCGCGATCCTGAAGGCGCGCGCGGACGGCGGCCCGTTCGTCGACCTCTTCGACTTCTGCGAGCGCGTGGACAAGCGGATCGTCAACCGGCGGACCGTCGAGGCGCTGGTGCGGGCCGGCGCGTTCGACGCGATCGACGATCGGCGCGCCCGGCTGCTCGCGTCGGTCGGGATCGCGCTCGAGGCGGCGGAGCAGGCGAGCCGCGACGCGCACCAGGTGAGCCTGTTCGGCGAGGTCGCCGGCCGGCAGCGGCCCGCCACCATCGAGGCGGAGCCGTGGGACGAGCGGCAGCGACTCGTCGAGGAGAAGGCGGCGCTCGGCTTCTACCTGTCGGGCCACCCGTTCGGCGCCTACCGTCGCGAGTTCGCGCCGTTCGTGAAGAGCGCGCTGGCCGACCTGCAGCCCAGGAACGAGCCGCAGCTCCTCGCGGGCCTGGCCGCCTCGGCGCGCACCGCCATGACCCGCCGCGGCAAGATGGCGATCGTGCTGCTCGACGACGGCACGGCGCAGATCGAGGTCTCGGTCTACAACGAGCTCTGGGAATCGAGCCGCGACCTCATCAAGGAGGATCGGCCGCTCGTCGTCCAGGGCCGGGTCACGAAGGACGAGTTCACCGGCGGCCTCCGGGTCGTGGCGGACAAGCTCTACGACCTCGGCGGCGCGCGGGCGCGATTCGCGCGCGGCATCAGGTTGTCGCTGAACGGCGACCCGTCGACGGGCGGGGTGGCGGCGAAGCGGCTGCGCGAGCTGCTCGCGCCTCACCGGAACGGCACGTGCCCGGTGCGCGTGTGCTACCGGAACGGCGACACGGTCGCCGAGCTGCGCCTCGGGGACGACTGGCGCGTGACGCCGGATGACGCGCTGATCGACGCCCTCAAGCTGTGGCTGCGGCCGGAGAACGTCGAGGTCGTTTACGGGTAGGACCTCACGCCGTCGGCTTCGAGTCGAAACCCTCGAAACGGCCATCCGCTTCGGCGATCGCCACACCGGCTACCCGCGTCACG
>Ga0209342_10004381_pt1 | contig 14711 bp, 13 predicted proteins | sample RifCSP16_2_FD_184023 | JGI IMG/M metagenome (GOLD analysis project Ga0209342, IMG submission 184023) | Soil microbial communities from Rifle, Colorado - Rifle CSP2_sed 16_2 (SPAdes) (version 2) | ecosystem: Environmental > Terrestrial > Deep subsurface > Rock core/Sediment | place: Rifle... | reverse complement strand
CATCCCCGCCGATGAGAGAGAAGCCTGGGAGCTCCTTCGCAATCCGCTGCCGCCTCCTGCGGAAACATACACGCTGCGCTCCCAGATGGGTATCGATGCCAAAACCTTCTTCTCTGACCGTTCCTTCATGGAATTAGGATTCGTGGAGCAGGAGGAAGTCCGAAAGACGATGGAGCCTGGATATTTCAGGGAGAACAACCCGATTCTCCGGCATACGATTCTCCGTCGGCGGGACGTACTGGAGGAGCAGGGTCTTCTCCCGAAGATCGCTGTCGATGTCCACCCGGATCCAAAACTCGGAGCGACGGCGTATCCGGGGCAGAACTTCGTTCTCGACGACCGCGGCGTATGCCTCGGCCTGATGACGAACCATCCCTTCGACCAGGCGTACCGGGCAGCCGAGGATTTCACAGAATCCCTCCGCAAGCGCACGCACGCTGCTGGGTTCATGAAAACGCTCCTGCTCCAGCGGATCTGTTCGAGCTTCGAATCCGGCAGGAAGACCGCCGAAAAAATGCTCAAGAAGGAACTGATCGAAGACGAGGAAAACCCGGAGAAGTTGAACGAGGATATCGGTGTCCTTACGGAGACCGAAGCAGGATACCTCCAGACGATCGTCGAAGAACTATCACGTCCCGAGGCCCGGGATCCCAAGCTCGGGGCCGTGAAATACTTCCTTAGCGAGTATCGAACCGAGGAAAAGACTTGGCTTGAGCACGGGTGCATCATCTTCAGCCAGTATTACGACACCGTGTACTGGGTCGCTTCCGAGCTGGCGAAGGATTGGCCGGAAGAAACGGTGGCCGTCTACGCCGGAACGGGGAAAAGCGGCCTGTTCCGGGGGAGCCAATTCGTCAACGTCAACCGCGAGCAGATCAAGGCGGCGGTAAAGAAGCGAGAGATACGGTTGCTCGTCGCAACTGACGCCGCCTGCGAGGGACTAAATCTCCAGGCCTTGGGGACGCTGATCAACATCGACCTGCCGTGGAACCCATCCCGACTTGAACAGCGCCTCGGCCGCATCAAGCGGATAGGGCAGGCGCGCACGACGGTCGATATGCTCAACCTCGTCTACCACGACACCCAGGACGAGAAGGTCTACTCCGTCCTCTCCCGGCGCCTGAAAGACAAGTTCGACATCTTCGGTGGCCTGCCGGACACCATTGAGGATGAGTGGATCGAGGACGTGGGGGAACTCGAAGCCCGAGTCGATCAGTACATCCACGAGAGGGACCAGGCCAAGAACGCCTTCGAACTACGGTATGAAGGAACCATCGCGCCGGACAACAACCGGTGGGAGTTGTGCGCCAAGGTACTTTCGAGGAAAGACGTGGTGGATAGGTTGTCAGAGGCGTGGTAGACGATTCCCGAACGGATGGAGTGATGCGCATGTCCAGACCCGCCGCGCTCGTTAGCCAGCACCTGGAAAAGGTCTCCCTTATAGCCCACCAGTAGGAGGTGATGACTTTTTTCCCCGCCTACGCGTTGGAAGTCCCATGTTAGCCAATGTCCTGTCAACAATCTCGTCGAGATCGAATGGCCTCTTCTGCCGCGATAGGACTTCCGCGAGCGGATCGCGGGCATATCGCTCCATGAATGTGTCCAGATCCTTCTTGCGAAATAACAGTTGTCCTCCAGGCGGTCTGTAATGCCGGATCTCCGGTAGAAGCCGCCTGAGCCATCGGGGAGAACGTGCAAGGTAAGCAGCAGCCTGGGAAAGGGATAGGAAGCCAGTTTCACTAACATCCAACAGAATGAAAGGCATCCCTTGAGGGATGCCGTACTTCATTCTCATTTCTTCCAGACGATTTAACGAACTGATAAGACGTTCCCCGGGAAGGGGTAGCGGAAGATCTCTTCGTTTATTACCCATCCTCCCACCTCCAATATTCAAATCACCCCAAGTAAATATTTCCTATTGCCGATCTGATATTAGTCAACCACGTGCTTTCCTGCCAGAATAGTCGATAGGGAAAAGTCCATACATATGACAAGAGGGCTATCCTCGCCGTGCTTCCCCCCGGATTTCCTCATATAGAACGCCGCTACGGAGGTGGCGATGAAACAGCGCTCCCCTCGCCCACGATCCACGAAGCCCCTTTCGAATTCCTGGAACAGGAAGATCCGGAAAGTGATAAAGGAAACCGTGAGGGATCAGAAGGAACGGGAACAAATCACCAAGTTGTTGAACCGCGAAAAAATGAAAATCGCCTTGGCCTCATTACTCGCGGAAATCAAGAAGCATCCCAAGCAAGAGGATGACTCTGAGAATGATCGGCTATGGCTGATACGGAGCGTCCTGAAATACTGCGTCATCTCACAAAATATGCCGAAGGATATCCCGGCTTGCTTGTGGAGCCCGAAGGCGCTCACAAAGGTCGCCGTTCAAACAGAAGAACTTGCCGCGCAGTTTGTCGATATCTCAAAAGTTGGGCTGTTTATCAAATATCCCGTTGGAGAGGACAAACACGTTGATTTCGGCGAAGTAGCGAAACTTCTTGTCTGGCTTTCCGAGAATCTCCAATCCATTGCCTCGAATCCGGAAACACTCCAAATTATTAGGGCGGGAATATTCCCCAATCTCAAACCTGGACAGGGGAACAGACCGGACCTCCGGGTTTGGCGCCTCGTACATGGCTTGGCAACGATCTTCTTTAGAAGGTTCGGGAGCCCATGTTATAGGATCGTCGCCACATTCAACAACGCCGTCTTCAAGGACGTGAGGGACGAATCGGATGTGGCAAAGATCCACGCTTTGATGAGGGCCACGGGACGGATCCCAACACCACTCCCGTGGTCTGAGGATATGCAGCCACCCATTTAATCCTCCCGTAATTCTCCTTCCGCAACAGAATTACCGAAGCAAATCGGTTTCCTCCTGACATTTATGACTTTCTCGTCCTACAGGCGTATACGGAAGCATCCTTTGGTTCCGGGAGGGTCAATGAGCAACAAAACGATCCAGAGATTGGTCAGGGTTTCAGATTTCGCGACCCGTATCGACATCACGGTTCCCACCGCCTATTTGTGGATTCGCTCGGGGCGCCTGCGGGTGGTTCGATTCGGAAGAAATCTGCGGATCACCGAAAAGGAGATCCGGGATTTCCTACGCCGAGAAAGTCATTATCGGGATCCCGTTGAGTGATGATAGCGGGCCACCTTTGTCATATTGAACGACCGCAGGGGGTGTGTAGGTGACCGAGATCCTCCGCGATGACCTACTGAAAGACGACCTCGAGGAGATCGACTTGGAAGCCGTTGCACCATCCCTTCCACGCGAAGGGAACGGTCGGACGAAGGCGTCATCAGGGGGACCGTCAACGAATGTCGGAGAAGGAACCCCGCTGGTTCTCGACCCTTTGGCCCCGTTGAATTGTGCGCGGGCATACATTATCCGGAAGCACACCCGAGAAGGGATGCCGGTTCTCATACATCATCGGGGTGAATTCTCCTCATGGACTGGACAGGACTTCAGGACAGTATCGGATGGGGAAATCCGATGCGCTCTGTGGGGCTTCCTCGATGGGGCGGCCAAGTGGAATAAGGGAGGGATCGGCCCGTTCAAACCGAACAAAGTACGGATCGGGGACATCCTCGACGCGCTCCGGGCGGCCGCGAACGTGCCGGAGACTGTGGAACCGCCCGCCTTCCTCGACGCGTCCGAGAAGGACGCGCGAAACTTCCTCGCGCTACACAACGGCTTGCTCGACGTGATTTCCCGAAAACTCATCGCGCACACGCCCCGATTTTTTAACCGAGGGAGTGCGGACTACGACTTCGATCCGGCGGCGACCTGTCCGATTTGGGAGAAGTCCCTCGACGACTGGTTCGACGACGACCTTGAATCCCGCAACACGCTGGAGGAGATCCTCGGGCTGTTACTGATCCAGGAAACGAAGTACCACAAACTTTTCCTCCTGGTCGGCCCGAGACGGTCGGGCAAAGGAACCTTCGGACGGCTGATACCGAAACTACTTGGGCCGCGGAACGTCGTTACGCCGACGATGGCGAACCTCGGCGACCATTTCGGCCTTCAGGACGCTATCGGTAAATCCGTCGCGGTCATCGGGGACGCGCGGCTAAAAGCCGACGCGGAGGAAGTCGCCGAACGCCTCCTCACAATATCAGGTGCAGATGGAATCGCCATCCCGCGAAAGTATCTTCCTACATGGAATGGGTCTCTGGGTGTCCGGTTCGTAATGCTGTCGAACGAGACGCCACAGATCAACGATCCTTCCGGAGCGCTTGCCTCTCGGTTCGTCGTCGTTCAGTTCACGGAATCTTTCCTCGGCCGGGAGGACCTCGACTTAGACAATAAACTGGAAGCGGAGCGATCCGGAATCCTCAACAGATGCCTCGACGGTCTTCTGCGCCTGACCGAACGTGGACGGTTTCTCCAACCGACCAAGGGGCTTGGCGCGATCGAGGACATTGAGGCGCTCGGATCCCCGTTGACCTCCTTCCTCGATGAGATGACCGAGAAGGGATCGGGGTATTCCGTTTCGGTCGAAAGTCTTTACCGCGCCTGGCGGCAATGGTGTGAGCGAAACGGGAGGGATTTTCCGGGAAATTCGCAACGATTCGGGCGTGACCTCCGGATAGCACGAGGAGGGAAACTTGAAAAATCACAACATCGTCATGGGGAGACTCGACTTCGGTATTACGAAGGACTCAGGCTGAAATGAGTTCCTGGCACGCAAAGGAACGCGATGCTCTTTCTTCTGTAGTTAGTTTTTGGAAAGTACGTAGAGATGCTGGAAAAGAAATTGGGAGCAGAAAGGGGAAGTTCACGTGACATCGTGTGCCATGTACCCCATCAGAAGATCGAACAATGACAAGGCGTTTATGCAGGCAATTCATGTAAAGCGGACCTGAAAAGGCAAATAAATGCACATTAGGAGGACAAATTCATGAACAATTTCGAGCTCTTCCGTATCCCCCCTCCCCTCGGAAAGCGTCCGGCGAAACTGCAAACGGCGCGCGACGTAAGGAGGTGGCTGAGCAAGCTCATTAACGCCACAGCGAGAAACGAGGTAACCCCAGATATGGCCGCCCGTCTCGGTTTTTTGGCGTCCATCCTACTCCGTGCAATCGAAAGCAGTGACTTCGAGGGGCGCATCGCAGAATTGGAAAAAGCCCTCGAGGAAAAGTCATGAAGTACAGATCGCGGATTCAGAAGCTCCAGAAAATTTTATTCGCCAAGGATCGCTTTCGGGGAGGCCGCGAACCCTTCTGGCTAGATCCGGAGGATCCCGTAAGTATGCAGTTTGCCCTGAAGGAGATTATAAATGTCCCACACCCACAACGGAAATACTCAATTCGAATACGGGGAGAAGCGCCGGAGCACGTCTATCGTGCGCTGGCCAAGAATATTCTTCCCGGCAAAGAGATCTTAAGAACTCTCTCTGACGAAGATCTGGAAGCATTTTTCAATAAATATCAGGCGGCTTGTCTTGGAGCGACCAACGATTCTCGAAAAAACCTAGGTCTTCCTCCGGTGAGGGTGGGGGTAGATGAAATAATTTCTGGATCGGATTACAACGCAACCAATGACTGAAGATAGGAATTAGCGTAATGCGAATCGAACTCGACATTTCCGACGAACTCGTTGGGAGGATCGCCCAAGCAGTTGTCGATCGGATGCGGCTGGTGCAATCTGCATCGGTCCAGTCCGGGGCGGTCGTAGGCGATTTGTCGAGGCCCGCTGGTTCTGTCGGAAGGGGTAAGGAACAACACGGTCAGCAACGGGCCTTGCCCCCGGCGGGGTATCTTCGTTTAAAAGATGTTTTGTCGTTGATCCCTGTTTCGAAGTCCACCTGGTGGGCCGGTGTTCGCGAGGGTAGATTCCCGAAGCCCACGAAGAAGTTCGGGTCCCGGATTACTGCCTGGAATGCGCAAGACATTCGATCTCTGCTTGAGCGGGTCGCTGGGTGATTTCAGATGTTTGCAATCCATCATTCTGTAGCCCAGAGACGAAGTAAACGCAATGAAAGTGAGATTTATTGAGTGATGGAACCCGAGTCCGCAAGAAGAGGTTTTTAACTTCTCTTGTCGGGCAAGGAAATGACCTGTTTTCCGTGATCCCCCGGGGACCGTAGGACGACTTCAACGCTCGAAATGGCGACTTCGAACATTGAACGCCTCTGTCAAGTGCCACATCGAACGTCGAAACCCTTAGAGCGGATTCCCGACTGATTGATTATTGCCTTAGGGAGTGGCACTTTGATACTACCAATGTAGTCGAATCAAGATCAGTGGCAGGCGGACCACAATTCCAAATAGTAAATTGCCGGGGGCAGGTTACCGGAGAGGGGGGGGTATCGAAAGGGTGTGAAGATTGAAGGCCAACAATTATCGCAGGATATTCTTGCAGACCTTTGGCGTCGCCGCCTCGATACTCTTGCCTCGGGAATCGCCAATGACGACCTTTACTACCTACAGATCGCCAACGCAGCCGAGCATATCGGTGCCGAGCATCAGGGGCGATTTCTCATCGAGTTAATTCAGAATGCAAATGATCAGGCGGTCCGCCAAGGGCTGACGAACTCATTTGTTTCAATTACCCGCCATGAGCATCTGATCGCTGTAGGAAACAGCGGCCAGCCTTTCGATCGGGGCAAAGTCGACAGCATCACCTCGATTTTCAAGAGCGACAAAACGGCCGACGTCTGCATCGGGAATAAGGGTATTGGTTTCAAGGCAGTGTTTCAGGTTGCAGATTCGGCCGAGATATTCAGTGCCGCAACAGGTGGCGATTTGTCCAAAGGATGTGCAATCGCGTTCCGCATGGTGCGACGGCCATTCGAGGATCCGGAATTCATAGACGAAATTCGTACACTCACAGATAAGCTCATGGTGCGCGATGTCGAACGGCGACGCACTATTGAAGAGCGTTTCCCGAACAAGGATGCCATCGATGTCGTTCTTGGCGAAGCAAAGCGTGCCGCGGGGTTCACCTTTCCACTCAGGTTGACTGCCCAAGATTTCCTTACACGTGTGCAGCAGCTCGGTCTGTCGAAACAGGTCCTCTCCGAAACGCAAACTCTTGTCGTCTTGCCGTTGACCGTCACAGGAACACCCTCTGAGCTCATCAACCAGGCGATAGACGAGATATGCGGAGATCAGGGACATGCGGGCAATATGCCTTCGGCGGCATCATTTCTATTTCTTCCCGGTATCGGCAGGATCGACGTTACCGATCACGTTCGACGTTTCCGCGCCGAGCTTGAGAAGAGTGAGATAACCCCAAAGGAAAGGCTTGTAGGTGGAGTTGTGATCTCCCGCCGGCGTACTTCGAGCAGGCGAATCGCGTTAGATGACTCCGTAGAACAACCGGCACCAGCGTCCCAAGATTGGTGGGTAGTCGAGCGCATGATCGGCGGGCAGGACCAGCAGGACGAAGTGAGGGGAATGCTGGAACGCCAAGAGCTTCAGAATGCAATTCGGGCACTTCGATTGCCCGAGGAGAACTGGAGTATGGTCGAGCATGTTCCTGTTGCGGTTGCTCTGCCAATCCCGGTCTCTCAAGATGGTGCCGATTACGCTGGCCAGCCCTTGGGGGCTAATGGCCGCTTCTGCATAGGTCTCCCCACAAAGGTGCAAACTGGTGTACCACTCTGGGTCAGCGCCCATTTCCACGGCAAGATCGATCGAACCGCGATCGATTTTGGAAACGCATATAACACCTTGCTCCTCAAAGCGGCTGATAATTTGTCGGAATCACTTATCGAGAGACTTAAAACCCGATCAGACGCATCGGAAAGACGCCTGGTCACACTCGCAATGGAGCGCCGAACAGGGGAATTAGCGACTGCTTTCTACGCGCAAGGTGGACTGGCACGCAAAGCCGTGGTCCTGGCGGCGGATGGGGGATTCATCGAGGCCAGTAAGCTCCGAATGCCAAAGACAATTGACCTGCCGATGTTCGACTTGCTCGTCAACGGCATTCCCCACATCGAGACCTACGGTTTTTATCTGCCCGATGCAATGCTTCTAGCGAACGCGAGAGCTATTCTGGATGGACTTGCGGATGGCACCGATGTTGCCGACACGATGTATTTGCGTCGCCCGACAGCTCTTCCTTCCATTCTGGAGCATGCCGCTTCGCAAAACCGTTCGAATGGAACGGCATTCTGGGACCGATTCCTTTCTTGGACCTTGACACGGTTCAGTTCAACTTGCTCGTACGACCTAAACGAGCAGGCTATCGTTCCCACTGGGGAGACCGATCTCTCGAAGGCCAGTTCACGGGTTTTCTTCACGCCTGTACGCACGCCGGGACGAACAACGGAGGACAAAGAGCGGCCCCATGCCATCGACGATGCCGGCGAAGAACTAGCTGCCATCGATGAGAAGGTTGTGTCGCTCCTCAGATTTTTTGACGACTCAGCCATCAAAGTGCGAACGGGAACGGCGCGAGACTACACTCCGTTGGCACAGAGGCTCGCGCCGTTACAGGGTGGCGGATTGGTTCGCCGCCCCCGACAGGCCGACCTGATCAACGACGCGATAATTCCCGCGCTGGTGGAGCGCATCGGGGACAACGACAAAGCTCTTGCCCTTCTTCGCCAAGCCCTCGTCTGGTTGGTGGCAATGCCACAGAAGTCCCGGCTGCGGGTGTCAACCGACAAACTGTTGGTGCCGGTCCGCGGTCAGGGCGACACCTGGGTTTGGGTGGAACCAGATCAGGTATACCTTGGCGCGGGGTGGCTCGACGACCCCAACATCGATCTTCTGACGATCGCCTATGGAAGTCGCCCGGGGAGTCAGCTTGTGCCTTGGGACCGATTCGAGAAAAAGGCGTTACTGTTATTCGCATCTGCCGATCGGAACTGGTGGTTACAGTCGATGAAAGAGATCGGTGTCTGGGACTGTCCACGTGTGATCCGTAATGAACGGCGCCTCGAAGTCATGAGATCGTTCAGCTATTCGAATCTTTGGGTCGTGGATGGAGTTCGCTGTCCGACACCTTCCACGGACGGTGCTTGGTCACGATATTTATCCGACATCAGCCAGCGAAGGGCTCAGACAAAAACCGGACAGGACTTCTATCTCAAGGAGATTGCGTGGATCGACGGTCTCGAAAACGAGGCGATTCGCCCTGTCGTTGTAGAAGCGATGCTGCGCAGGCCGGAACGATACAGGTTTTATCAAAGCACCACCCTTTCGCGTTACGGAGGAGAGGACAGCAGCATCGTTCCGAGCCTATGGGTTCATGCGATGCTATCCGAGAACTGGAGTGTTATTCCGACATCGCATGGCTTGCGAGAGCCGGCTAAAGCCTGGTTTCTGCCCTTTGAATCCAGAAGCATAAAAGCTGACCGATTTGAATTCTTGCCATGTGTCAAGGCAGAATTCACTGCTGCCAGGGAATTGCTCAACATACTTGGTGTCGTGACGTTAGACGAGGCCGGCATTCCACGTTTGGTGAACGCACTGCACGAGTTGGCAGAACGAAAGGAGCAGGGCGAGCCGGAGGCGCTACGGCACTTCAATGCACTTGTTCACGATCTATATGAGGCTATCCAGGTCAAGCTCAAGGCGAAACCATCTGTGGACGCGTTGAAGCCGCTACTCGACCAGCCGGTGCCGCTGCTTCGGGGGGAGAAGATAGCATGTGCATACTTGAAAGATATAGCGAGGCTATATGTAGACGACGACTCAGTTCGTCGTCGATTCATCGATGGATTCGAGGAATTCTGGGTAATTCCGAAACGATCTCACCAGACCTACAACGACCTCATTCAATCCCTTCGTGAAGTCCTCGGACAGGACAAGGTGATCCGAGTCAGCGAATGCGCGATTGAAATTCAATTTACCCCGATTGAAAAAGGTACGCCCCTTCTTGAGTATCTTCGGCACCGGTATCCCGGATGCCCACTCGCAGAGGAGATTGCATTGTTGATCGTAAAAGGAGGCACACAGTCCACATCATCGCCCCATGATGTTATGTTTCGGCAAGCTTGGAGCCGAATTGTGCGCACGACCATCGTTCACGGAATGTTCGGGGCAAGCTCTCCGTATCGAAGCTGTTTTGATGCAAAGTATGCCGACGGACCTGCGCTCTTGGTCGACACGCGATTGCAGCCATACGAGATTATCGGGGAATTGTGGCAGTCAGTTGGGCCGTCCTATCGCGACATCTGGGTTGCCTACTCGCAGGCGCTCAAAGATAACAGGACAACCCAATTCTTTGAGGATCGTGGGGTATCCACTGCGGATCGGACGGAAGTCGAGATGGCAATCGGCCTCGGTTTCGAGCAGGTTCTAAGACGATATCAACCGGTCTGGCTAGCTTTGTGGCGAAGGCGAAACGAATTCCGCCCTCTCGATGATTTCCATAGCGAGTGGTCGAAACAGGCCCGTACGGTCGAATCGACACGCGCTTGGTTAAAGTGGGACAATGTGCAGGCAGCGATTGAAATGGCTGTCCATAAGGATGAACCCGCGGGATCGATCTTACTTCTCACTGAACAGGAACTTTCAATCCGCGACTGGCAACAAGCGCGTCGTGATCTTGGGACTTCTCCGTTCCGGTTCGTGCTGACGGAGCAAAGGTACCGGGCGTCGCAGGCCGCCATCGCCGGTCACCTGATGGCTTGGTTTGCATACCTCGTAGTTCCGCGGGCGTCGAGAGGCTATGGGCCAACAGTCGCAGCCGACCTTGCCGATCCGGTTCTTGCGTGGGTAAAGCAGATTCGCGACATGAGAGTGCCTGATGAAGTGGTCGAGGAACCGCTTGACGCCAACATTGTCATCAATCGCGTTGCCGTTGATGCGTTGCAAGTTGTCAATAAAATCCAGACGGTCCGGGATGTGGCGGTATTAGTGGAACCAATTCGGGAGCTTTCGATAGCGGCACCTTTGGAGATCACCTCCATCAAACTGAAGGACGAGCCTGACAAGGCCGCCACCATTTATGAGGTCAATGACGAGCAGGAACGAGGACAACAGGCTATGGCGGCTGTTGAATCGGTTTTCAAGATTGCCCAAGCGCTAGCTCTGAAATATGGCGAGATTTTCAACGGCGATGCGGAGCGCCAGAGTCCGCTAATTGTTTTGCTGAGCCAAGGTGCGTGGGCCAATCGTGTTTCTGTTCTCGCTGCGGCACGGTATACGGTCGAGATTGCAGCGCCCGATACTGCATCACGGATGAAGGATCGGCAAGCGTTTCGCGACTTGGACGATTGGCGTACGCTGTGGTCAAAGTTTGAGGAACTCGGTGAGATCCCGAAGCCTGCTGTGCCAGCGCCATCGAAGCCCAAGTATGACTTGCTCGGTACTGGTTGGACCGAGGAGGAGTTTAACTCCTCTGCATCGGATGGTCCTGGCGGAAAGTTGGTTCAGCGTCTGCTGGAATGCGTAGATCCAAATCTTGATATGGCTGCCCTGCGACAACTTGACCGTGAAAAAGTAACTTTCCGTGTGAAAAAGAGCAGGGCAGGCGGCGGCGGTGGCTCTGGAACGCGCAAACGACCTCCAGACGCGTATCTCCAGATGCTCGGCGCATTGGGAGAGCACTTCGTCTTTCAGCAGATGAAGGAACTGTTCCCGGACTTCCATCTTACAAACTGGCGATCAAAGTCCAAGGAACTGTTCGGATACGGCGAGGGCAACGATTCACTGGGGTATGACTTCGAATACCACGACATGAGCGGTAAATTGACCGGTAATGTTAACGTCCAGCGGTGCTTGCTCGAAGTGAAGTCAACATCCCAAGAAGAGACCGACGCATTCGAAATGTCCACCAACGAGTGGGAGACTGCCATCCGGTGTCACACTGGAGGCGAGAAGGCCATCTACGTGATCATTCGAGTGGTCCGCACTTCGTCGCAGCCAAAAATCATGGATATCCTAGTCGACCCGGTTCAGCTCCATTTAGACGGGGTTCTCGACTACAGTAGTCGTGACCTCCTGGTAGCTGTTGGTAAAGCTCACCGGACCAGATAATGGGGCGAAGAATTATTTTGGGGGTATATTTGGGGGTATATCGAAAAATGCTTTGATTCATAGTCCTTATTTATCAATACAATGCAAGAGACGTTAAACTCCCCCCGCCTCCACCAGCCTTCGCTCAAAAGCATGAGAACAGACTCATGCTTTTGAGCTACGGCTGGGCAAGCCAGCCACGGCGAAGGCTGTCCCGACGTAGTTCGGACGGAAGAACGAGAATCATCGTTCGAGCGAAGTCGGACAATCACCGAATTCCCCTCCGGCATTCCGTTTGCATTGCTCGGCGTTATCTCCGCCGGGGGTGCAAGCGATGCGCTACGTCTATATCCTGAGAAGCATTTCATGCCCCTGGCGCCATTACGTGGGCGTAACGCTCGATCCGGATCGGCGCCTGGTTGCACATAATGCCGGAATGAGTCCCCATACGTCGAAATATCGGCCATGGAGCATCATCGTGGCGATTCGCTTCGAGGACGACGCCCGCGCATTTGGGTTCGAGAAATACCTGAAGTCTCCATCTGGGCGCGCGTTTGCGAAAAAACACCTATGAGTCCTGCACAGTCGCCTGAGACCATCCGCCTTTCGATCTCCACCGACCTTGGACACCTTCCTGATTCAGGCGCTTCATGATGCTCGATTCGGCCTGCCCCTCGGCGAATTCCTGGAAGATGCGTAGATCAACGGCTGCCTCCCGGGACTCTGTGGCCATCTTGTAACCATCCGTAAATCCGCGCGGTGCCGCCTGCTTCTTGCCTGACAAGACCTGATGGGTATTGTTGACATGAAATTATTTATTGCCTATTATTATTTGCAAGATTAACGTGCAAGGGAAATGAGTTTAACCGTAGAGGGAGAGGCGAAACATGACCGCTGGAATTCGCAAAGATTTCAACCGGATGGTCGGAGATCGGATCAAGGTGGCCCGGGAATCTATCGGTCTCAATCAGAAGGAGCTTTCGCAAAGGCTGGGATTCAATGACAGGCAAACCTTGTCCACCATCGAAAACGGGACACGGAAAGTCTCATCGGCCGAACTGCTTTCCTTGATGAAGATCCTCCTCAAGGACCTCGAGTATTTTACCGATCCGTTTCGCCTCGTCGGAGAGGGCGCCTTCAGTTGGCGGGCACAGGCGGAGCCGGAGATTCTCAGTACCTTCGAGGAGAAGGCCGGGGGGTGGATCGCAATGTACCGGGTCCTGAGATCCGGTCTCGGCGAACCGTTCAATCCATTGGTCCCCCAACTCGGACTTTCCGAGCGGAGTTCCTTTGAAGATACCTGGGACGCGGCGGATCGGCTCCGGCAGAACTGGAACCTCGGGGAAACGCCCGCAGCGACCTTGACCGGAATCGCTGAAAGAGAACTGGATATCCTCGTGCTCTTCGTGGACATCCAGGGAGGAGTGTCGATCTCCGGGGCGGCATGCCATCTGCCCGAGTTCAACACCATCCTCATCAACCGAAGGGAGCCGGATGGTCGGAGGGCGTTCGATTTCGCCCACGAACTCTTCCATGTCCTGACCTGGAAAAACATGCCGCCCGAGTGGGTGGACACGGACTCCCCGTCCAGGACGAAGGCCAAGAGGGTGGAACATCTTGCCAACAATTTCGCGGCAGCCCTGTTGATACCCCGCCGGGTCGTGGAAGATCGCTGGCGGGGGCGTGGCGCCAATGAGGACATCCATGAATGGATCAACGGAACGGCGGACGATTTCGGGGTGACCGCGAGGGCACTCTCCTTTTGGTTGAGGAACCTCGAACTTCTTTCGACCAAAGATCGCCTTTCCATTGTTGAGAGTCGGCTGACCTGGAACGGAAGAACTCCGGAGGAAAATAATCTCCCGATTCTGTACTCCGGAAAATTCATGATGACGGTCAGGAAAGCTCTGGACAAGGGGGACATATCGGAAAGGCGGGCCGCAAGCCTCCTGGATCTGTCGACAGACGCATTACGGAATGTAATGGCGTCTTACCATTTGTTGGACGACGAAGAGGGGCCGGATACCGATCATGATCCGGCCCGGTGAGAACGTCCTGCTGGACACAACGGCTATCATCGAAGCCCACCGGCAAGGAGTTTGGGAGCCTCTCGTGCATGGGTTTCGCCTTGCCACCGTCGAAAAATGCATCGAGGAGGTCGACACCGGAAATCTTGTGGCGGGAGAACACCTGGAGATCGATACCGGCCGATTAAGGATGGAGATGACCGTTTGTCAGGTGGATGACGCCACGATGGCCGAGGCTGTCCTTTCCAGTGAAGGGAAACTGCAGATTCTCCATGATGGGGAGAAAGAACTTCTCGCCTACGCGACAAACGTCAGCGGGATCTTTTATGTCTCGTCGCAGGACAGGGCTTGTGTGAGGGTGGGAGCGAAGATGGGCCTCCTCGATCGATTCGTTTCTTTGGAGGAGATGGCGGAAGCGGTTGGCAGAAAGCGCCTCCCTCTGCCGTGGCAATACACCAGGAAATGGCTCTCCGACGTCCGGACTGCATGCAGGCTGGAGGAGCTATGAGCAGCCCGGCGCTCAGTTGCGGAACGGCCCTGTGGCGTAAACCGGTATGTTCTTGACCCAGCGTAGGGCTCGTAAGACCGTCGTTCGATCGACCTTAAGTGCCACGGCTATCCCAATGTAGGTTGGAACTTCCGGGGGGTCGACTATCGCGACCTCAAAGGCCGTCTCCCCCCCGGTTCGAATTCTTTGCGACCGCCTCCACCATCGCAAAGAAGTCGAACCGGCGTCCGGGGCCGTCAGGCCTCGCT
>Ga0209342_10004380_pt1 | contig 14712 bp, 15 predicted proteins | sample RifCSP16_2_FD_184023 | JGI IMG/M metagenome (GOLD analysis project Ga0209342, IMG submission 184023) | Soil microbial communities from Rifle, Colorado - Rifle CSP2_sed 16_2 (SPAdes) (version 2) | ecosystem: Environmental > Terrestrial > Deep subsurface > Rock core/Sediment | place: Rifle... | reverse complement strand
GGATCAGATCCCACAATCCACGACTCGCTGACGTTGGTGTTCAAGGACGGTGAGCCACTTATCACCATTGGTGCACCGGGCGGCCGGCGGGTGATTACGTCCGTCGTCCAGGTCCTGGTGAATATTATCGACTTCGGCATGGGGATGCAGGAAGCGATTGCCGCGCCACGGATTCACATTGAGGGATCTGATCCCAAAGTGCCGGAAGGGAGGATGGTCAAGGAAATGTTTGTCGACTCACGCATCGACCGAGAGACGGTGAAAGGCTTGGAAAGCCTGGGGCACGAGATTAGACTGAAATTGGACGGCGACTTTGCGTTGCCGTTGGGAATCATGCGGGATCCGTCGACTGGCAAACTGCACGGCGGCGTGACTGTTCCGGTGCCTGCCACAGCGCTGGGACTTTAGTAAACCTGCCCGCTGAAGCGCTTCAGCTGCATCTGGTTGGTGGTCACCACCAGAAGCAGGTGAAAACAACCCGAATGGCCAACTCGACTCATCGTAAGCTGGCAGAATCGCGGTATCCCCGGCTGGAAATCTCGTTAGACAAGATCCGGCACAATGCTGAAACCCTGGTCAGCATGTGCCGGCGCCGTGGAATACGCGTGGCTGGGGTGACCAAGGCGTTCTGTGGTCATGCGGTGATTGCGAGGGCCATGGTGGCCGGCGGAATCGATGTCATAGCTGATTCGAGAATCGAGAACTTGAAGCGGCTGCGCGACATCAAGTTGCCGAAAATGCTCTTGCGGCTGCCTATGATCAGTCAGGTCAGCGAAGTTGTTGAATATGCGGACATTTCCCTCAATTCCGAGATCGAAACGATAAGAGCGCTTTCCGCAGAAGCCAGCTTGCAGGCAAGAACCCACCAAGTAGTTCTGATGTTTGATCTGGGGGATCTGAGGGAAGGCATTATTGATCAATCTGAGATGCTGCGCGCAGTCGTGGACACATTGCAGCTTGAGCGGATTACACTGGCTGGCATCGGAGCCAATCTGACCTGCTTTGGCGGCGTGATTCCAACGCAAGCTAACTTGGCCAGGCTCGTAGAGTTAAAAGGAACGATCGAGCAGCGCTTTGACATCGAGCTCGACATCGTGTCGGGAGGTAATTCCAGCAGTCTGCACCTTGTTGAACAGGAAGCGATGCCGGTGGGGATCAACCAGCTCAGACTGGGCGAGGCAATCGTCTTGGGCAGGGAGACGGCTTTTGGCCGCCAGATTATGGGAACCGATGCTGACTGCTTCAAATTGACCGCCGAAATCATCGAGATCAAAGACAAGCCATCTATCCCCACCGGGGAGCTAGGGCTGGACTCATATGGAAATCGGCCAAGTTTCGTGGATCGGGGTACCAGAAGAAGAGCGATCTGTGCCATTGGCAAACAAGATGTCGTTCCAGAGAGTATTGTCCCAGAGGATGGGGATATCGTCATTCTGGGTGCGAGTAGCGACCACCTGATCCTTGATATCACGCAGTGCAAGCGAGCTTATCATGTGGGAGGCCTGGTATCCTTCAAGTTAACCTATGCTGGCATATTGAGCTGTATGACCTCTGAATATGTGAGCAAGCACTTCGGGTGAGTGGGCCAGCCTGTCGGAGAGCGCACAGCAGACCTTGTCGGAGGCACCGTGATCCGTGTCATAAGTCTTTCGGGAGACCCCCGCAGCATGGGCCGGCAGCATGGAGAACAAGTTGCTGACCTGCGCCCAAACATCCAGGCTGCGATGCAAGTGCGTCTGGCTGCTTTACGCCAACAAGGTGTCGAGCTAGCGCCATATCTAGACGAGATTAGTCGGCTCTGGCAACAACATGCGCCCGCCACGCTGGAGATGCTGCTGGGTATGGCAGAAGCCCTGGACTTTGAATGGGAGGAGTATTTCTCCTACACGCTTGCCTCCTATCTCACAGATCGCCTCCAGCACACCCGTCAGAGTGAAGGCTGCACCACCTGGGCTGCCGCCGGGGATCTCACCCGCGATGGCGCGCCGCTCCTGGCAAAAAACAGGGACCAGCGCCCCGATCACCAGCCGCTGCAGTGCCTGGCGCGCATACAGCCCGAACACGGCTACCCATATTTGTGCCTGACCAGCGCCGGCAGCCCGGGCGTATTCAGCTCGGGCATCAACGCTGCCGGATTGGCTGTCGTCGATACGTACGTGTCATCGAGCGATATCGGGCCTGGAATCGCCCGCTATTCTCTGATGATGGATCTGTTGGAGGGTTTTGCTAGCGTGCCGGGTGCGATTGGTTATCTGCACACCCGACCGCATCTTGGGGATGGTACGGTAAGCCTGGCTGACGCACAGGGTGAACTGGCCGTGTTTGAGATTGCCCATTCCGCTCAGGCGGTGTTGCACTCTGATGAAGGTTTTATTGTCAGTACTAACCATTTCACTGCGCCAGAAACGCGTACACGTTGGGTGGATCACGAGCCGCCACACCTACAAGGTAATTCTCTGGAACGCCGCAGGCAGGTGGAAAAGGCATTGCGGTCGGCGCGTGGCCAGGTAGACGTCCCCTGGAGTCAGAACTTGATGGCTCAACATGGCAATGGATTCAGCGCCATTTGCCGGCACCCAGAGGTCGATCCCCATACGGCTACCATTTCTTCTGTGATTTTCTTACCGCAAACAACCGGTATGTATGTGGCAAATGGGCTTCCCTGCCAGACTCCGTTTGAATTGTTTAAAGTAATCGACTGATATGGGCGGGAGAACGCCGGAGCGTGCTTTCATCATCGGTCGGTTGAAGAGATCAGTGCAAGCCCCGATGCAGGGGATTGAAACTCAGGTGTTGGATACGACCCTCCGACATACCCGAGAGAGATCACCGAAGCCCCGATGCAGGGGATTGAAACCCCGAACGTGAAGCACGGACATCGCCAGGATGGCGACGAGAGATCACCGAAGCCCCGATGCAGGGGATTGAAACTTGATGCTCGGGCCGCCGAATGCCGTCAGGCCGAACTTTAGAAAGAGGCTCGCTACTTCCCACAGACAGGAGACACGGGTGGTCTGTTCGGGTTTCGAGGCGCTAACTCGCCCCGGCGGCTTTTGCTTTCTCGCGTTCTTTCTTCATCCGGTATACACGGTCGCCCTTGCTTTCCTTCATGCCTTTGATGATCGCCACTTCCTCCGGCCAGTGTTTATTGAGTGGGTGATTCTGATCTTCGGGCAGGTCGCCGCCTTCCTCCCACGCCATCACGGTCAGGATCGCGGTGGCGGCGGCGGTCGCCGCAAACACGCGGCGCATTCCGGTCATCGGGCCGCATTGCATCCAGTCGCTCCACAGTACGGTCGAGAGCGCGCTCATGCCCGCATCCATTCCCCGGAACGCGTCCGGCCCCCACTGCTTGAGGCAGTTCGCCCACATGTACGATGCGTTCGCCGGGGCGTTTCCGGCTGGCAACCCGTATTCCTCTTTCACCATCCGATTCGCGAGGAGGCAGAAACCGTGCGTGGGCAGATTCATAACCGTCGTATCCACCAATATCGACTCGAAGCCTGCGCCCTCCACGACTTCCATTATCTTCTCCAGGCTCTTCATACGTCCCGACGGGCGCTTGTCTTCCATATCGAAAGGCTGAAGGATGACGCTCCGGATGCCCAACGACTTCAGTTCGGCCACCTGCGCCGGGATGTCGGGGTCCCACGCGGTGATGCTGTTGTAGTTGAATCGGTTTTGCAGACCGAGCTTTGAGATATAACGGGCGGCGGTCAACCGCGCCTCAAGAGTCCACGTGTCGATGCCGAAGGGCAGTTTATCGCTTATGCTGAGAAAGAACTCGGTATAGACCTGTGCTTCTTCTTCGGTGGGCGCGACGAGGCCCACCAGCACCGGGATGCCGAACTCCTCGGACAGCCGCTCAAGTTCGTGCACGCGCGCCGCATAGGCTTCTTTATCGAACTCCGGCGGTTTGCGCGACTTCACCAACTTGTCTTTCGTCTGAAACATGTTGAACATCAACAACGGCGGTCGTTCGCCCGGCTGGCCGCCGACTTTCGCACCCCAAATGTCGAAGACTTTTTGCGGCGTATCAAAACGGAAAAGACCCATGTCTATGACTCCTGTGGATGATGGCCGTTCGACGACGGCTTGGCCGGGGTGGGCTGGCTCACGCCCGCCGCGACATCTTCGGTCCGAGCGAGCGCATACAACACCGCCGAGAGATGATTTAGATAAGGAATGACGTGCGAGTTGTGCAGCGGGGTTTCGTTGTGAAACCGGATCACATGCCGCTCGGCGCGGCGGACAATGGTGCGCGCCAGTTGCAGCGCCGCCCCGGTGACCGTGTCCCCTGGCGCAACGAATCCCTCACCCAGTGGATGGCGCTGAGTGAGGTCATTGAAGATTGCTTCCAGCCATTGTACGCGCTCCGCGCTAATGTGGCCGGAGGGGCGCGCATCGTCGGTTTCGGCGGCGAGCTCGGACATCATCCAGCACAGATCACGCTGGACGGCGAGGATGAATGCTTTAGTCTCAGCGGTGGCCGAGCCAGCGCGCACGATGCCGAGGGCGGACGAGGCTTCGTCGAGCGTCCCCAGCACCTCGAAACGCAGGTCCGATTTCGACAGGTCTTTCCGGTCGATCAGATCAGTCAGGCCGTGATCACCGCGCCACATTTGCGTGCTCCCCGTAGGGCAAGTTTCGATCTTGCCCCGCTACACCTGAAGTATTCCGTCCTCGCCCCATTCTTTGGCCTTGCGCTCGGACTTAAACTCGTCGCCGAGGTCGCGCAGCACACCGATCATATTAAGAGCCTCTTGCAGAGCATTGGGCGCGTCCTTGCCTGTGCCATCCGCGCCCCACTTCTGGGCGATGTCTTCGTTGATGGGCGCGCCGCCGATCATGATCTTGGCCCGCGGATTCTTCTCGCGCACCTTCTGGATGACTACCGGCATCCCGATCATCGTCGTCGTCATCATCGCACTCATGCAGATGATGTCGGAGTCGGTCTCCATGTACTTCTCCACGAAGCTGTCGAGCGGCACGTCGCGGCCCAAGTCGTGGACGGTGAACCCGGCGACCTCGAACATCATCTTGACCAGGTTCTTGCCGATGTCGTGAATGTCGCCTTCCACCGTGCCGATGACGACACTGCCCTTGACCTGCTGCGTCGGGTCGAGTTTGATGTGCGGCTTAAGAATGTTCAATCCGCCGTAGAGCGCATCGGCGCACATCAACACTTCCGGCACAAAATACTCGCCGCTAGCAAAATACTTGCCGACCACGTCCATCCCGGCGGCCAGGCCATCCATCACAGCCTTGTAGGCGTCCATGCCTTTTTCCAGCGCTTCGTTCGCCGCGGCTACGACGGCTTCTTCGTCGTATTCGACCACGCCGTTCTTGAGTCGCTCGAGGATGTCGGCCTGTTGTTCTGCGGTTGCTGTCATGTCTGCCTCCAATTGTTGTTGCCGTAGGGGCGAGCAGCTGCTCGCCTCTACGCTTTCACTCCGTACTTCTTCATCGCGGCCATCATGGCCTTCATGTTTTCGTCGGGGACGACCGGCCAGATGTCACAGCCGGGCCAGACGCCGTCTGCGCCCTCGTCAATGGACTGCTTGATGAGAGCATCCACTTGCTCCGGCGTGCCTTCGCAGAAATCGCCGAACGCTTTGTAGTTGCCCAGCAGAACGGCGTTGGGTACTTTCGCCCGCGACTCGGGCAGGCGGTTCATCTGGTCAATACTCAACGCGCTCGCACCCGACTGCGCCATCAGTTCGATGATCGGGTTGGTGTCGCCACAGATGTGCAGAACGGTCGGCACGGACTTGATGCGCCCGAACAACGTTTGCAGGTTGGGCAGCACCAGCGACTTGAACATGCGCGGGCTGAGGATGCTGGAAGTCGCGCCCATCTCGCGCACGGTGATGAAGTCGGCCCCGGCTTCGACGTACAGGTTGATAACGTCGTCGAGATAGTCCACCATGAATTGCAGGTGGCGGTTGACCATATCCGGTTTCTTGGCCGCCAACTTCAACAGCACTTCGAGATCCATCGAGCCAATGGCAACCTCATTCCCCAACTCGCGCCTGAGGATGCGCAGGGCCTCCAGTACAATCGGGATGCGGCCCGTCTTCGCAATGTCCGCCGGTTTCTGGAATTGATACTCGGTGATCTGGCGCTCAGTCTCCTTCATGATGAAGGTCTTGGCGTCGGATTCGCTCATGCCTTCCGGCGCGCGGATCGCGGCGCGGTCAATGATCTTGCGCGTCATCGTCGGGTAGATGATCTGGCCGAGGTCGGCCTTGTCGTAATACTTCACCGTCGCGCCGAGGGACTCCGCCACCACGCCCATATCGAACGGTACCACCGCGCTCTCCACACCGTAGAGGCGGTAGGTGCTGGCGGCGGCGGCGGCCATCTTCTGCCCGTCAACGTGAATCTCGTTGAAGCGATAGCCAAGCGACTGGATGCCCTGCAGCGTGATGCTGCCCATCCCGGAAAAGTTGGGGATGTGATCGGCCCGCTTCGCGTGGCCGCGCAGGACCTTGAGGACGGTTTCTTTAGGGGTGTCGGGCATGATGATCTCCTAATTGCTGATTACGAATTACTTCCCGCCTCAGCCAGCCGTGCTTTCCACTCCGGCTGAGTTGCCATTACTTTCGCGATCTCCGCCTGCGGGATCGCCAACAGTTTCGTGTTCAACGCCGTCGCTTTCGCTGTGGCCGCGTGTGGTTTGCCCCCGGCAATGGCCGTGCCATTCAGCACCGCACCGTCTTTGAGTTCCATCGTGTTGTCGCCGGATGCGAGCGACACTGTGCCTTCTTTGATCACGTAGAGCGCCGTCGGCTCGCTGTTCTCGGCGAAGATGACGTTGTTCTTCTTGAAACGCACTTCTTCAGTCGCGCCCGCGAGGCGGCGCAGATCGTCGAGTGGCAGGTCGGCGAAGATCGGATTGTTTCGCAAGTGCCGCTGGGCGCGTTCGCGCGTGGCTTTGTCCAGCATCTTCTGCAAGTGCGGGAACGAGTCGGTCATGTGCGGGAAATGCATCGCGGCGGCGAACTGCTTTTCGAAGTCCGGCTCGACGGTCAGTTCGACGTATTCGATCTGCCGCGCAACCTCATCGGCCTCGGCGCGTTTATCTACGTTGAGCAGGGCCATCCGTGCGCCGTCGCCGGCGGCGTTACCCACCGCAAATACGTTCTTCAGTTCGCAGTCGGGATACAGGCCCATCGCCATCGCTTTGACCTTATCAATGAAACTGCCGAAGGCTCCGGCCAGCACCACCTTGTCAACTTTCTGCACGCCCAGCCGTCGCATCATGATCTTGGCCGCCGAGTACATCGCGGACTTGGCCAGCTGCAGGGCGCGCATGTCGGCGTTGTTGAAGGTAATGTCCCGTCCGAGGGTCGTCTGGTTGGCCCATGCGATCACGAATTCGAGTCCGTCCGGCCCTTGCCGGAGTCGCGGCGAATGTATTTCCTTTGAGAAACGTCCGGTGGCATCCACCACTCCGGCGCGGTACATCTCCCAACCGAGATCGATCATCGCCGAGCCGCATAACCCGCGCGCTTTGATCTCCTCCGGCGGCATTTCGTCTGACCCCTTGTCCTGCCCGATCGTTCTGAAGCGCACGTCCCACGTCACCGGGTCAATGTCCACCTTCTCAATCGCGCCGATAGCAGCGCGCATGCCGTATTGAATCTGCGCGCCCTCGAACGCCGGGCCGGTGGGCACAGAGGCCGAGATCAGTTTGTGACGGTTGCCCAGCACCATCTCGCCGTTGGTGCCGATGTCGATGACCAGCATGATGTCGTCCTGCTTGTACGGCTCCTCGGCGATCACGCAGGCGACGTTGTCCGCGCCGACGAACCCGGCTTCGTTGGGCAGTACGTGCACGTTACCGGTGGGCAGAATCTTCAGGCCGAAGTCGCGGGCCTTTACGTCCACCGAGTGATGCATGGCGGGGGCAAATGGCGAGACGCCGACATACTTGGGAAAGATGTTGAGGAAAATGTGATCCATGCAGGTGTTGCCCACCAGCACGGCCTCGGCGATGTCTTCGGGTTGATAGCCGGACTTTTCGCAGGTACGAGCCACTATCGTATTCAGCCCTTCAATGATGGCGGCGTGCATTTTCTCCAACCCGTCGGGGTGAGTCATCGCGTACGTGATGCGCGCCATCACGTCGTCGCCGTAGGGCGTCTGCGGATTCATCATGGACTCGGAAGCGAGCACCTGCCCGGAGTCGAGGTCGCACAGGAACCCGGCAACGGTGGTGGTGCCGACATCCACCGCGAGGCCGAGGGCGTATTCGGCGAAACCGGGTGTCACGCGAATCACTTCGCGTCCGTGCCAGACGAACACCGTCACTTTCCACTCGCCCGCGCGCACGCTCTTCTGTAATTGGGTAAGCACGGGATAATCAATCGTCAGCCCTTCCACCCCGTGCTGTTCCTTGAGCGCGTTCTGCAGCCGTTCCCAGTCGCCCAACGGATCGCGCAGGGTGGCCGCCTTCATTTCAACGAAGTATCGGCGGACAGAGGGCTTGATTTCAATGTGGAGTTCGCGCGCCGACTTGCGGACGAGTTGTTTGACGGCGCGGCTCTCTTCGGGGACGAAGACGACGACCGGGCCGTGAAGGGTGGCGACGCAACTCTGGCGCAGGTTCGGCTCGGTGAGGCCTTTGGAACGGAAGAACTCCCGCTCCCTCTCGAAAACCGGATTGAGATGACTCAGGCTCGACTCGATGCCGAAGCGCTCGAAGAACCCCTCTTCGATTCGGACGCGGCACTTGGAGCACATGAGCCGCCCGCCGCACGGAGTCTCGATCTCGACGCCCAACGAGCGGGCCGCCTCTAACAGGTTGGCCCCGTCCTCGACGTAGCCCCGGCTGCCGGACGGTTGAAAGATAACGAGATGCTTGTGTTTCGGTTCGTCGGACATCAGTAGTCAGTAATCAGTGGTCAGAACTGTGACGGAGAGTTTGTCACCCGTCACTCCTTCGGAATGAGGGTGTAGAGATTCAATCCGGTAGTCGCAATGGCGATGTCGATGGCCGCGGCCAGTTCGGCTTCGGTAGCTCCGGCTTTCTTGGCCGAGAAGTAAAAGTAACTCACCGCGCCCTCGTTGCCGATCGCCATCGCCGTGACCATCGACAGGAGATTGTTCGTCTTCAGGTCAAAGGGCGAATTGGCGAGCACCTCATTCGTCCATTCGTAATACTTTGCTTTCATAGCGGCCGGCTCAGTCATTCATTTTTCTCCTGTGAGGGCGTCGAGGTGAAAGTAATCGTCACGTCTTTCGGCAGAGCGACGCCGGTTTCAACTTCAATGGCTTTGATGATTGCAGACGGAATAGGGCAGGCGGTGTGGCGGATATGCTTCGCCGCCGATTGATATACGGTGCTGTCGGTCATGCGTTTGAAGACTTCATGCCCCTTGCCTTTCCATTGCAGGCGGGCGAGATCCGGGTTCATGTCGGTGATTTGCTCACACTCACTGTGGATGACGACCTGCACGTGCGTGTCGTCCACTTTGCTCACTTCGATCACTGCTGAGTGGCCGCATACCCCTGCGAAGACTTCTACTCGCGTCGTCATTGTCAAAGGGTCGTTTCCATCATGGCCTGCACGTTACCCAGCGGTGTCGTCGGCGTCATCTCGCAGCCGGTGGTGAGGATGAAGCCGTCCGGCCCGGCAGCCTGCATACAGTGCCTGGCCGAAGCGATCACCTCCTCAATCCCGCCCTGATCCATCACGTGCACGGGATCAACATTGCCGGCAATGCACACTTTCCCTTTGCACACCTGCTTCGCCATCGTCAGATCAACTTTCTGATCGAGGCTCAGACAAACCGCGCTGGTGTCACTCATCAAATCCCACTTGTCAGCGGTGTTGCCGCAGATGTGCAGCCACGTGTCCACGTGATAGCTTCGTTTCGCCCAGTCGATGAAATCCATCAGCGGCGGCAGACAGAATTTCGCAAAAGCCTTGCGCGAGATCATGTCGGACGAGGCCGAGTGATCGGCAATGCTGATCAGGCCAATGGTGTGATGCTCGAGGAGCGGCTTGTAGTATTGCTTGAGCGCATTCACCGCGAACTCGGTCATCTTGTGAACGGTTTCGGGGTGGGTGATCGTTGCTCGCAGAAAGCCGTCCAGTCCATACATCTGCCCGGCGGTGGTGAACGGCCCCCACTGGGTGACGGCGACAATCGCTGAGTCGCCGAGAGTCTCGTGTACCCGCCGCGCCGTCTCGCGAATCGTGTACACCGCCGGATCGCGATCGAGTTCAATGAGATCGCAGTTGTCTACCTCGTCGGCGCTCTCCATTACGAGCGGCACGACGACTTCGGGCGAGCCCATGCGTGGGTAACGAATACGGCCGCCCAGCGCGCCGACGAGTTGATTATTGAGGCCGGAGCCGACGAAAACGATCGGGCTGGGGATTTTCTTTTGTGTCGCCAGCACGGTATCGGTCATCAGGTCCGGATCGGTCGCCACTTCGCGCATGTTGCGCCCGGCCTGATTGACGCTCCACTGTCCTGCGCCGAAGAGTACGGCGGGCGCTTGAGGCGGCGAGCCATGGCGAAAGGCCTCCCGAACTGCATCCGGCGAATTCTTCTGCATTGCAACCTCTCACGCTGACTGGCGCTTCGCCAGTTTTGCTAAACGTTGAGATGGATACGCGGCGATGACCTCGGCCACTACCGCCCCGGCGACTTCCGCCGCCGTGCCAGGCCGTTCCTCAGCGTCGCCCCAGCGGAATGCGGCTTGGTATGCCTTCTGCCCGGTAGCGCCGTCGGTCATCGCGGCAGCGTCCACCACCGCCTCGAATTCGCGGGGCAGTTGCCTGGAGGCGCGGCCCTTTTCGTCGCTCGCTCGCACGGCGTAAGGGATATCTTTCCAGTACATGATTTGAACCTTAGCCATCGGCTTACTTGCCTCCTTCCGCCGCCTCGGTAATGCCGCGCTGAACAACGGGATAAGCTTCGATGTTCCACACATCGGCGAAGAACTCGACCAAACCGTGAATCACTGCCGGGTCGTCGGTCTGCATAAGCCAGAACGTTTTCTTGGGCGATGCGCCGACGACTTCGTATCGGGCGATGGTCTGATACTTGCCCGCGTACGGACTGCGCCGCTCCCACTCGACGTAGGCCTGGCGATTGGCTCTGATTTGCTCGAGGGTGGCGCCAGGTTTGGCGGCGCCGATGACGACGAAGACCACTTACGCCTCCGTCGGCGGATTCCCTTCAGAATCCGCCGATGCTGTCCTCACTCACACGCACGACACGCGGGAGGACGCCGTTGTTGCCATTGCCGCTGCCAGCGGATTCAAGTTCTGGGACGAGTTGCTGGATGAGTCCGGCGATGCGCTCGTTGTCGGCGGCTTGCGCACGCAGCCGCGCTTCGAACATAGCCGGCAAAGCAACGGACGGCGGGCGCGCCGAATGGCGGGCCGGCCGTCCATCGCGAATCAGGATCAGGCCTTTGTCACGCAGAGAGAGCAGCACATCATAGATGCGTTGGCGGGGAACCCCGGCGCGGTCGGCGACTTCGACTGCCGTCGAGTCGTCGTGGCCGAGCAGGGCGAGGTAGGCATGGGCTTCGTACTTGCTCAAACCGATTGCAACGAGGCGCTCAGGATCGAAGGGAATCGCCATGGGTCAAATTTGTCACTATTCAACCGGATTATCACCACTGAATTGTGGTGACATAGTAGCACATAAAAAAAGCCCGAGTCAACAGACTCGGGCTAATCTGACCATTGCTGTCATATTTTGGCCATGTCGAGCATTGCTCTTAAATTATCGAGCGAAATCGTGGGTGGCAGGTCGCAACCACTGGTGAGGATGAAGCCTCCGTCCACGCTGGCGGCGTCAATGCAGGATTTGGCCGCTGCCCGCACATCGTCCGGGCTTTTTTGGTTGAGGATAGACACCGGATCCACGTTCCCGGCCAGCGCGATTTTGTTGCCGATTCTCTCTTTAGCCACTGCCAGGTTCACCTTATAATCCAAACTGAAGCAACTCGCGCCCGTCTCAGCGATAGCCTCTAGTTTGTCGGTCGTGTTGCCGCAAATGTGCAGCCACGTGTATACGCCGTGCTCTTTGGCCCAACCGAGCAGCGGCTTGAGGTAAGGCAGCGAGAAGGTGCGGAATACGCGGTCGGAGATCAGGTCGCCGGAGCCGGTCGGGTCGGAGATGGCGAGCATGGGAATAACCTTCTCCTCGACCAGCGGTTTGTAGAACTGCTTGACCAGTTTCGTAGCGAAGTCCATCATCTTGTGGACTTCGTCTTTCTTCTTCAGCGTCGCCTTCATCATCGGCTCGACGCCGTACATCTGCCCGGCGAGCGTGAACGGCCCCCACGCCGTCACCGTGACCACCACCTCGTCGCCGATTGCTTTCGCCACCAGCCGCGCCGCCTCGCGGATGTTTTGAATCACGGGGTTATTTTCGATGACGGTCACATCCGTGTTGACGATTTCATCGGCTGACTCTTTGACGAGATGCGTCTCCAGATCGGGCGCACCAAGAGGTCGCTCTTTGATCTTGCCGCCGACGGCTGCGGCGAGATAGTTGTTATAGCCCGATCCGACATAGACGATAGGGCTGCGAAGTTCCTCGTTGGTTTTGATAATCAGATCGGCATAGGCTTTCGGGTCGGCGATCATTTCGCCGAACTGCTTTTGCCAGTGGCGGATCGTCCACACCCCCCCGCCGAACACCGTTGCCGGGACGTGGCCAGCCGACTTCAATTCAAACGCTTCAAAAATCGCTTCCTTCGGTGTCATATCCTCTTCCTCCCGGTTCTTCGATGCTGTACATTTTGGCTGAGATAGGTTGCGAAGTCAAGTCACATGTGCAAATCTCTAATCTCCGGATGGGCGAACAATCCCGGCTCGCCACCCGTGTGCAGAAACACGATCGTTTCATCCGGCGTGATGCGGCCTGACTGAATCTCTGCGATCAACCCGGCCATGCCTTTGCCGGTGTACGTCGGGTCAAAAAAGATTCCTTCGGTGCGGGCAACGAGCCGAATCGCCTCCGCCCCTTCGGGCGTGGGGATGCCGTAGCCGGGGCCGATGAAGCCGTCGCGCACGATCACGTCCTCCGGTTTTACTTCGATCTCGCTCCCGATCAGCCGCGCCGCCTCTCCCGCGATGCGCGTGATCCGCTGGATACATTCGGTCATCGGCCGGCTGACTGTGACTCCGAAGATGCGATACGACGCGCCACCGCAGGTCTTTGTTCCGGCGATCAGCCCGGCCTGTGTGCCGCACGCGCCCGTCGCCAGCGCGAGCCGAGTGGGCGTCACGCCCATCGCTTTCAACTGTGCGTCCAGTTCGCGCACGAACTCGACGTATCCCAGCGCTCCGAGCGCCGAGGCCCCGCCGCGCGGGATCACGTAAGGGCGCCGACCGGCATCCCTCAACTCGGCGGCAACCTGTTCGATCTTCGTGTCCACCAATGCCCGATCCGGATCGTTCGTGAATCGCACCTCCACGCCGAGGAGGTCGTCGAGCAAAAGATTGCCTTGTGTCTCGGCGGGGCGCGAGTCGTGCATCACGGCCACGACGTCCAGCCCGGCCACACGGGCCGCCGCCGACGTTGCCCGAACGTGATTCGACTGCGGCCCGGCTCCAGTAACGATCACGTCGGCGTCTTTCGCCAGCGCATCGGCGATGTAGAATTCCAGCCCGCGCACTTTGTTGCCGCCGAAGCCGAAGCCGGTCATGTCGTCGCGCTTGATGAAGATGCGCGGCCCACCGAGAGTCTTCGCGAGGCGCGAGGCTTCGACGAGCGGGGTGGGCAGGAGGGCGAGGGGGAAGCGAGGCTGCATCATTCTTCTGCCCGCTCTTCCCTTCCCCTCTTCACAACCCGATCCACCATCTCACGGCACAAGCCGACGTGCTCCCGATAATCGAACAGCGACTCGATCTTTTCTGCCGAGAGATGCTTGCGAATTTCGGCGTTGTCGAGGAGGGCGTGTTTGAGTGGGCGACTGGATTCGTATGCCTTCATCGCCGTTTCGTACACGAGCGTGTGTGCGCTCTGCTTGCCCACTTTCTCTGCCAGCGCCAGCATCACCGACTCCGACAACACAAACCCTTTCGTGGCTTCCAAATTAGCAAGCATCCGGTCGGGATGGACGACGAGGTTGGCCGTCATCACGTCCGTCAGCGTGAGCAGTTTGGCGGCGGCCATGCACGTTTCGGCCAGCACTGCCCACTCGGTTTTCCACGCGCGCCCATCGCGCTCGTGATCGTGCACTTGACTCTCGGCAATGAGCGCGGCGTTGTGGCGGATGACGCGGGCCAGCGTGCCGAGGTGTTCCGCGATCTCCGGGTTGCGTTTGTGCGGCATGGTGATGCTGCCCACCGTGCCGGGCACAAAGCCCTCGGTCACTTCGCCAATCTCCGGCCTCTGCAAGTTGTAAACCTCGTGGCCGATCTTGTCCGCCGTGCCGGAGATGAGCGTGAGCAGATAGAACCAATCGACGATCACGTCGCGTGCGGTGTTCCAGGTGATGTCCGCAGGGCGGAGGCCGAGTCGCGCAAAAAACTTCTCCTGCAGTTCCAACCCGCGCGGGCCGAGCGACGACAGACTCCCCACGCCGCCTGCGAGTTGCCCCACGCCCAATCGTGACTTAATCTCTTTCGTCCGTTGGATGTGACGCCGAATCTCGCTGGCCCACACCGCCGCCTTGTAACCGAACGTGATCGGCAGCCCCGGCTGGCCGTGTGTGCGGCCGGGCATCACC